>Ga0302314_10001206_pt1 | contig 48559 bp, 53 predicted proteins | sample III_Palsa_N2_3_FD_200533 | JGI IMG/M metagenome (GOLD analysis project Ga0302314, IMG submission 200533) | Peat permafrost microbial communities from Stordalen Mire near Abisko, Sweden - III_Palsa_N2_3 | ecosystem: Environmental > Terrestrial > Soil > Palsa > Peat permafrost | place: Sweden...
CGGAGGGAGTCGATTATCGCATTCAGAAGCGGCCATCAACTGGCGCTGGACACCGTTCCAAGGAAGATGTTCTCCTCAGCAAGAAGTGCTTAAAGGCGATGAGCATGAAATCGGGGGCTCCGAATTCCGATCAGGCAAGGACCTACTTTGACAATCAGGAGGAGGTCGGACGCGAAACAGCAATGCAGGAGAGGGAGTATGCGCTGCGATTCGAGCGGCCTGAGGTGACGCAGGCAAAGCGCACCCGCCAATCACGTCCTCGGCAAGGTCTTCCTTCTGGCAACTCGGTGTACGTCATCAGCGTTGATTCAGGCGGCGATATGCCGCTTTCAAAACTTGGGCGCAGCCGGGTGCTTGATCAAAGGAATGCACGTCATTTCTGGCATTTACCTGGGTACGTCGATCTGGAGCACCACCGACAGTTTTCGGACCACGAATGGCTTGAAAAATGTGCTCATGGGATCATTCGCGAGCACGAGGTGGATAATGAGATCTTCGCCGTCGATGCGGCTCGTGCAGTGAAGGCTCTAGATGTCTGCTCCAAATACTACTTACCGATGCGACGGGAGATGGGTTTGGACGGTTATGCGACGCCGCAATTCACCGATCTTGGGCCGAAGGCAAAAAAGCGCTCTTCCAGGAAATCGACGGCGACTTCGACGAAACGTTGATATTGTTTCACCCATGGGCCCTGCCATCAAACAACTCCTCCCAGAACACAGCGACTCATTTCCTCGTAATCTCATTTTACTTCCGCGACATGCTCCTGATGTGCTTGTTGTTTGGCAACGGGACCACAACTTTTATTGCTGGCTTCCATTCCTCGAAGATCAAGATGATCAGAAGAAATGTGTTCTCCACCAGAGAGGCTGGTTCAGATAGCGTGCGGTATTGTTATAGTGAAGCGTGACCCCATAATATGAGTTGGGCAGACAGGGGCCGCTAATTCTGTCCTCCAGAAAGACGATGGCCCCCTTCTCGGCCAGGACAAAGTGCACCACGCGCTGCGTGTCGCTGAAGTTCATGGGCGGGAGCTCCACTTTCGGCTCGGCGTGGAGAAGGACCAGGGTCACGTCATCGGGCTGCACCACGGTGAGCTCAACCTCACTGACCCGGAGCTTTGTCTTCCCCGGGGGACCAGGCAGTCCCGGGGAGCCTCGGTCGCCATCTCTCCCGTGAACGCCCTGCATGCCCATCATCCCCGGAGGACCAGTGAGACCCCTCGGACCGGGGAGACCATGTCGACCCGGCAGGTCATGACCGATACGCAGTGACCCTAAGGCACCACATACGCAGGCGCTTGCGGCGGGTGGGTCTCGTGCTCCTCCATGCAGCGCGGTTTCGTGACCTGGGTAAGGTGGTGGCGCCGCATTCTGTGTTTCCCTGTCCATGGTCTTCTCGAGTTAAATGGAGGCGGAAAGGGTGATGCTGGATTTATTTTCAGCCATGAAACACATTTTTCAATACTTAAGACGGGAACGATTCCTGAAAATGGAGATTGTGACGACGTGACGATCCGAAATGCTGTAGCTTGAGGAGGGCTTGAAGTCTAACTTCCTGCGAGGTACCTTGCCGCTCAGAGGGTTTGGGAGCCAGTCACCGCGCTTTAGTTGGAGCACACCAATGTCCCAATCGTAGACTGGCACTCCCGACGACCGGCTTCTCGAAATCGCTCCCTTGGCGACATCGGGTTCCCAGCCTTCATTGTCATCGATCTCATGGCAGCACCTCGCAAACCAGGCCCTGACCTTTTGGTCCATTGCCTCATCATCGTCCCCGGCATCCCTGAAATCACCATCTCCCATCGTATCTTGTTCTCGATCTGATTAATTTGAAAGGTGATGATGCAGAATATTGATAGAAGGAGATGCACTGCAATGACTCCGAAAGTTGATACTTTTAAGATTTGCCTGATCGTCGCCTTCACTTGTCGCAAGGCACGCGTCCTGGGAGCATGTTTCGGACGACTCGCACCCAAGTCTATCTCCACCAATACCAGGGCACCGCGGAGGAGATCGAGGAGGTGCACCAGCAACATGAGGCGCGACTTCAGAGCCAAGCGGTGGATATCTTCGCCTTGATCGTGCTCTTCGCGGATGACTACCTGTCGCTGGTCCCCTGGGCGGTGGAGAATGGCCACAGTAAACGCCGCTTCCTCCATCTTTCAAAGCGCCTCCCGCTTGAGCTCCAGATGGTGGTCTGCCTTAGGGAGGCAAATTCCATTCGGGACTGCATCAAGAGTCAGGACGCCGAGCTCGCTTTCAAGAAACACGTGTCCCATTTTTCCGCAGGATTCTTCCTTCGCGATTAAACCGCAAAATAAAATGAATGTCATCTTTCCAACTTCAGAGATCAATATAGGAGCGATCGGTTGCCATCGTCATCAACGCGCAGGACGTTGTTGTCGCGGGCAAAGACCCTGGCAAACCTGCTCCCGGCAAGCACAATCCAGGATTTCCGGCATTTGGAACTTCCCTGTATTCCTCGGTCGACGGGACGCCCGGCAGGGCACCAATAGCCATGCATATCCTGACAAAGTTCCGGGTACAGGGAGAAACCTGGCCCAGAAACCGGGGCGCGGAAAATCCCCTTGTCATTGCTCTCAAACTTGAGTACGAGTCCGGCGCTCCCCTCCATGAACAGGGTGAACGGGGTCCGCGGCTCGGTATACACGTAGTCGATGAGCACATCGCCGGGAACATCGTGTACCCACTGTGGCCCTTCATCAGCGCTCCTTGTTTGCAGGAAGCGACCGTCAATCTCAATCCAGCGCGTGACATCGACGTCCTCCGCTTCCTCATCACTCGACAATGGGCGTCCAGCGAACCACTCATCCAGCCAGTATTGACGCACTTTGATCATTTTTCACCGAAGGAGCAGGATATGAGGAAGAAAAAAATCAAGTGAATTTCTTCTAGAAAATGGCCGTAATGTAAAGTTCAATGTGTGCCAAAGGCAGAAAGAGCAACGTGTAGAACGCCGTCAATCGGAAACACAAATTCTAGACTCAGCAGCCACCGGAGCACATCGGGCAGGTGCCCTCTTTTTTGAGCCATGGGGAGACGCAGGCCTGGTGGAAGAAGTGACTGCATGCAGTCTTGTGAGTGGGCGGCACATCTTGCACGGTGGTGAGGCAGAGGGCGCAGGTGAGGTCATCAACAGTGGCACCTGCCTTCAGGAGCGAGGCCCCTAGTGGTGAAGGCAGCGGCTTGGCCTCGACGAAGAGCCTGGTCCAGTCCACTGCCTTGGTGGTCGCCTTGGCGTCCAATTCCGCCCCGGTGTCAAAGCGATGGTAGCCTCCATTCAGAGGGGCCTCCTTCCAGGGGCGCCTGATGACCTCACTTTGCTCCCCCGCTTGCTGGCCGGTGAAGCGCCACCAGCACTGGAAGAAGCCGCAGGTCTCCGGGACCACCTCCTTAGAGCAAAAGGGGCAGTCAACAGCGCGCATCCGGCGGTGGAGGTCGAAGTAGGAATAATCCTGGGGGATGATGACCATCTGGCCGAAGGCCTCACATTGCCTGTTAAGGCAGGGTCCCTCGAGACACAGGCCAGGTCTCACAGTCCTCCATGAGGGTCCTCCGGAGCCGACGCGCCTCTTCTGCAGAGCGTCGTCATCGGAAAGGTCGGCAAAACGCTTGACGCAAACGTCAGGACCCCCACCACCACCACGCATCCGCAGAACCAGGGACACAACGGAGAACCACTGGATGTTGCGGTGGAAAAGGACATCGCCATCCTCCAATTGCCGGCCGTGGAAGATAATCCGCATCTGATCGACGGGAATCCCCTCCCTCTCCTGGACCTTCATCTTGAGGTCCAGAACGCTCTCGCAAAGCTCGACTTCCAGGGGGATGACTTTGAAAATGAGAGTTTGGACGAATATGATGATGACGCCAGGCTTCGGCGCTGTGCTGGGTGTGAGCACGATCTGCGAGCAGTCAGTCAGCAACATGGCAGGCGGGCTCTGATCCACCGCAAGCTCAAAAAGCGTGGCGATGGACGGGCAGCGGTCCACAATCCTCTCGAAGACATCAAGACAGGTGGTCGTGCATCTGGGTAAGCGCGGCATTCCACGAGGGAAGGGAGAGACGGCCATCCCTGACTGCGACAGTGAAAGGAAAGCACCGGCAGGCAGGCGGCAAACGACCTTCGGGAGAACGAAGGCAGGGTCCTCAACAACGCGGAAGACCGAGTCGTTGGCAGCCAGTGCGGTGAGTTCCTCCCACTGAGAAGCCTCGTAAATGATCCCCTCAAAGGAGATCAGGGTCCCCGGCTCGAGATTAAGCCGGTCGAGGCGTGGAAGGGTGTTATACGTCCCTTGGCAATCGCCGTCGAGCCCCAGGACATTGACCCTCTTCCTAACAATGAGGTTGAGAGTGGCCTCCGGCACGTCGAACGTGTGGTAGTCCAGGGCGTCCTCCGCCTTCAGTCGCCTGCCGTCATGAGAGAACGTGATGAGCTCGGCAGGCCAGGAGACCATATCAGCAACGGACTTGATCACGTCGGCCACGAGTGCCGAGCCCTCGACATCGAGGGTGAACACAGCCGCGTCGAGGACCAGCGGGTACAGGAGGTTTCTCAGCGTAAGCTTCATGTGACTCACTGTGGCTGGAGCGCTGGCGAATCTTCTGGATGCTGAATTACACAGAAAGGAAAGGATTATCACAACAGGATAAATATCGGAAAAGGGTGATGAGATAGCGATATCAGTCGACACTGTGTATCCCCTATACCACTTCCGAGCCTCGACGTTCTCACTAGCTATCAGGTCGTCGATCGCAAATATCGAGACGTGAGCAGTGGTGGAGGGGCCGGCGAAAAAGTTGGTATTGGGTAAGTCGCCTTCCTGCGCTCCCCTCCTCCCCTTTCATCCGTGGTTCCTCGTGGTGCTGCTCCACCATTACCTGCTTTTTGAGTCATGTTGCCGCCGAAAGATCATGCGCACAGCACCTCCTCGATAGAACAGAACTCATACCAGGACGTGCTGCTCCTTTCCCATGAATGGAACGTGCTTCGCTGCACCTCGACGCCGGAAGAACTTATGCGCCTTGACAATGGCTTTTTGCCCCGCGGGGAAGGCCGAACCTCATCACGTCCTGAGAAGATCGGGAATGCTACTCCTGGATGACCTCCACCACAACGAAATTGCTTGATTGTAATGTATGAAGACTCGAGAGAAAGTCGCGTTGTTCTTCAATTTTTGGCCTTCCTACCCTTCTTTACCTGCCCAACCAAAATCTCATTTTTTTGTGGCGGGGTGAGTGAACCTTCGAAAAGAAGGTTGCAGTTAAAGAGAGAGAGAGTGATGACGCCTGAGGAACGGGCTGCGCTGATGAGGCGGTTTCAGGACTCGGACGGAGACCCGCCCAAAGAGCTTGATTACAACGCCGCGGAATGGGAGGTGTATTATGAGGCCTTGCGTGCGCGGTTGGAGGCTGATATCCTTGAGCCATCTGCTTGCCGCGCGGTCACGCTACACGTCAGTTCTTCATCTGCGTTGCCCACGCTGGCGGTCGCGGGCAGCGACTTCTCCGTCCCCTTTCTCTCATTTTCTTTCTCGCTGCAGCCAGAGTCGGCCCAGCCCCGCGGATCTATAAACTTTGGCCCGTTTTTCAGGGAGCCACTGTATGACTGGCTGCTTCCCACCCTGTGGAGCGAGTCCTTGTTGCCGACTGAATCACTGGTACAAATCTTCGGAAGAACTCGCCGGGCTGACAGGGAGGGTGATGTGAGTACGAGATTGGAGGTCATCGACGATCTATTTGAGCCTGAATCGGTGGATCGTTTCAGATGCAAGTTACTTCACCGCGGAAATCAGTTCACAGAGCAGCATGCCCTGGATCTTGAGCGTGCGGGTGACAAGTACTCCGACCGCTGGATAACGACCATGTCGCCTCCGCTCTTCCATTCCCACTATCATGATCCGCAGTCTGATTTTGATGGCGATGCAATACCAGGTTTAAATTTATCCTCTTCATGGGCCGATTCTATCCCTGACGATAACTTCATTGTGGGAGATGATGATGCTGATGGGCTGAATAAATAAACGAAGACTCCAACTCTTTCTCTGCACGGTGCACACGTGTACCAGTCCCCTGGATAACTAACTTTTTCAGAGTATGAGTCATGCAGCCCCGCCGGGTTGGCCTGTGATTCCTTTTGTCGAATCAATCGACCTACCCGTGGAAAAGGTGACGCTAATACCCCACCGCCACGCTCAGTGGGCAAAAACGGCGGTGCTCACGGTGTTCATCAGGGGACAGCGCAATTTCATGGCCCATAACGACTATCGCCTGACCTCCGATCGCGGCCAAGTGCTATGGTTCCACGCCAACGATTATGAGTACACTTCGCACAGTGACTGTGGCGAGTTCACGTTCATTAGACTGCATAACTTCCGTGGTGGACGACTTGGCACCGGTGTGCCACTTATTTCGCCGGAAGTTCACGTGATTTCTATAACGTTTCCGGTCACCGGGTCCCCCGCTAAGTGGGCCTTCCTGCAAAGCTTCAATTCTTCGGAATCCTACATGCGACTGGCGTGGCTCTGGGCCATCAGGTGCATCATCGCCCATCAACCAACCAGCCCGCTCATCTCGGCACGCTTTCGGGGTGGTGGCAGCCAGAGTGATCTGCTTTTTATCCTCACCTATTTCTCCAATCCCGTCCTGCCGCACGAGTTGCCTGCCAATCATTCTTCTCTCCGTACTTTTGTCCCGCCGCATACGGTGGTGCGACGGGAGCTCAATTTCATGCGCTCGCTTCCGATGGCTTCCACTCACATGGCCCCGGCGAGCGTCCGGACCCGGGCTGGGGTTTTGGAGGACATTCTAGACCCCGATGTTACTCCTCTCTCCGTATCGGCCTACCACGCCCTGCTGGCTTGTGGTGCCTCGCCGGAGAGTGAGTTACATCCGAAAATGCGGGAGCAATTTTTTGAGGTCAGCCGCGAACTGGGGCTTCAGGTCCCCTTCGGCGTCACGAAGCGCCAACTCTGCAATGAAGTCATCAGCCACCTCGTGCTGAGCGGGGCGATTGATCGAAGGTTGTGCGCCATTCTCTTTCCAAGAGACGACTCGCACCCAAAAAACGTTGGTGGCGCTACCCGACCAAAAAGAGCATTTGAAGAAAGTTGATGTCGCTTGTCTGCGTAATAAATGCCGAAAAAAATGATTTATCCTTTCAGGACGACAAGCATGCACATCATGCCACACTTAATGATATCCCAGATCATGTGCGTGCCAGGGAACCCGATGGCACGGAAACCTAGCACCATCTGGAGCTCAATCGGCAGCCGCACAGCAAGCCCAAAGAAGCGCGCCGCCCTATTCGCACCATGATGCACAAATGCCGGATTTGTGGAGACCAGATACTTCTTGATCTTGAGATAGTCATCGCAGAGGAGAATCATCACACCGCTCCACATCGCGGCACCCCAACCCCACTTGGTGCGGGCAAAGAGGTGCGCCCACGCCCAGTTTGTGTCAGGCTCAATGAGGCATTCGAAGCGACTGTCTTTGCACAATACGTACGTCACAGCGCCCTTGCGTCCTAGTGGGGGCCTCATGTCCCTATCGATCCACAGTAATTGGGGGGAGGCACCCAGTTGCAGGCCCAGCGCCGCGACCTCCCAGTGCCCGGCCTCCTGCGCCACCCGATACATGTCTTCAAAGCGGCGATACCCAAGGCGATGCGCCTCCCTGGCGACTTCCACCTGCCCGCCCAGGCCGGCACCGAGAGCCATCCACCCCAGTTCGCCTTCCAACTTCCCCTCCGCAACAGCCAGGTGGCATCCCTCGAGCCAGCCGATCTGCGCAGCGTGACGCAGCATCCCCGCAAAGTCGTACCGGTGACTGCGGCCAACGAAAGCCAGGAAGAGCTCCCGCTGCCTCCCAGCGACAGCCCCATCCAGAATCCCGCTCACGCACATGCCTGACAGATAGGCCTTCTGGCAGAAGTCAGCGTGCCCATTTTCGGCGGCTATCTCCACCCCCCTGTGGGCGCCGGTGCCAAAAAATATGTACCCTGCACAAAGCTCCTGATCTCGCTGCCGACACAGAAAGTGGTCAAAGAGCTCCCATTGCCCGGCAGCCCCGGCGGCCTCGAAAATCCAGCGCAGGCGCAAGTTAGACACCTGCATCCTGGGCGTGCCCCGCACGTAACCAGACAGCATCCGCCACGGCAGAGGCGCTAACCGTAGCGTCTCGTTTATCTCTCCCGCGGCCGCGGCGCGCTTCAGTCGCGCCCTAAAATGCCGCGGTTTCATGAAATGAAACTTGCAGCGGAGGAATCAGTGGCGAAATTGTGGGCGAAAAAGTGACGAATTCTATCTCTTTAGCATCACGATTCCATATGCCATGGCCCTGCGCAACATCTTCCAAATGATCACAGCGCCGCCTCGGCCTGCGACGCGCTGTCCCAGCATCATCTGTAGCTCAATGGGCCACTGCGTGCCCAATCTCAAAAAACGAGCGATCCGATTCGCAGGATGGTTCATGAACTTCAAGTTTCCGGGGGCCAAATATCTCTTGATCTGGAGGCAGCCATCACAGACAAGGATCATCATACCGGCCCAAAGCGCCGCCTCCCCGTTGAAATCGGCCTTGAGGAACAAGAAGGCCGCAGACCAGTCGCAGGAGGTGTTCAGGGCGCAGTAGAACTTGTTCCTCTCGTCCATGAGGAAGACCCCGTCCCTGCGCCCGAAGGTTCTTCCCTGTCTGCCCACCCGGTAGTTGGGGATCCAGGTGACCCCACACGGGGCCCCATACTCCAGGGCCAGCGCAGCCACCTTCCAGTGCCCGGCCACCCGGGCGGCGTTGTACATGGGCTGAAAATCGGTGCAGCCCAGCAACTTGGCGGCCCTGGCAATGTGGAGATGACCGGCATGGCCAGCAGCCAGCGCCATCACTCCTATGCTGCAGCGCTCGTCATTCTGCGCTAGAATCAACTGACAGCCCTCCAGCCAGCCCGCCTCCGCGGCGCTCTGCAGGATCAGGTTAAGACCGCGGTCGGCGCTTTGCGACAGGTACTTGAGCAGCAGGGGGAGTTGGCAACCTCGCGCAGCGCCGTCGATAACGTACGTGATGAAAGCGCCCTCCCTGATGGCATTCTCACAGAAGAGGGCGTGTCCTCTGCCGGCGGCAATTCTCAGCGCGCTGTAAGCTCCAGCGACGATAAAGGGGTTTTCATGGGCCGGGTAGTCGATGTCCCTCTGGCGGCAGATGAAATAGAAAAACAGGTTCCACTCACCCGCCGCCGCAGCAGCCTCCAGTATCCAGACTATTCGGTCATCTGATATGAGGGTCCTCTCCCCGCCTCTCGGGAGCCGAGTTAACCTGCGCCATGGTGTCAGCGCCAGGCGGAGGGTCTCCTCAATATTGCCCGCAGCCGCCGCGCGCTTCAGTCGCGCCTTGAAATGTCGTGGCTTCATACCAAAAAACACAAAGGAGGCCAGACAAAAATGAATACTATCCCCGAAGGGAAGATTCTATCTTTTCAACATCACGAGCCCGTAAACCATGCCCATACGCAGAATACACCACACGATCACGTTGCTGCATCGTCCCGCGGCGCGTAGGCCCAGCACCATCTGAAGCTCAATGGGCAGCCGCGTGGCCAGTCCCAGGAAGCGTGTGGTCCGATTGGCAGGGTGGTTCGTAAACTCTGAGGACGGCGACGCCAGGTATCTCTTGATCCTCAGATAGCCGTCGCACATGAGGACCATCATCCCGCACCACAGCGCCGGCGTGCTGCCAAAATCTGAAGTAAGAAACATGACAGCCGCAGACCAGTCGCGCCCAGGGTCCAGGTAGCAGAAGAAGCCGCTCCTCGGGTTCATGAGCATCACGCCATCCTTGCGCCCACACCACCTCACCCGGCCACCATCATCCCTCGAATAATTTGGGAGGAAGGTGATGCCGCACAAGGCGCCGTATTCGAGGGCGAAGGCGGCCACCGCCCAGTGCCCGGCCCTCGTTGCGGCATTGTACATGGGCTGAAAGTCACCGCAGCCCAGCGCCTTCGCGTACCTGGCGATGTGAAGATGGCCTCCGCGGCCTGCGGCCAGCGCCATAACCCCCAGGCTGCAGTGCTGACCACCGTGCGCCAAGATCAACTGGCAGCCCTCCAGCCAGCCGGCCTTCGCGGCCTCATCCAGCGTCAGGTTGATGCTGGCCTTGGTGCTGTGGGGAAGATACCGGAGCAGCAGCGCCCGCTGCCACCCCCGAGCGGCCCCGTCAAGGACAGAGGTCACAAACATCCCCTGCTTGATCGCTTTTTCGCAGAAGTGGGCATGGCCCCTGCTGGCCGCCAGCATGACGGCCCCGTGAGCTCCATCCTGAAAGATAGGCCCTGAGGACGGCGAGAAGGAAGTGGCCCGGAGGAAGTGGACAAAGAGGTCCCACCGTCCCGCGGCAGCGGCAGATTCCAGGATCCAGCAGTTGCGATCACTGGAAATGACAGTGCGCTGCACATCCCTGGCGAAACCTGACAGGTGCCGCCACGGTATCAGCGCCAGGCGAGTGGTCTCGCGAACATCGCCGGCAGCCGCGGCCCGCCTCAGTCTCGCCTTGAAGTGGCGCGCCTTCATTTGACTGGAAGGTGGAAGGTGGATGAGTAATTGAAAGTCAGAGATACTTCCCCCTCCAACAAGTTTCCAGATCCTTTGATGCACCGGTTCCTTCCCCACCTCGAAGTCTCCCCGCAATGAGCAGGTCCCCGGATATGGACTGTGAGTTCCGCGCTGCCGTTCTCACCAATCATGTCGCCTGGATGGAAGATCTGCTGGCCCGGCATGATCGGGGCGAGATCATCGTGGACCTGAATTTGGGCGAGAAGCAATTCTACAATCGCGCGCCCCTGCACGTGGCCTGTCTGTACGAAGGCAAACTCGAAGCCCTCGCCTTGCTGCTGAAGAGGTCGGAGGTTAATGTCAACCTCCGCGACGGGCAGGGGAACACCCCATTGCAGATGGCGTGTGACTGCAAGCTTCATAACGTGGTGCGACTGCTTCTTGAATCTGGCCGCGCAGACTGCAACAAGGGGGGCGATTCGTGGTCACCTCCGTTCACCTGCTGCTTCAATGACATGCATCACCACTTCAGCAGCAGGGATCCTTTCCCAAGGGAGGTAATGCGCGCTATCCAGAGCCAGCAGCAGACGGTCGATAATCTCATCTGCCTGAAGTGGCTGCTGGCCTTGATCCCGCTTGAACTAGACCTGAATGCCAAGGGACAGGATGATTATGGCAGCAAGAGGCGCCCAGGGTGGTATAGCCCGCTCGAAATAGCAAGGGAGAGGCACCATGACTTAGAGATCGTAGGTCTTCTCTCGCGATTCGGCGAGCACCGAGTCCTGGTGGCGCATCAATTGCGACTTGAGCTCGCCTACCCGCGCGCCCTTGCCGCGCATGCCTTCGCGTTGATCGCGCTCTGCGCGGATCGCTATTTGAAACGGCGTAAGAACAATTGCCTAAAGAGGTCCCTTCACTTTTTCCGCATGGCCCTGAGGCTCCCGCTGGACCTGCAGATGCTGCTCTGCAATCGCCTCGCGGGACTGGCTGGCTTATTTGTCCTCAGTAAAGACCTCGACCCTGCCGTTGTGAATGTCTCCCTTCTCTTCACACAACAATAAAAACCAATCAAAATTCATCAGAATTCAACGACATCTTCCTGCGATGACTCGGAAGAACAAGGAGAAATCAGGCAATCGGTAAGGGATATGGACTCAGGCGTGCCGTTCGGGCTCAGGCAACTCCACTCGCTGGGGTACGGTACCCCGCACTCCCTCATCTTGCGATTGTCCCTCGCCCACTGGGGTGCCAATGAGGCGAGGTAACAGAGTGCGGGCATAAGATACATCTCCAGGACGCTCTCTGAGATGGAGCGACGGGCTTTGTTGCAGAGGAGCATCTGGAGCTCCAGGGGCAGGCGACCGGCGATCAGAAAAAAGCGCCCCTGCGGTCTCTGCGCCATGAAGATCTCTTCCCGCGCCAGAGCGAAGTGCCCGTCAGCGAAGAAGATCACCAGGGCCAGAAGTTCCGCCACCTGAGCAGGCGGGGCGCGAAATATGGCCGCGGCGCGCAGCGAGTGGCACAGGGCACGCGGATTCCGCTGATAACGATCAAAGGTGGAATTAAGAACCGCTGCTGACAAATTATTGCCGGCGACACCGGATCCAGCGCGGATGAGCCCCACCTCAAGGGCGCTGGTTGGCTTGTGCGCCACATTCTCCACCCCTTGGTCAGTGGGAAGGGTGCAGAGGCGATGGAAGTATAGGTCTTTCCCGGAGCGAATGAGATCCAACATCAGCCACCTGTCGGCCTTGTGGCAGGCCAGCCAGAGCGCCGTGGGGCCAGAATCAGGGTGGGCAGTGAGCACCCGCCGGTCACCCAGGAGCACCTCCACGTGCTCCCTTCGCTCCGCGCTAATGGCCAACAGCAAGGGAGTCAGAGCCTGCCGCCCAACGCGCGCGTTCGGGTCCACGTCCGCGCGTCTGAGGATGGCCCGCAGGAACGCCACATCATGGTTCACAATGACACTGCCTATCAGCGGAGAAAGGGTTCCCGCGCCATCATTGACGTCGTTGCGCCCGTCCGCGAGCCACGCCACAAGCTTGGGCAATGCGCCATCCACGATGAACTTACGCGCCCCAGACATATTACCCACAGAGGAGTCAGAGGAATCACCGCTTTATGTTTGAGTTGGAATTCATCGCCTGGCTTTCATCGCATCATCGCTTTCAGACTGTGAGGATAAAAATCATTTTTGTCATCTATCGACGATATCGACAGCAGTGGGTACATGACGAAGGTCATCTATCGTGGTCTCTGCTTTGCGGAGCGAGGCCGTCATTGACGAGCCACAAATTGGGACCGATGACGACCATCGCATCTGTTGGCGTCGTGGCAGGAAGCAGGGGAAGAAGGCCCTGCGCCCGCAGGAGCTCATTCATCATCGCGGTCTTGCCCTGGCGGGGAGTCGAATGTCCTTTTCCTGCGCTCACTGTCATCGCCGTCTTGCCCTGGCGTGGAATCGGATTTCCTTGTGTTGCGCTCATTGCCAAAGCCTCGTTCTGTATTATGCGGGTGAATGATGGCAGCGGGATATGAGATACAGAGGGGTGGAAGGAGATGTTTATTCGTACTCGAAGTCACCACTGCTGAGGTCATCCGAGGAGGTGTTGGCCGAGCTCGACGCGCTGGAGGGGAAGTGGACGTGCTCATCGCTCGGTCCCCCAGCATCCCTGTCCGTCACCACATCATCGTCAACGCCGGCGATGCTCGATATTGTGCTCGGGCCCAGGTGGCCGCTACCCTCTACCTCCCCGTCGTCGGTGAAACGCAGGTGGATGCCCCGGGTCTGCGAGTCGAGGTTCATCTCTCCGCCGCCGAGCCGTTTGAGCAGGCGCGCATGCAGTAGTTGCTGTGCGGTGGCGCCTCTCCTCGGGCGCGCCGTCATCTCAGGGCAGTCCGCGTCAGACCCGTCCTCCGACACCAAGTCGGGCACATCGTCATCGTTATCATCGTCATCATCGCCTGCTTGCTGGTCAGCCGTTAGGTCGGAAACCGTTTTCTGCTCACAGACGAGGCGAAACTGTGCGGGCAGGGTGCAGTATCCCTGGTCGTAGCCGACCTGGAGCATGGACGCGATGACATCCGGTGCCCAGAAACCGCGGCCCTCAGGATCGCGCTGCTTCTGGAGGCTGAGCTCCAGCCGCTGCGGGACCACAGCAGGATGAAGCCTGGTCGGCCTTCTCGCCAGGCCGCACAGATGCTGCACCACGCAGGCCGTGCGATACCGCACAAAGTGGCAGGTCACCCCCATCGTCCCCATCATCCCATCTCCAGATTCACTTGGTGATGGAGATGACGTCGAGGAGACCCTTGAAGACGGGGCGGGAACAGAGAGGCACTCTAGGACGATCTGGCTGCCTAGCTTCGGGATGGTGATCGACAGAGGGCAGCGGTCCTCGGCACGCCATGCGACGCGCGCGGCCGCAGTGCTCGACAGCACCTTGAACGTTACCACCTTGTCTCTACCTGCCCGCCTGGTCATCCCCGCGGGCTTGGCAGTCGATGCCGTGCCCTGCGAAGTGACTCCCTTCTGCCCTCCGCTGCGCCCTGGTTCCATGATCACTTGCAACGCAGAAAAATGCTCTTGAAATTCGGGCCTCGAGGAGGAGTCGCTTATCGTGGTCGCCGAGGACTCTTATCTGCCTTGTTCTCCCTTGTTCTGCCTGGTTCTGCGGTTCTCGTTGTGTTGAGTGCTGGGTCACCTATCTTGGGCGATAATGAGGTCATTTCACCCTGTCATAATTTGTCTCTGCTGCTTCCGCTAGGTTTCTGATCCACAAAGACTTGGCATCATGAGCACGAGCGTGTTTGGGTATTACTTTCGGGGCGGGGCGTGGAATGACGGCATGCCCGCGAACGCCGCCGCCGTGCCGCACCTCTTCCACTTCCCGCTCGACACCCCCGCACTGCATGCGGTGATGGCCCTGCACGGCCGGCGCCCCGAATATGCCTCTGCCTCCTATCGCTTCCCAGAACACGAAGAAGTCCGGTGCCTCAAGCTCCTTAGGAGCTTCAAGATTCCCCTCGGCGGAAATGACCCTGAGGTGGACGACGACGAAGACGATCGAACGAGAGGGGGAAACGGAGAGCAGGCTGAAGGGGATTCACAACCCCGCCTCGCTAGGGTCAGCGTTCCCGTGGTGGGCGGCCTCCTGAACTTGAGCAGCGGCAGCGCCTGCCAGTTCTCAGTCGCCAAGCGGTCCTGCCTGGCGCCTGGGACCATCTGCGAGTGGTGCACGTCTCCGGGATCGCTGGAGGCCAACATCGCCTTCGCGCTGCCTGAGCGCTCTTATCACCGTATCCTACCCCGCAGTCGGCTCCCCTCCGACCCCTGGCAGCCCCTGAAATATGAGGAGATGATGGTTCCCCAGGAGTGCGAAGTCACCCTGCTTAAATCGTCTGTCCAGCCTCCCACTTCCTCATCCGCAGTAATTCCACCTCCAAAAACTGCCGCCGATCCAATGGAGGTCGAGGGCAACGGGGTGTCTTCATCATTGCTTGTCACCGGATCTTCGTCTTGTTCACACGCCGTTGCTCACCCTAAATCGGATTTACCGGCCGCGGTGATGTTGGACGTCGACGCGGTGGGGACCTTGGTTATCACCCGGGAGTTGCTCTTCGTGCTGGAGGCAGGTATTCTCCTGAGGCCGGGTGAACTCTGCTGGAATGCAGACTTCACACTGCTCGAGTTAGAGCGGCGGCCCCCCGCCGTCCTGAGTTTTGGGACCGCCTCAGATGGCTTGGCCACGGACGACCGGCCTCGGACCTCCTGGCTCTTTGACTCCCTGTCTGCGCTGCAGAAGGGGAACGACTGCGACAAGCCTCTCCGTCACTTCAGGCCGGAGTGGTCCACGCTGAGGGCCGCGCCGCCTGGTTCGTGCGTCAGGTTCACCCACGCCAAGGTCCGCGCCACGCTCATCCTCTTCAAGAGGGTCGCGGCCAAGCGCGGCGGCGGGCAGTCGTCCTACAAGGTGCGCCTGCACGGCCCGCTCCAGGAACTGCGGGCCTACTACCCGTTCACGCTGTGGGTCCAGGGCGTCGCGATCGCCTCAGTGGAAGACAGCGCGCGCGACCCGGGCCGCGCCCCGCATGTGGCGAAGCTCGCTGCTGACGGGAGCTTCACCATGAGGACTCTGGGACCATTCCCCGGGGACTACAGAGGCCTGGCAGGCGGGGACTGCGCCGAGGTGTTGCTCGACGATGCCCGGCACCACGAGGAGAAGGGAGTCCACCCGCCCGCTGAGGTCAAGTTCACCGCCTTGTTCAACATGACCCTCGTCATGGCCAGATTGCCCACCCACGGCACCTTTGTCTACACACCGTATCAACACAGTGAGATCTATTAAAGTCACATCATCCCTCTGCTCATGTGAAGAAAAGAGAGCCACGAATGAATTTGCTGATTTCATTCACCAGCCCTGATCGGTGGGAGCATAACACATGCGCACCGCGTGAAGGGTGAACTCTGACAGCCCATGAAAAAAGGGGTTATCAAGGCGCCAGTCATCATTCGGCTCATGGCCGGCAAAAATGAAACGAAGCCTCGAACGATTCACCTGCTCAAGCTCGGCAAAGGCATCTTTCAGTTGCGCCACAGTCCAAGCGACGGGAACGACAAAGTCGCGGGTGATCGCGCAAGACCCTTTGCGGACGTAGATCAAGGCGCTTACCTCATTGATGGTGGCAAGGCATACCACGGGCAGAGCAGATTCTGGGGGTCTGGAGACCCAGCCCCTGGGTGTGATCATCGACTCAATAACGTCAGAGAAAGGCTCCGGGTCATCCTCAGGATCCCAGTACGACACATCGTCCTCATCATTCCCATCATTTGGCCCTGCCACCTCATCCCTGGTCTCATAGGGCGGCGGATCATCATACACCCGGCTGGAGAGATCATATGCAGGTGGCAGCGAATGATCCCTCCAATCCCGAGGTCCCCGATCTTCTTCTTCAGCAGCAGCATCAGGATGATCACCACCAAAGCAAGACGAGAGGCGGAAAGAGCGAAGCAGATGACTCATCGAGCGACGCAACACCCTCCATCGCCCGAAACCCCTATCTTTGTTGAGCACTTCTCTACTCTTCGCCATTTATGCAGAGGGCGAGCAGAAGTGCCCCAAGGGAGCGAAGAAGAGGAAGAGCGGGACAACAACTTTTATTTGATTGGAGGGAGATCAGAAATATTTGAATCCTGAGCTATCATCACCGTCAGGGGGGAGATACTCCATCACCAGGCTATCTGCATTTCCCAGAATGTGGGCGGCCTGCATGGCGGCCAGTAGACTGCTGCTGCTTGCCTTCGCGTCTGCCCTCGGGGCTGGGGGTAGGTGCACCCCTGTTGGTTCGGTCCAGAGATCTTCGGATTCGTAATGCTGACGCTCGGCGTCCCGATCGCAAACTTCGACGCTGACGGCCACGGGGTGCCCCAGCGCGGCGGGCTTCCAGGCGACGGCCACAGGCCTTTGCGGCGACATGTGGAGCAGGCGATCCTTGTGGAAGTCGGTGAAGTCCACCATAATCGCCAGAGAATCACCCTTCCCTGTCCCTCTCGCCGCCGTCCAGCCATTGCCGATCTGGTCTCCCCCGGCAAACACCCACACGTGTCCCAACGTTTCCCTTGGATGATGTCTCTGGGCCCTAGGGACCCCATGGGTATGCTCACTGTCGCTGTCACCATCATTGTCGTTGTCGTTGTCACTTTCGCCGTGACGTTTGAGCCCTGTATCCTGCGGTTGACAGAAGAAGACGGTGATGCGTGCGATGGCACCGCCCAGAGGGGGCAGCACGCTGAAGTGCAGGAAGTCGCTGGGGCAGGCCTCGGAGGCTGCGACGGCTGCTGCGCCGCTTAGGAAGTGCTGCACAGGAGTGTCTTCAATGCCGAACACGATGGGGTCGCGCAGCACCCATGACGTCGCCCAATCGCCGGTGCCCTTCAGGCTTGGAAATACCTTGGGCTCTCGGACCTCAGCGACCTCGGTAAAGCCGTCGAGCGGATAGGTCAAGCCGTGGAGAACACCCATAATGAGATATCCCTGAACGTCGAAAACAATCTCGAAAAGAACTCTCTCCCTTCTTACCCGACACCAGTCAAATTGTAAATCGCGCAGCGGGCTTGTTATCCTGCCTCCCGCACACTCCCATCCTCTGTGAGATTTAGTGTGCGCGCTCATTATGGGGCCTGGAGATGATGAATTTCCGGAGCTCAGCCCTCAGGAGGCATTCCTTCTCGAGCGCCTGCAGGGGCTGTTCACACCACCAAGTGGCTTCGGCAGCATGCTGTGCAACGTAATTTACTACCCCTCGCACCTTAAGCTCTACAAGGCCCTGCTTCAGACATACGCGCCGCAGGGCCTGTCTGTGAACACTGTGTTCAGGATATACGATAACGGCCCAAACTGCCCGATGATCATCCACGGCATTAAAAACAGCATCAGGGTTGATCTTGTCGAGTTCCTGCTGCTGCATCCAGACCTTGATATCCGCGTTCGCTCCACCTACGGGGAGACCATCTTGAGCCTAATCCTCACCGACCACTTCCGGGGCACCTCGGAGCACCTGATGCGGATGATCGTCGCCCATCCGGCGATCGACCTGAATGAGGTGTGTCCCTACATGGGACGCCCGCCGATTGGACTCTGCCACTCCAAGACGGTGAGCATTCTCCTGGGATCTGGCCGTCCCGTCATCATCGCACCCTGGGCATCGCATATTCCCATGCTTGGCTCGTGTGACCCAAATTTGGAGGTGCAATGGCGCGAGGCGGAGGCAGATCCTGAGAGAGTCTGCTTTCGCCACGCCATCGAGGAGAGCCTCCTTGGAGGCACCGTGTACAATCCGATACGGGACAGATGCCTGCCGAGCACTCTTTTCGCGGCCACCGTATTTCTCTGCGACGGATACTTGGCCATAAAGGAGTCTTACCCGATGGAGACAGAGAAGCCTTCGGGATTGAAATTGGTGTCCGAGGCACTACGGTTTTTCGAGGTGAGCATCCGGCTGCCGCAAGAACTGCAGATGCTGCTTTGCAACCGCGTCTATGGGCTAAAAAGAAATCCTGTCGCTGCAAATGAGGCGGAGGCGGCATTCCGCTACCTGGCGGGTGTCTGCCACTGAACACGCTGCTGAATAAAACGGGTGCAAAATCACTTTTGAAAACACAACTCTTTGATATTCTACACGGTGCGGAGACAGGAAAGGTGAAGAAAGGTAGAAACGGCATCAATGACCTCGTCGCCCACGCCACCGAGAAAACGTTTGCGCAACACCATCACCCGCGATGGCGAGACTGGGGCGACAGACTGCGAGACGATCCGGCTTGGCGTGACATCATGAACACCAGCCTCAAGCAATTCACATCCAAAGGTGACATCAAACCCTACCACCTCCAGTGGAGGTGGACAAGCAGTACCGGCGCCGCAGAGATAGGTGAGCGATGGAGCGACGGATGGCATGGCCAAGGCAGATAGCTTCTCGCGATACCAGGATGACTGATCCATCACGATGACCGACGAAGATGACATGCATTGGAAGAGACATCTGGGCACCGCAGGCCAGATTGTCCGAGGGCTCCGATATCTCCGATCACATTCAATCATATCATGATCAGATGATGAAAATCTCCCTGATGAAGAAGATGTTGATGGGGAGGATGTCGACGGAAGGGCCGATGTTGACAAGGCAAAGACGGGGGATATGATGACAGTGGCCCAGCCAGAAAGTTGGCATGATGCGCGGGGCCTTGTGAGATTAAGAAGCGGCCAGACGCCGTCAAGTAAGGCGGCAGGGTGACGTAGTCTCACCTGCCAGAAGTCAGTTGGGCAGGCAAAGATAGGTGCGGTAGGACACGGTGAAGTGACCACAGAGGGAGTGGTGGGAGACTGCCCTACCCTGTGGGAATAGACATAGACGAAGTCCTTCGCACGACACCAGAAGTCGAAAAGAGCGCAAAGCTCCGCAGTAAAGACGCGGGAGACATTGGCCGCCCCCCGGGCCAGATGGGGTGAATCAAGCTTCATCACCGGATAAATCATCGCCCTGAGGTCATCCGCAAGCCACGTCATTCGGCCGCAACGACGCAAGACATCCTGAAGCAAGCCACGCTGACACCGACTCAGAAATGCCAACAACATCAATCGCTCGCATTCAGGTGAGCGCATCCCACGGTGGGATTCATGATCGCCAGATTTTGTTCCACGATCCTGCGATCGAAACAAAAATGAAGTCGAATCACAAGATGATGGAATACCCAACGTTGATGAGGATGAAGAGGATGAACTGCGATTCATGGATTCTGCGGCCACCTGAAGCCAGCAGTCGAGCGCAGTGAGGGTGCCCCAGTCGACGACATAAAGTAGGTTGGGGCCGCCACAGGTGCCATGAAAATCATGGGCAAGAGGGGAGACGGCCAAAGTCGGGAAAGTGGTCGTGCCAAAGCAGGGGATGGAGGCCAAATTCTGTCGCGCCTCGACCAGCGGCGCCCTGACCTTGGCTGGCATCGTGAGGAGATAACCATCCGCGCTCACAAAGCGGGCAGGCAAGAAGCCAGGGGCCACCGTCAGCGTCTGCGACAGCCAGGGTCCATCGAACCAGCAGGAAAAGATGACCTTCGCGACATCATGATAGCACGCCTTTGATCCACAAGTCCACGTGAGGCCAAGGAGGGGAGGCCACTCCGCCGCCGGTCTTGTGCGAAGAGCGTCCATCAAGCAGGCGCCCAGCCCAGCGCGCCCCTCATGTGAGAGGACAGAGTAAGGTCCAAAGAGAGGCATCGCAGTCGCTGTCTCGGAAGTCGTGTGCTCACGAGGTGACACACTTCCCAGCAGCGCCATCTCGCTCGTCCGCACCCTCCTCGCCAAGACCTCGCCAGGAGTTTCCACCATGTTATTCATCACCAACAGCAAGCAAGGCTGAACAGGATATAACGAACCACCTCGAGCGGATCAAATTCAATGTAATCACCATCCGCTAATATGTCCCACTAGGTATCGAAGATTGTCCGATGGGCTATCAAAGATATCGAAAACGATATCCTCGATACTGTGAAGAACGGACCAGGACGCCTTCCCTTGTAACAAAAAGATGTGTGACAGCGATGACAACAACAGCAATCACAGTCATATCCCTAATCTGGATAGGGATCAGGTGCAAGGTGAGGATCAAGATTCTGAATATTACGATTAAATAGACTTGATTGTGTGATTATCTATGTGATTGTGCTCTGATCGTTGCTGATTTCGCTCCAGAGGAGGTGAAAGAACAGAATGCCGGCAGTGACGCTGATGGCGAACACGATGTCAAACCAGATTGTCAGGTGGATGTGACTCTGGATCAGACAATTGAAGATCGTGAGGATGCCGAAGACCAAGATGACGCTGATGAAGAGGATGAAGAGGACGGCGAGGATGAGGAAGACAAAGGAGATGAGAAAGGTGAGGAGGATGAGGAGGATGAGGAGGATGAGGAGGATGAGGACGTCGATGGGGTGGGTGAAGATGCTGTGTTGACGCTGGCGGACTATGAGCTCTTGCTGGAGGATGCTGAGGACGAGAACCATCAATTGCTGGCTGATCTCAAGGCCATCGCCAGGCAGATGGTGGCCCTTCGTCGCAACCTGGCTGATCGCGACCGCGAGATCGCCTCCCTGAAGATGTCGCCGATGCAGCGCCTCGCGCACGACCAGCGCGAGCAGGAGCTTATTGGCCGCGTTGTCGTCCTCAAGCAGGACAAGGCCTTGCTGCAACAGGAGACTCACCGCGTGCTGCGGGTTGCCTGGGAAGATGAGCAGAAGGCGGTTACCCAGAGGCGGCGCACTGAGGCGTTCCTGCAGGAGACCGTGCGGGCCAATAGAAGTCTGCAATTATCCCTGCGGCAGACTCAGGACCTACTACGGGCCAAGGTGGACCTGGCGTCCCAGACAGGGTGCCACGGGCAGCGCGGCGCCGAGATTATCGACGACTGCACCGGCGGGGTCTGCGTGGCCTGCATCTCCCGCCAGGCCATCTACGCCTGCCTGCCCTGCGGGCACCTCTCTTACTGCCACGATTGCCGCCAAGAGCTACATCGCAATCCAGGAATCGCGCGCAAGTGCCCCATCTGCAAGGCCGAGCTCCAGGACCGGCGGTTCCTCCGGGTTCTCAATCTTCCCCAGATGGCAACGCAGACTGATGGCAGCGAATCTGATGTTGCAAACCGTGATGGAAAGATACAATTATAGTTCCCAATTTTGCTTCCATTGTCTCGAAAATTCGGCCCCCCGCTCCGTAATCTGTTTTTTTCACCTAATCTTTCCCTGCTCTGTCACGTAAACGGGAAGCCTGGGCTTCTAAGATGGAGGTCCTTGATGATGATGATGAAGCGCAATGCGCCAGCAATGAGAAGACGGCTGATGCAGATAGCGATATTCTGAGCTCTGATGATGACGATGAATTTCGCCAGCCAGATGAAGAGGCAGACTACAGAAACGATGATGATGCTGATGGGCTGATCGAGCGTCACGAGTTCATCAACAGGATGCGCGATGCCAACGAGCAAATAGGCCTCTGGACGGCGAGGGCGTTAGAGGCAGAGGCTTTGAGCAGGCGTCTCGAGTTTCAGGTTACTGATTCTAGTCGTGCTACGGAAAACGCTCTCGGGTTCGTTTTCATCCTGATGCTGATAATCTCGTACTTGATTTTTGTGTGATTCATGATATTTTGTGATGGATGAGCAAATAAATATCGCGTTCCCCTTCGTGGTCTCATTCTTTCCTTTGTGAAAATTCCTGTCAAAATGTCATCTGCCTCTGAGTTTCGACTTCACCGGGTCGCCAGGCTGACAGAAAGCGCCAGGCCTGTGCCCTTCACTGGGTCTTTTCTCGACGCCCAGTGGCTCCGCTACATGATTGGCCCGCAATCGTGGGTGGACGTCGCCCGCTTCACTGACCTGTTCACCAAGGCGGATGTGGATGAGCTCTGGAAACTGCAGGTCGGGATTCCATACAACACTCGGCAGATGTACGATACCATTGATACCATTACACCAAGGAAAACCGTTTGGTTTTCAAATGAGAGGTCGCGGTACGGGGAGCGAGAGCTCAATGAGTATCCCCAGCCGGAAGTCTTGAAGCGCGTTTATGCCCTGGTGAAGGAGGTGGATCCGACCGTGGACAGCAGTTTGCTGAATTTCTACATGAAGGCGGAGGACTCGGTCGCCCCACACTCTGATCGCACGGAACATCTTCTCCACGAGAGCCAGATTTGGACCGCGTCGCTGGGGCATATCAGGGACTTTGTTCTCACCGCGAAATACAAGGACTCGAAGTACGTTCAGATCCATCGTATTCCTGTTACGCAGGGCACCGTGATCATCATGGGTGGCAAGACGCAGCAGACGCACAAGCACGCGATACCAAAAAGCAAGATCCCGACGTCCATGAGAGTTTCCTTCACCTTTCGCTCTCTGAAACCCAATATCCAATAAAGTAGTTGCATGTTATTTCTCGCCGACTTTGTGCAAAAAAAAGAAGAGGAGGGCGAGACGAGGCGGCGACGAACGACCCCAGCCAACCAAGCCAGCCGACGCGCCCAAGCAACCTGACCGACCAGACCCACCCGACACTCACTCCCGTCTGCCCGAACACACATCATGGTCAGCACCTTTATTTATGCGTCGCAATAAGATGAGCAACATAAGGTTATGGGATCAACCCAAACACCTAAGTCACTGCACAACGCACCACCTTGGGCCATGGAAGTCCTCGTAGACAAAGTCCACATCATCGACCAGCCCGTGGTCAGGGAAGAGGTGGGTCCAGGGCTGCTGTGCCCTCGCCAAGCGGCGCGTGCCGTCAGGATCCCTCTGGTAGCGTCTCAGCCACGCGACGGTCACCAGATACTTCTGCGGCAGATAGTGGCGCTCGTGCTCGCAGAACTCGACGGCCCCCATGAACCCCTGTCGCGGGGCCTCGCTGTTGTGGTAGAGCAGAGTCGACACCTGGCACTCGCTGACGGACAACTCCTCGGGGCAGGTGAGCAGCGCGATGAGACAGCCAGGGAACCCGGCCTCGGTGGTCTCCTCTGGCAGAAAGTCCCCGGCCTTGACTGCAAGTGACAGCGCCGTGTCACCCGCCAGATTCTTGGCACTTAGGTTGCATCTCCCGGTGTTCGCGAGCATCGCCACCATGACGGGATCGCGGTACAGGATGGCTAGCATCAGTGCGGTGTTGCCGTGGTAATCTGGGACGTTGAGCCCGAGGTTGGCAAGACACTTGGGGCAGTGGTCAGTGTCTAGCAGCAGGAGCAGCATAGCCCGCTGCGGGCTGAATCGGGAGTCAGCGGCACTGACCGTGCGGGAGACGATGTACTGGAGCAGTGTGCGCCCCTCCAGGCTGCCGGGACTGACCGGGACGTTTAATTTCAGCGGCCGCTCAAGAAGCTCGGCGTCTTCAAGCAGCCCCTGAAACCTCACCACATCAGCGCGCGCAGCGGCATCCAACAGCAGATCCTCAACAGCAACTGAATCCATCATCAACATTGAAGGAAGAGATCAACAGGTAGCCGGATCATGTTCAGAGATCGAATACGATCATAAGGATGGAACATATCCGCAATAGATGCAGTCTTCTTTTCTGATGTGGAAAGCTTTTCCCGAATCTTCTTCACCATTCCACCAATGTTGAGAAGATTGAGCGCAGAATCACTATTCATCATTCCAAAAGTAAAATTGTGAGGTCACAAAGAAGGATAGCGATGTGATTTCTCGTTCCAGCCATGGTGAAGCAGCCAAGCGCGCGCACTGTCCAGTCGATCGGCGGTGGTGGAGAAGAAGCGTGTGTATCCTGTGTCGCGGGTGAACTTGGTGCAGGGATCAAGCCACGGGTCAAGGAGGGCCTGAGGCATGTCTGACATCGTCATATGCCCGTCCTCGCCCGCCTGCGGGGGCATGTAGCACTCGAAGACGTAGTGCTGAACGCCGCCGTGCGCAGTGGTGGACTCCTCTCCGCGATGCCTGATACCCAACGCAGAGAAGGGCGCCACCACGAAGAATTTGGACCAGAGCGCGGGATTGTAGCGGATGGGGTTGTCCACCACCTTTGTTGGTGCCGCCGGCATTGCCGCGACCATTGCCGCCACCTGATCCTTCGAGAAATTTCCCGACCCTTCCACAGCCGGGGTGGGGCTTCTCATTGAGGCGGGCACAGCCGCAGCCAGCGAATCAGCACGTTGCGCTGGCCGCGCAGTCCCAAACAGTTGCCCAAACATGTTCACCGTGTGGAGATGACGACAAGCAAAGTGACACAGAGACAGAGAGTTTTAACCACATGAAAACAAGTGGGGAAATTGGGACTTGAATATTTATTGTGCTCCTGTGCGATGCAAGATGAGGTGATGGAAGATGAGACTATCGAGGTGAGACAATCATAAATCGCCATTTATCGCTTGACGCTTTTCTTGATGGACTCGGCAGCCAGCACCACATCATCGTGGGCGGGGGAGAGGCAGTACCAGAGAAGCGCCACGACGATGATGGCGACGACGGCGAACGAGAGGAAGGTAGCGATGTAGAGCGCGACCTCCGTCAGGATGTGAACCCCGAGATCGGCCTGGGGTGGGAGGTAGGTCCAGAGGCGCTTGGCGCCCATGATCCCGAACACCAGGGCCGAAATGAAGTGGGCGATGCAAACCACGATCACGTAGGCGATGTAGCAGTCCCTTCTGTTCCTCTGATCGACGTCGCCGCCGTTGGCCCTGGATGCCCTGAGCCGGGCCCACGATCTCAGGGGAGCGAGGAGACCAGCGAGCCCCAGAATCAGCGCGAAGATGCCGCTGACAACGAGGAAAGGGGGAAGACCCTGCTCCAGCAGGGCAGGCTGGATGACCTGATACTGCATCAGGCCACTGATCACGATCTGATAGATACCCCCGGCGCAGTAGAGGACGTAGAAACACCTCAGCCAGAAGGCCTCGCAGAAACCACGCCTCAGGAGGTTCGCATCATACAGGCCAAGCTCAACGTCAGAAACCTGAACGTGGTTGCTGGGTCCGGTGGGTCCGGTGGCGCCACCATCGTCGAACTCGGGCTGAGATTTCTCCCCAGGTGCCCCGGTCTTCCCGGGCATCCCCTTGAAGGCGTGCAGGTCTCCTGACAATCCGTATGCCGGAGGAGCGGCAATCGGAGAAGAGAGGCCGCCACTGGACTTGACGGAGGGGAGCAGCGCGCTCGACTCCGCAACCACAACGTCTCCGATTGCAGCACTCATTTTATATGTGTTATATGTGGAAGTTGAGAGAGGCGAAGAGGGAGAATGAGGGAGGGCGGAATTGGGTAAGAGAGAGAGAGCAGAATGTGGGTGGGTGAGCGGTTTTTATTGAGGTTCACTATCATCCATCGTCTTCAAAATATCGCATTTTCGGTGGAAAATGATTTCGATATCAAGCTATCATTTGATAGATGGCCTGGAAGACAGGCTCGGAATGCTTGGTCAGGACAATCGCGCCGGGCGAATGATGTGCGCGGTGGCACAGGACCATCTGAAGTTCGATCGGCAATCTCTTGGCCACCCTGATGAATCGTTCTCGGCAGAGGGTGGCGGGCTCACACTCTATTCCCCACGGCCTGGCCTTGAGCCTGAGATAGTCGTCACACGTCATGACAATGTAGGCGAAGAACGAGGCCACGAAGGACGCAGTGACACCGAGCTCGTGACGGGTCTTGAAAATAGTCTCACTGCGACTTTTCTCGAGGTCGAAGAGCAACTGCCACGTCACGATCATGTCGCTCTGGAACGCCAAGATGGCGGAGGTCACAAGTCTCCGGGGACCGTCGTAGTTTGGAACAGGCATTGACACCTTGTTGGTGAGTTTGAGCGTCTCCCCTCTGAAGGCCACAAGGCACCTCACCATGGGGTGCTGCTTTCGCTGAACGGCAAGAAAAAGGGCAGTCCGGTTCTGGCAGTCTACGGCATTGACATCCGTCCGGGAGTCATTCAACAGCAGCAACAGCGGCTCGCTGTTCGGCGACATCGCCACGGCCTCATGCAGGGGAGTCCTCCCCCTCTCGTTCACGACCGCAGAGTCTGCTGCTGCGAGGTTTACCTCGACCCCCGGGTGTCGCAGAAGCCTGGAAACAATTTGCCCGCGTCCCAAGCGGCACGCAAGGTGAAGAGCCGAGGCGCCATGCCGCTGCGTATTGATATCGCAAGTGGGCGTCGCGTGCCCCCGGGCCGTGTGAGTATTGCGCAGAATCTCCTCCACAACGTCCAGCGAGCCCGCAGCGCAGGCATCCAACAATCGCTCATGGGTCTGTTTGAAAAAACGACTCATCCTGCCACACCACCTCGCAAAAATGCAGAAGCAGGCAGGCCGGTGAGAGCTTAAGGGCAAGGCTTGAGGGGAGTAGTGGCTTCTTTTGCTTCAGGAGGGTTAAGATTGCCGGACAGGAACCAAGATATCACAATGCAGGCCGCATCACTCCCGCCACCACCACCGCCGCCCAGGCGACAAATCGTGAGGCAGGCGCCGCCCCCTCTGCCCCTCCCCCCTACCTCTTCAGTACCGGCGTCTTCAGCACCGGCTGTTTCAGGGGCCAGGCAGGCGCCGCCTCTCCCAGCACTTCCGCCGAAGGTGGTCCTTCAGCGCTCGGTGAACGACGAGGAGGTCGTGCAGTGCCAGCGACTGTCGGGAGCCTTCGATCCGCCCTTCAATTTGGCCGAGTGCGCGGTGTATGTGGACGGCGACGACAGGCAAAACACCCAGATCCTGAACGGGCTGCGGGAGGTGGAGAGACGTCAGGCGCTGGCCAAGTTGTCACAGCGCCACCTGGTGCCGGATGCTCTGCACAAGTTTAACGTCGCCATCACCTCCGGACTCCCGGCATCGCAGCGCCCTGCCGAGGAGGCGCGTCTCGACATCCAGGTCCCCGTCCTGACGGGCGGGTCCCGGGCAGACATCCAGGCCGCGGAGTTGAGGGCCTATCAGGAGAAGAACTTCGGAATCCTGGGGCAGGGCACTTCACCGCGCACCGCGTACACACCCCCGAAGCAGCCGGTGCCCATCTGGGCCTGGGCTCTGGTTGCCCTGGGTGGGTTGCTCCTCATCGGCATTGTCCTCTGGCTTATATTTTACTATGTTCTGAAGAAGTGAGGCTTTTTCATCCCGAGTCAGGGTAAGCGGGTTTCATCGATTTTGAGCAGAGGAAGATGGGTGTCTTTGCGGCGATTTTTGAGCGTGTGGCGCGCTCGCTGATAAGGACCGGGAATCAGGCCCCGCCGACTGAGAGTTCGGTGACGCCCAATTTTGCCCACCTGCCGCAGCGGGTGCTCAGGGACACGGTCTCCATCCCAGTCACTGACAGGCAGGGCCGGCCCCTGCACGACGATCTGCTGCACTTTGACCTCGTGGCCACGGGTGACGTGTCCGGTGAGGGGACCCTGTCCCTCAAGAACATCCTCCTCGTCAACCTCAACCTCTTCGCCACCTGGCTGCTGAGGGTCATGCTGCCCCTGGAATCCGCCTCAGACCTGGCCAGGCCCGCCGTTGTCACCGATTTGGACGCGGTGCTGAGGGAGTGTGAGGTGACCGCCGAGACCGCGAAACTCGCGCACCGGTTGCGCAACGTTGGTTTTGCCGCTGATTCAGAAGAGATGATCGTCCACTTCTGCCTGAGCGGCATTGGCGCTCCCGACTTGACGGAGTGCCTACCGCCGATCACGAAGAGGGCCCATCACAAGCGCGACTCACTGAACTCTATGACATCGATGACGACATCGGGCTCTGAGAGAGAAACCGCACAGCAATCGCAAGCGCGGGATATATCCGAGGTGGCGGAACGGGGTGACGCAGACATTCCGGTGCAATACGAGGTGGACTATCTGTTCATGGGGGCCTGGGAGGTGCGGGCCGGATTCCTGAGGTACGGCGCCCGCGCGGTGCTGATCTGTGAGGGGGGCCAGTGGTCCCTGGACAGGATTGACCTGCCCGCTAACCTCCCTGGGTTTCAGGTCGCGTCTCACAGGCCAGGCTCCCCGAAGTGGGCTGAGGCCAAGCAGCGCTTCAGGGTGGCCTGCCGCCTCCACGCCACCCTGGTGCACCTCATTCACATCCACCTGATCTCCGCCTCCAGCCTCTCGATCGCCGTCGCGGAAACCCTCTCCGGCTCCAATCCCCTCCACCAGTTTCTCAGGCGCTTTGTGTATCACACGGCGACGATCAACTCCTTGGCGCGGGACATCCTGCTGCCGAAGAGGGGCGTCCTGCATCGAGTCACTGGCCTGACAGAGCAGGGGTTGGAGCACGCGATCGCGGGAGTCTTTGGGCGCTATCCGCGGACCTGGAACATGCCTGCGCAGGTGCCCACCTCCCTGCAGTTCGGGGACTCCCCTTACTGGGATGACCTCGGGTGTGTGCACGCAAGGTGGTGGATTGTGGTGCACGACAGGCTGCTCGCGGCGCTGAAGGCTGACGTGGGCAAGGGCGGGGTCCACAGGGACGAGTGGCGCGCCTTTCTGCGCAAGATGAGCGTCATGCTGCCCCCTGGCGTCTTCAAGGTGTCTGACCACTACGGGGGCTCAGGCTCAGACCTCGAGGAGACGAGGGTGGTGACACCCCTTGGCGATCTCCTGGTCCGGCTCCTCATGCACGTCTCTGGGCTCCATGAGGTGTTCGGCACAGACCTGGCCTACGTTTCTGATCCCCTGCTGTGCACTCTGGCCTTGAGACCCGGAGCCAGCGATGCGGAGAGGTTGCCCACGACGGATCAGGTGGCGATGACCCGCCTCCTTGGCCTCATCACGGCGCTTCCGATGACCGAGTTTCTCGGCACCTACCCGCAGTTGGTGCACCATAATCACGTCCATCTGAAGGCATTCTGTGACGCCTGGCCAGAAATGTGGGAGCCGGTATCCGCAGAGATCAACGAGCGGAATCTGCATCGGCATCCACCGTACCCCGATTTTGATCCTGTAAACCTCACCATCTCCGTTGGGACGTGATTTAACCGGAAATCATGAGGTGTCGCGGACTCGTCACCCGATGTTCTCTTACTGAATGAGTCCTCGTCTGCAAACTCTGCCACAATCCGTTCTGAAAGTCAAGTTTATATCGATCAAAATATTCTCGATTTATTTGGATCAAAAATTTGATCCAAATATTTAACTTATTTCTATCACAATGTTATCCACTGTTTGGATCAAAAATTTGATCCAAATAATGCGATCATGTGCAAAATGTCTGCCATAAATCAAGAGTCTGACGTAAACATGTCAAGGAATGTTGCGACGAGAGCAAGCCGCAGCCAGGCTTTGTCACCTGCGAATCAGAGGTACGCGGAGTTCGTGTTGAACACCAGCCAATATCAGGCATCTGAGGACGATGACAGAAGAATGACCCCGGAGGTCATCATCCCCTTCTTGAGGCACATTGTATGCGGAAGAGACTTTGATGTCAAATTGGAAGACCTTGTTGAACTCCTAGGTGGCCGGGAGCCTCACTACAGGGTAGCGTTGAAGAAAGGTTACATGAAGGGACGTGACTACCTTGAGGAAATGCGTCCCATTTCCGGACCGGGTCGCACCAAGATGGACACGCTGTTAACCATCGACTGCTTCAAGAGAATGGCGTTGTTTCATGGCCAGAGGAGATATAAGCAGATCGCCACCTACTTCATCGAGGCAGAGTCAGGACGGCGAGAGGACATGGTACAACGCGCAGAGGACAAAGCGTCGCGTGAATCGTCCGCAGTGACGACAGCCGTCAGAGCCTCACAGCCGAAGGCTATCTTGCCGACCACAAGACGTTACCCGCATGGCAACTGTGTATACGTCATCCGCGTCTTCAGAGAGTTGCGCGGTCGTGGCGCGGTGGAGGTCTACAAGGTCGGACGGACTGAGAACCTCAACAGGCGGGTCGGAGAACATTATCTGGGCCTCCAGGGCTTCGTGGAAGTACTTCATCAGCACATGACCCCCGATCCCCAATCAGTCGAAAACTGTGTGCATGGTGGCATCAGAAACCTGGCGCTCGAGGATGAAAGGGAGGTCTTCGCGACCGACTTACCCATTATCATGCTGGCACTTCAGCACTGCGAGGAATCATACTGGAAGTTATGCGAAATCACTGGGCAATGCGCCTACGCGAGGCCGAAAGGGAAAGTCCTTGTCTCTGACGTCGGAAAACCTTCCAATGGTGGCACCCAACCTGGACGCCGCCGCAGTGCTAAGTCTCAGATTGCACCGACTCCCACGATAACCTTCCGCCCGTCGAAGAGATCGTCACAGTCACACACAAGGTCGTCGATATCTCAGTATGCCTGACATCCGCGGCTTGAGTGACCCCTTGCTTCGATTGAGGTAGTCTTGTTTCATTCTTTGATATGCGGTCCCCTTGGAAGACTGCCGAATAGTGTTGTCTTGATATCTTGCACAACTCCTCTTTCTTGCCCCGTTTACACATTGCTTGCGCTACGCTACAATATTTCCTGTGATTGCGCGCTTACTGATGTCGGAGGCGTACGTTGTTAATCACTGTTTACTGTTGTTCAAAACTCAACGCATGGCGGATATATAAATACATTTTACTCTCTTGTGTCAACCAACGTGGAAGGACAGTCGCGGACAGAGGGGAGGACCAAAGCGCAAAGCCAAATTGACATCAGAGCCTGGAACGAAGTCGGCAGTCAGTTTCTCAGCGCGATTCGCGAGGATTTGCTGTAGATCCATGGGCAGACGACAAGCTATCCGCAAGAACTGCGCGATTTCCTTGCGACAATACTCGTCATACTCGTCATCCTGGTTTGGAGGGACCTCAAACTCAGCAATCGTCGTGAAGTACCCATCACAGTAGAAAACTATGGCCGCAAACCAGCAGGCCGCGTGCGCTTGAATGTCCAAGATGTTGTGAGCGCTGCCAGAGTCAAGTCTGAGGTGAAACGAGGTCTTTTCAGGTCCCTCCGCCAGCCAGGTCTCCAGCAACAGTACCACCATCTTGCGCCTGATCTCCCGAATCTCAGCGCCCACGCCGATGAAAAAATTCGCGTGATTCGCACCCTCCGGCATGTCGCTGAGGATGCCCTTGAAAGATGCACGTATCTCCTCATCTTGCAGGGCGAGCACCTTCTCCTCATCTCGTTCTTTCAGGTGCAGAGTGCGTAAATCGTCGAGCAACTTCACCACGTTGTCGCGGCGCAGGTCACGTCCCCGCCAAATCATGACGTCGATGATGTCCCCGAAATTGGCAGAGGTGGTCAGAAAAAGAGTCTCCAGGACAGTTCGCCCGGTGGAGCCAAATGGCGCGTGCAAATCAATCTCCTCGAGACAGAGAAGAGAGCAAGCGTGCCCCCACTTCTGGAGCCGAATCGCTGCACAGACTGGTGGCGTGGAAACGGGCTCGTTTGGATCCACGTCAAAGTTTTCCAGAAGCCACTCCAGCAGATCATGCTTCGCGTACCGCACAGCCCACAGGACGGCGGAAGCGGTGCCGTTTGCCAATCCCCCCAGGAGATAGTTGTGCTCATGGAGCAAATCTTCAATGGAATCAAAGTCTCGCTCACGGATCGCTGTCTGCAGGAGCCTTTCCTCTGCGCTGCCCTCACGCCCATCTGTTTCCGCCATTTCTCCCTCGGCAGATTCCACCTTAACACCGTGATCTCAATAAGTTGGCAAATCAAATTTCCGCCGTAAAGTTTGCAATCAAAATGATCCGTGACTTTGGAGATTATCATCCGTCACTGTCATCCCTCCCCTTTTGGCTGACTTAGGCCAACGATGACCTCAAGAGATGCGGCAGGGCACGTCAGTGGAGACTTCATCCTGTCAACACCTCGCGGCCCTGTGCTCGTCGACGTTAGGGAATCACGTGTGACGAATCAGGAAGGCATCAAGCAGGCGCTGAGGCGCAGCGATGTAGTCATCGGGGCGGACATCGTCACCGCCACCGATGGCTCTGGCGCTCTCTTTCTGGCCATTGCCGAGCATATCACCTGGTTCCATCTTCCTCTGTCACCCTGTGATCTCCCTCTGCGGAGGCTCATGACCCACCAGCACTGGGTGATCATCTCCTTCGCCCCTGACCACGCAGACGGTGGAAGATTGTCGAAGCCTGAGGTGTGGGCTGTCAGCATGGGGCTATTCAACGCCTTTAATCCGGCAGGAGTTCCTTCGGAGGCCACCGACCTGGAGCGCGACTTTATTGCCAGCATCTTACGCAAAGGGTCCTGCTCCGTCTGCGCCAAGGGCGAGAAGCTAGAGCCCTTCCTCGCGCTGCTCCAGCAGGTCTTCCCTGGTGTGGGCTTCGTGGTGAACGACGGGCCGCGAAATGCTGACGGCACCCGGGCGCGAGACAAGTGTGATTTTGAGATGTGGAGCATCATCTACTCCCCGCACTTCACCGAGGCCCAGTCCATGCGCTGCCAGGCGGCCGTCATCGAGCGCCTCCAGGGTTCCATCAAGATTCTCGGCAACGTCAGATATCACGCCTGGAGCGACTACTGACCCCCACATCTAAAGGTGGATTTATCATTCCCTTTTTGTTGTGAATTCTGCCTCATAAATGGGAACACAACGAATTGTCGCCAGCGAAACAAAGACATCTTGCTGCATCATTTTTCGATGAGTACATATCGCGGAGAGAATATTACGCACAAAAACAACGACAAGAGGAGTGAAGAGACAGAAGATTGAGTCAGAAGCGACTGTGGACGCCGAGGCCCCCGCGCGCGCGGATGCGCAGTAGGCGACCGTAGTGCGCGGCATCGGCAGCGTTGAGGGCCTTGTAGGCGGTCACATGACGCTGAAGGAACTGATTCCAGACCCTCTCCTCAACCCCGGGGACCAGGTGCCGGTGAGTATGGTTGGCCTTCAGGTTCAGGCGCAGGTGCTCCGGACAGAGCCGCAGAAGCCAGGCAAAGTAGTCGTGCAGGCGCCCCGCGTCATCATCACAACGTTGCGCAAAAGACACACCGAGGTGGCGCTCCAGGAAGCACACCAAACAGCAGGTGTCCGATCCCACCGCCTGAACTACATGCATCTCAATGGCGGTCTGATCATCCTCACCACTGACCATGTCATCTTCAGCAGTAGCATCACGAACCCCCTGATCGTCATTCTCAGCATCATCTTCAGCATTGTCCTCATCGTTGTCACGATCGTCGTGCCCATCACGGTCTGGATCACTGTTCTCATTCTGATGGTCGCCGTCGCTGTCGATGTCACCATCAGCAGTGGCTGGAGCTTCATGATCATCGGCAATTATCGAGGTCACATCAGGCTGATCTGCCGATATCCTCTGCGGGGCGATGCCAGATGATCTGACTGATTCATCATCTGGAGGCACGCCGCGGAGCACGTTCATCTGGCGGCGAGCGTACCACACACACTCGCTAAAAGCTTGCTCCGGAATCTTGGAGAGGGGAGCTCCCAGTGCCGCCTCAACCTCTCGCAGGAAGGCGGCTTTTGCCCCGGTTTGCTCACAGAACCAGGTTACGGCGGGCAAGAGTGACATCCTTGATTCCAATTTCCTTTCTCTCCTCCTGTCAGTCTTCGTCTCCGTCTCTTGTAATACTGGGGTTTTATGGGAAGGTGTATCCCTCCTCGAGTGCATCCACGATATCTTTGAATCATGATTCACATAACTTCCACACACTGAGTCTTCCAACTCCATCGTTCATCTTCGAGTCCAAGGACACAAACAATATCGCATTGAGACAATCATGATAGCCAAAGGCAAAAAATGGGGTGAGGGGATCACTGCATCGGCCACTTTGCTGTCAGAGACCTGAAGGCGTGCTCGGAGGCGGCGTGCGGGATGTACTGCCTCTGACACCCGGCCACCCTGAGGCAGAGCACCTGCTGAAGATCCAGGGGCAACTGCGCCGCGATATCTATGAATCGGGGAAGTCGCCCGGGCTCTATCGTGTCGCGCAATCGCAGGAAGTCGTCGGAGAAAAAGACGATCAGGGCGTAAACTTTGGCCCCAGCCGCGACAGTCATGCCGAGTGCCAGGCGCGCCTGTCGGGCAGCCTCTCCCGGGTCGCTCGCCATCAGCCGGATCATCTCCGCAACCTTGTCATTTCGATGGATGACGTCGAGCATGTCCAGCACGGTGAGCTCTGCGATTTGGAACCCGGTCGCGAGGGATCCGAAGCGAAATCTGCCCCGGAGCGCAAAATCAAAGGTCCTGCCGCTTGCGGCCACCTCATGGAGGAACCTGAGCGACGACTTCCTGGCCGAGCCACCCGACTTGCCCGCCTGCATGAGGACCGTCAGCCTGCCCCACGTTCGGGCGTTCATCTCTAGCCGCGTGTCAGCAAGCAGCAATCTCAGGATTCTCGAGTGGGGTCGAAGGCACTGCCCGAAGAGAATCGAGCCAGAATGACCGCCCAGGTCCTCACCGCGACCCATTTTGAGGTTTGGGTCTTTCAGCAGGTGACGCACGATGGCGTGTGCGGAATACCTGCAGGCGTAGACGAAGACAGAGCAGTACTCCCCGTAGTGAAGCACCGTGTTTCCAGTAATGAAGGGGTCGGCAGCGAAGGCTTCCAGCAATCTCGGCAGATCACGGGCCTTCAGGGCCTCCAGCACGGTCTTCATCAGCGGGCCAGCCAATCTCCACACCCCGCGGATTCCCGCAACCCACCTCCCTTCAGTTTCTTCTGCCATCTAAGTTGTCTCTCCACAGTCAAAAATTCACAGTATGTTCAATTAGGCAGTATTTAAGTCAGGAGAAACTTGAATTGCAGAACATCTCTTCTGTTGCCATCATTTTTAGTCCCTGATATCAAATGAATCATTGTGGCGCAACGCGGGTAGCCTGAGGCTCCTGAAGGCGCCCTCGGAGTCATGCGAAGGAATAAAAGTCTTGCGGCAGCCGGCGGCGCGGAGACAGAGGACCTGCTGAAGATCAGCGGGAAGGCGCGCAGCAATCAGCAGAAAACGCTTTCTAGGGTCTTGCAGTTCGTCGTCACGGCGCCCATTGTCGCGTAGAACGAGAAAGTCATCGCAGAGCAGAACCACCAGGGCGTACGTCTTGGCCGCGGTGATCATCGTCATGCCGAGGGAGAGCCGGGCCCGGCGGGTGGCCTCCTGCGGGTCCGAGGCCATCAGCCTTATCAGGTGTGCCACCTCGTCGTCGCGGTTGTCGAGGACGAGCATCTCGAGGACAGTGAAGGTGGGGACCTCCTCGCCCGGAGCCCAGGGAGCTAAATTAAGCCGCACGCGTCCGCGTGCCTCGAAATCGAAAATGCGCCCGCTGGCCGCGAGCTCTCGCACAAACCTAAGATCCCTTATTGCGCGTTTGCCGCATGGCCGCGCGGCCCTCATCAAGATGGTGTGCTGGGAAGTGTCGCGGGAATCGAGATCGAGCCGGGGGTCTGCCAGCAGCAGTCGCAGGATCCTGTAATGGGTTCGGGCCCACTGATGGAAGAGAAGCGAGCCACAGTTGGGCGCCGGGCCCGGATGATCGGGGGAGATGCTCAAGTGTGGGTCTTTGAGGAGATGACGCACGATGGAGAGTGCCCTGGACTTCACAGCGTAGAAGAAGAGCGACGGCCTGCAGGTGAGGCTCAGCGTAGTGTTCCCCGACACCTCGTGCTCTGCCTCGAGGATCTGGATCAGCGCCTGGAGATTTTTCTGGCCTATGGCCTCCACAACCCCCTGCAGCACCGCGCCGTTTAATCTGCGGCGACCATGCACGTCCGTGAGCCACATCGGTGCAGGCTCTTCCACCATTTCCCTTGCTTGCCGTGATTGGGGATCAATCAGCGCGGAAGAAGAAGGGCAAAATTGGGGAATATCGTTTTTTTGAACTTTAATCTCAAAACCCGCAAAAGACCGCCAGAATCACATCCCACTGAAGGCGGAATCGATGATACTTGTCGGAATGTAATAGTTGCCGAGAGCGATGGCACGGAGGCAGACAATCTGCTTTAGCTCCAGCGGGAGCCCGCTTAGCATCCCAAAGACTCTCCTGATACGACCTGGGGTGTGCTGCGGGATGGAGAGGAAGTCATCACAAAAGAGGATCGCAAGGGCATAGAGCCTGGCCGCCCGTATCATTCTCCATTGGCGAGGGAATATGTCGTTGTCCGTGAGCAACTCACGATTTCTATGCACGTCCTCCCAGGAGTTGTGGTCGTCTCTTCGCACCAGCAGTTGCCTCTTGTATTTGTAGAAAATGTAGAGAGCCGCACTTAGGAGTGGAGGGGGCTCGTGAAGCGACTCCAATGCCTGCACGATGTCCTCAGCGTAGGGGCCCCTCCAGGGGCCAGAGGGGCCATAGAAGAAGCCTGGGAAGAGGGCGACCAGAATGGCGTTCACCAGTTCAGTGTCCTGCGAGGCACAGGCGCCCCCCAAGGTGGCGCCCAGCGGAAGGATCAATGAAACGCCGGAAGCAACCAAGCGAGCACGGTGGACCTCGCGTTCGTCCACCCATTTCCTCTTCTCCGCACGCGCCGTCGCACCCAACACCGTCATTTCATATTCCTCTCCGTCCAGAGAACTTCGCCTCCCAAAGAGAAACCTCCGCAAGGACTTGAACATGGCGGGAGGCACCAAGAAGTCAGCGGCAGCAACAGTGGCACAATATCGAGGGACCCAGAGCACAGCGAAATGCAGGGAGGCAGGAAATTCAAGTTGAAATGATTTTTGGTTTCGACTTTATTGGATGATCTGTGATTGAACAATTGGACAAAGATGGGACTAGTCCTTGCCTTCGCGCTCCCGTAACATAAACGGCGCGATCCAGATGTCGCCCGAGGGGAGAATCTCGCACCGTTTTCCCTGGATGAGATAATGGCGGAGACTCTTGAGGACCCGCTTCATGGCGGTGGTAGACTTGAGCTTCGAGGACTGGAGGGGGTACCCGATGGCGTGCCGCCGAAGGGTGTCGAGCACCTTCTCCCTCATCTCGGATTCTCCCAGCAGGTCAACGACCGCCAAGAAGAGAGGCTTGATGACGGTGTCCCGGTCTCCCTTTACCTCAAGCGGAATGGTAATCACAGATTCAGGTCCGGGAGTAAAGCCAGTGGTGAAGACCTCGCCGCCGGCATCGAGATACGAAAACCACACCCGCTTCTGGGTGTTCAGCGCAGCCGCGAATGCCAGGAGTCTTGGATAGTCCCTCTCATCCACGAGCTCAAGTGTCTGACCCGACATTACGTGCAGAAAACAGGCCAATCAAGTGGGAGGAAGGGATTTAGGATCACAGCAACAACCTTTTCATGAGAAATGTATCTTCTTTTGATATTGTGATTGTCATTGACAGCAGGTATATCTCAAAAGCGAAAATCAGTTTTGAATCAGGCCCCGGGCGCGCCTGGTCCACCACCACTTGTTTGCCTCGTACTGAGGCTGAATGACCTGCGAGTACTGGACAAATCCGGCGATTGTGATGCCGATGCCCAGCAGTGCCGCCAAGACGCCAATGCCTCCCAAATAATCCCCGCGCATCGCGCAGATGAACAGCACCAGCACTAGGGACAGCAGAAGCAGGCTGAGAAGGGTGTAGACACCCGCTGGGGTCCACTGATTCCGCCAACTGGGGGCCTTGGCAACGGCCGGCAGGTTCTGCACGTCGACCATCTGCTGTGATTGGGAGGCCATGTTTTGCTTGTCGACTCTGACGGAGGGAATTTAATACTTGGCTGCGCAAGTTATTGTCTTCTGCCTCACTGCCCACCCCTCTTCCTGGGAAAGCCACCGGCAATCTGCTGATACGTCGCCAGTTTCTGTGACAAGATGGCCTGTCCAACCTGGAGACAGAGGCCAGCCTTGTTCTTCGGCAGAGGACTGATCCCCAGGGTCTGCGCCCAGGTCTTCAGTTGGCTGACAGTGTATTCATTCTCAAGGTGAAGCGCCTCCTCGAAGCAAAGCGAGTTGAAGCGCGCAGCCGCCGGCCCCATATTGTTTGGGAGGCCCGCCTTCAGGGAGGGGGCTCGGCTGGCCTGGGAGAGTGTCGGGAGACGAGAGGTTCCGACGGACCGGCCGTACGCCGGAGGGGGCCTGGTTGCCTGGCCATAGGAGGGTGGGGGCCCCTGGATGTAGGCGGGGACACCGCCCGCTGCCCTCAACTGCAGCAAATAGTCGCGCTGCGCCTGCTCCTCCGGGCTCCTCCGGTCGCCATAGACCTGGAGCAACTGGAGCGTGGCCCGCTGATTCTCGGTCAGGACATCTTCTGGTGTGCCCGGTGGGGGAGGGGCCTGTGGGGGTGGCGCTGAGTCCACGATCGCCGCCACGGCCGCCACGAGGGCCGCCCCATCTCGCGGGTCGCTCTGCAGGATCACCGCGGTGACCCGGGGGTCAACGATCCCGAGCACAGCCGTCTGATTGGCCGCTGACGGGCCAAATATTAATGCGTTTCCCAGTTCGGTCGGCCTGTCATAGAAGGTCGCCGTGTCGCGGTGCGTCGTGACGTTCACCAGGTCGTAGATCGCCCTCCCCCCGCTGTGGAGATAGATCCTCAGGACCCAGTCGCCCCCCAGCGGCGCTGCCCCGCGACCTGGGTCGGTTAAGGACGCCACCTTGACAGGAACCTCAACCGAAGTCGTCTGCCTTCGAACAGTTGGTGCACATTGAGACCTGGGAGATCGGTTGGGCGAGGTGACCGGCAACTGCGCCCGCAGGTTCCGAACCAGGTCGGCGCCGTTCCTGGCTAGAGAATTGTCCTCCAGCAGGTCGGCCACCTCCCGGCTCGGGACAACAACGACGGCGGTGCTGTTGCTGTTACTCGGGCCGAAGTTCAGGGTGTTGTCCCCATCGGCAAGAGACAGTGAGGGGGCGCGCTGAAAGTCAACCGTCCTCGCGCTGTTCTGGACGAGTTGATAAAAGGCCGGACCACGGTGGCTGGGGCTGACTTTCAGCACCCAGGTTCCTGTGACGGGCTCTGTGTCTCCGAAGTACGCCAGGTGCAGAACTCTCACTGGCACCACAGCGGTTGACATGTCTCCTGTGATTGACATCGTTCAATGCGCCACTTACAGGGGAGAGATGGTTTGAAGGGGATCGTCGGGCTTTGACCTGCTGTCTACCCAAGAACAGACCCTGAACACTTCACTCATTTGGATTGTTTCTCAGTAGTCTTCGCACGCAAAAAAAAGAAGGGAGAGGTTGCAGCCAGGCATTACGGGGTAGTCCAGGCCGAGGCGACGTTATGTCGCCCCAGCCAGACAACGATTTTAGAATGCTTTCGATGAAATGCCCAGCCAGAGCTTTCCCAAAAAAACCAGGCGATGGGTCGGTTGTTTTAACCCTTCATGTTGAGGGATGGTGAAGATATTGTGGGATGACAACGATGGCGTATCAGCATTTTATTCTGTTATGACTGATTCTGGGAAGCAAGGTTTGCGATCACAGAGTATTTCGTGACGAGCTCGGAGTGGCCGGTGCGTGCCTCGGCCTTGGTCATGTAGCGCTTCATATCGAGCTCCCCTCCGCCTGAGCCCTGACGAAACACCATGGTCTCGTAAGCTTCGTCACGATGATAGAAGCGCAATTTCACTGTAGAAATCGTGATGCCACCAGGGAAAGTCTCGTAGACGACGACAGTTGACATCGCAGGTGATGGAGGAGAGATGACCGAAAGGATTCAAGATTGATGTGAGTCTTCCTATCATGATATCCAATATCACACTACGCGCTATCATGATCATATTTGTTATATTAGGGCCCGAGATACAAGGCGCCGAAGAGCGATTCTGGGAGAAGGCCATCGTTCTTTTGGGCCCCATACCTTTTGCCTTGCATCTCTGAACGCTGACTCATCGCAATGGCAAATCTGACCGCGGCAATCGAAATCGGGGATCTGGCGCGGGTCACGGAACTCGCTTCGCCTCTTGTGCCTGGGGGTGTTGATGATGGCTCGGAGTGGACTGCCCTGCATGAGGCCTGCCACCAGGGGCGGGCCCATATTGTCGAGTACCTTCTCTCGCTGCCCGGCGTTGTGCCAATGGGCGTTGACATGTTCGGGCAGCGACCCCTCGACTCCGCAGCCAACGCCGCTGTTGTCGCGGCCTTGATCAGGGATCCTCGGGTGGATCCTGCCGCCCGCGACGAGTATGGGTACACTGCTTTACATCACCTGAAGGACCCCGCTGCCGTCGCACTTCTCCTCTCGGACAGACGCATTGATCCGAATGCGCTCGATTCTGAAAAGAAGACTGCATTCTACGCCGCCTGTGACGCAGGTCATATGGGGGTCGTGAGGGTGCTGCTGGGGGATAAGCGGGTGGACCGGAATCTGCCTTCCGAAATAGGCTGGTCCCCGCTGCGCGCGGCGTGTAGCTCCGGCCATCCCGACGTGGTTGCCCTGCTCCTCGCCGATCGTGACGTGGAATTCGGGCACGGCTGTCTCTTTGGCGCCTGCTACAGCAATCTGGCCTCGGTGATCTCGTTGCTGCTGAGGGACCCTCGCGTCAAACCAGGACACGGACTGGGCCTTGGCCACCAGACCGCGCTGCTGGCGTCACTCGTCCATGGCTGCGTTCAATCGGTGCGGCTGCTGATCGCCTCCGGGATGGAGCTCAACGAGAACATGAAGATGGACAAGTGCGGTACCTGGGAGACGAACATGACTGCCGTGGAAGCCGCTGCCTGGGCCGTGAATCATTCGTTCAACAGTTGGACTGATGACCCGGAGAGGCACCTCAGATCAGGCAAAATTGCTGACCTTCTTCACGACTACGTCAAGGACCGCCCTGGCGTAACCCGGCGGGTCAGAGAAGAACTCGCATTGGAAGAGAAATTGTTATCTGACAGGAAGTGAGTTCTCGGTTCGAAGGGTCAATTTTCGTGCGATGTTAAGCCTAATAAAATGAGGAAGATTATTTTTCGCACTTTCTTTCGGGATGATGAGAAATGAGTTGGGGGGGAGGAGATCAGAACAAGTCGTAGGTCCTCATGAAGTCGTGGACTGTCTTGATGTAGAGTCTGCGGCAGTCGGGTGAGGCCGAGAGGTATGCATCATGCCCTCCCTCTTTCAAGATCAGGAGGTGGTGCTCAGTGAAGTTAGCGTCGGTCAGGGCGGCGTGGAGCTCCAAGCCGCAGTGATGCGGCACGATCAGGTCACCCTTCGAGTACACCAGCAGGATCGGCAGGTCCTTGTTCTTGATATGGCAGACGGATTCAATGCCGTGGGGGCCCTTTAGATCGTACAGCGCAAAATGGGTCAGCAGCCACTTCCCCACCCTCGTCCAGCGCGCCAGCCACGACCTTTGCCACTTCAAGAGGAGCTCAAGGTGCGGAAGGCCACCCTCAATAATGAGGCCCTGTACCTCGGGATGAGGATGCAGCGCAAGCCAGTTCAGCGCCGCTTGACCTCCTCGGGAGATAGCGTAGATCAGGACTTTGTCGGGCTTATCGGCAGATGACATCATCTCCCGAAAGGCCTTCTCCATACAGGCGACGTCAGCAGTCTGCCCAAGATTTATCCTGCGGAAGTCGCTGAGGAAGCCCCAGCCGGCAGCGTCGATGCCGATGAGCCAGCACTTGAGCCAGCACCACAGCCAGCCCGCGATACGCCAGAAGCCGGACGCATTCTGGGTGTGGACATGCTCCGCAAAGGGCACCCAATGTAACTGCTCCGGCTCAAAGAACGCTGCGCCTGCGGGATAGAGCATGGTTGGATGAAGCATCCGCTGGAGACGGCTGGGTGGTGTGCTCGGCTCGGCAGGAACGCGCAAAGAGTACGGCCTCCGCGGTGCCCTGAGGTCACCGTGTGCAGGGATATTTGAGCAGTACCTGCTGGCCTGCGGCAGGGACGCGCAGTTACCTGGACAAAATAAGACCGCCGTCTTCCCCATTTTCCTTCGTTCTCAAACGATGGAAGGAACCAGCAAAAAAACACAAATTGTTGAAAACCGAGTTATTTTAGAATCGTGTCAACAGGTTTGCGAAGAACATGATCAAAACCAGAGACAAGGTGTGGGAGAACACCAGACAGAAGTGGGTCACTCTTTGCGACCTCCTGAAGCGCCCGGCCCTGCAACGTGGGAGGTGAGTCCACCTTGATCGACCGCGGCGGCGCGTGCCAGGAAATGATATTACGATCCGATAATGTCCCACGCCCCACCAGCGCTTGCTCAATTAGGGAAGTATCGACGTCGAACTCCTTGCCTTCATGGAAGCCCCCCAGAATCATTATCTCCTCCAGGAAGTCCTTGGACAGATGATCAGCCAGCAGCAAACTGAAGGATTGATGGCCGCATGGCCAATCTCCGCACACCGAAATTACGTCCACAAAATCCTGCCCGGGAGCGTCAGACTTGAGGACCAGAAGGGCGCCCTTGTGGCCGGAGGCAACAAGCACAAGCAGCGCATCAGGCCCAGGCTGCCTGGAAAATACGGAGAGCGCCAAGAAAAGCGGCACCCGCCAGTTGACAAGGACAGGCTTTCCGCAGATTCCGTCAAGCTTCACAGCACCCTTCCGAAGATACCACTTGCAATCAGAATGATAACGCCTCAGTGAGGTGCAAATAATATCCCGCAGTCTCGCCTTGGAGGCAACCTCCGGCACGGCGATCTTTTGGCGGTCGGCCAGACGTCTCAGTCCGTCGATGGAGAACTGCGCGCCCATGTGGTGGCACAGTTGATCAAGCTCATCAAGCACGGCCAGAGGGACAGGCGCCGTCACCCCCGGAATGTTGAGATCCTGTTGCTCGTAGAAGGCGATCGCCTCCCGCAGGGTGGCACGGTCTTCGGCATGTGGCAGCGAGAAAGAGATGGAGCAGGCGTCATCTGGGTGACATTGCCATAAATCATCAGTCAAGAGGAACCTCGGGGGCTCATCGGCCACCTGCACAAGAGTGCCAGAGACCGAGGGGAGGGGCGGGCGTTGGTGAGATCCCACTGTGCCTCCGCGCACCATGACATCCCACCTGGCCTGGGGCTGGTCAAACAGTACCGACACCTCAACCCGGTATCCTCCGCCGGGCAAAGTCCTCGGAACATGAGATTCGAAGGCGCTCTTGTACACGATGGACCAGGCCTCAAAGACGATCATGGCAGTTGACAGCAGGCAACAGGCAGCAGGCTCTGTGTCCGGGTAAGATACCACTGCTCGATTGGTTGATCGCTCTATCGAAATTTGAGATAATCTGAACGATGCCCGGCTCAGGAATCACCCACCATCACTGTGACCACCTCATCAAAAAGATTGAAATGTGTACGAGTACGAGATCTTTATTTTCTGACACAAGATCATTTTTTGAAGCAAGATCGTTTTTGAGGCAAGATCATTTTCGGGGAAACCTCCAGCATCGGGCGACCTCGAGCAAGATCTCTTTTCCGGGACGAGTGGACGTGCGATCGTATTCTGTCAGGTCAACAAGGCAAGATTCACTGGTGAAGGGGTCAGTGTCCACGGTGATATTGATCCCGCGCGAACAAAGGGAGGTGATCTTGGTCGGGAAGGTGTTTGGCACGACCTCGTAGAAGAACACTCCATCATCATTTCCCCGACGATCGGCATTCAGCCAGAGGGCGGCAACCACCTGGCGAAGCGAAATTCGCGCAATATCAAATGTGTTGTCTGAATCTGGCTCGCTGGACATGGCTGAAGAGAAGGAAGGTGGGAGAGACAAAATGGTGGACAACATTTATTATCCGGCATCAAGACGATGCAAACAAAACGACGAACATCACTCAAGACCGTCATCATCGCTTTCGTCGGCGGACTCATCATCATCCCCGTCATCCTCATCACTGTCTTCGCCGTCACGAGGCTTCGAAGCCTGGACCCAACCCTTGAGCCTCAGAAAGGCGATCGCCTCCTTGAGCTCGGTGCCGGCGATCCAAAGCTTCCAGGGGTAGGTCTCCCTAGCGCCGCGGAAGGTGGACAGATGCTCCGGAAGCTCACCCTCCCCATAGCAGGAAACCTGATACGTAACACCCTCCAGCGGCTCCTCATTGCGGACGTAGTGTGGGGCTACGATGAAGGTCATCACGCTGCTCTTCTTGGCGACATCCTTTCGCAGGATCCAGCCGCGATCGCAGAGGAACTTCTTGTACTCGTGCATGGCGGTCGGCTTGACCGAGACAGAGCCACCTGCCGAGAGACGCTCCCACTTGGCACGAAGGCCCTCGGGGAAGTCAGCCTCAGTCACCCCGCTGGCGGAGAACGTGAGGTAGTAGGAAAACACCTGTGCGGGGCAGGACTCGCCCACCATATCCACATCAACAGAGAAGTACCTGAAGGTGGGAAACGGGGCCACCTCGAACTTCCTCATCATCGCCCCGTCCTCTCCGGCACAGGCAGGCACTTCGTTGGAGATGACACGTTGTTCTTCCATTCGTTCTCAGAAAAAAAGGTCGGGGAGAATGCTGCTTCCGAATGTCGGTATTGCAGAGACGCAGAGGACTGTGAGACTTCAAGATATTTATTGCAATAAAAACAATCTCCGATGAATATCAGGTTTTAGAAATCACAAATCACACAGAAAGGATATTCTCCGATATGTTCACTCTTCGCCATCATGACTTCCACCACAATGAAGGCCGCCATCCCTGTCATCTCTGTCATCGATCTCGTGGCCATCATCGCCATCATCGCTGTCAACGACATCACGGTCAATGGGACTCTCTGTCCAGCCGTGGAGGGTGAGAAAGCTCCTAGCTTCGGCGAGGTCGCAATCCGCGACAGTGAAGTCCCGGGGATATTTGCCGCGTGATCCCTCGAATGTGGGGAGAAGCACAGGAAGATACCCCTCCCCGAAACAGGTGAAGTCAAAGTCCCCGCAGGAGATAGCCGGCGTCACGCTGAAGGTCATGACGCGGTTCCTCTCCTTGACATCGCGGCGCAAGATCCAGCCGTGATCGCAAAGGAACTTCTTGAAGTCGGGCGTGTCGTTCGGACGTACCTGGACCTAATGTAGCAGCGAGCCGTCAGTCAGGATGTGGTCGCACACCTTCGATAGTCCGGCAGGGAAATCGACATGAGTGACATTGCGCGCAGCGAAGTGGAAGAGATAGCTCATGACAGTCTCAGGGTCTGATTCACCGATCGCGCCCTCCTTGATGGAGAAGTATTTCTCGACGCCGAAGGGAATCACCCTCATCCGCCTCATGATCGCAGCGTCCTCGCCAATAACGTCAGGCGGGTCGTTGAATGCAATGCGCGGCTCCATTCCAGACAAAAAAAACAGCGAAGAAGTGAAGGGTTGGAAAATGAAGACGCTGATGACAAATGGGAAGTGAATGAATTGATAATTTTCTTTGGTATGAATGTCACTACAGATATTGGCACAGTGATTTCGCAAGACACGAATTGTGATAAGTAGGAATATGATGTTAAGGATATCCCTTATTCAGCAATCACGGTCCACGTCGCTGTCGGAAGTGTGGTCCGAGTCGAAGGTAACAGCATCACGCCGAAGAGGGAGCCATTATCGGAACGACGATTCGCATTGATTTGGCTCCCAGGTGATGAAATCGCAAAGATAGACTTTACGGCATCCTCGTGCTCGTGCTCGACAGTATCCGTGATTGTGGGCCAAGCGCAGTATTTAACCGAAGATTGAAAGGTTGTTTCCCTTTTAATGAACGAGAATGAAAGGGGGAATATCAACAAACGATCTCTTTTTGTGATGCACGATGACATACATCACTCGTAGAGTCCAACTTCGTGGGCGGAGGAAGGTTCCGGGAAGGTGCGGCCGAGTGAGGACATGTCCATCCTGCATCTGGCCCCGGTGAAGGCTTGTCCCCTGGAGCGGACTGACTGGCAGTTGCAACTGCCGTTATTGGCCCTGTAACGGAAGGCTCTGGCATTCTCTGAGGGACAGACATTTGATGCGCGAAATGACCAATTTCCTAGGGCTTGCCGACGACACCCGTGGAGTACGGGGACTATCGACTTCGCGATGCTGAGTCCCGAGATGTCGCACTCTCTGGCACCACCGCAACCTCCGCCTCCATTTCCACAAGATCCGCAACCCATGATAACAACTTTTCGGGGGAAATTTATGAAGGGAGACGATGAAAGAGTGCAGGTGATGTGGCTTTGACGTAGATCTCATCTTTTTTCTTGTTGTTCGTCGTCGAGGATCAGGCTGGCCGGGTTCCGTCAGCCCTTGTCACCTGAAAAACACAGAGTCACCGTTAAATCCATCCCTTTTACCTCTCCATTTCCCAAACTCTTCCAATCTCTTCTAAACTCTCAAATCCATGGGGTGCTCTGGTGGTGGCTGCGGAGGTGGGGGCGGAGGTGGGTGCTTGCCTGCGGAGGCGTGGATTGGCTGCAATGAGGGAGACAGAGGCTGCGGAGGCAATCCCTGCGAATTTGGCAATTGCACGGGAGTCGGCGGCTTCGGCTCCTTTCGCGGCGAGGGCTACCGCACAGAACTACGCCGGCAAAATCTGCGCCGGGGCGACTGCCTTGGGGGTGGTTGCGGCGGAGAAATCGGGAGCGGAATCTGCGGACTGAATCGGCCTTGCGTACTTTCCCTGAATCGGACCCCATCCAGAATCTTTGATCGCAGAATTCGCTGCCGCGACCAAGTTATTGAGGCCATCCGCCGCACCCAGCCGAACGTCTGTTTGCCGCCATGTTGGGAGACGCACTCCTGGCCCCGACCGGGGTACATTGGCTACACTGTTGACAACCCGCCTCAGCAATGAGCGATTATGTTTTGTCTTCAGAAGGTGGCGTGGCAGGAGATAAATGTCAAATTGCTCATTGCAAAGAGTATCACATAGTCTTCTTTATTTTCAGCGACCAGGAGCCTTTCGGTTTGATATCCGTAACTTTCCGCTTTAATCGCCTACCGATGCTGTCGCAATGATCGGCTGGGAGCGTAGTCGGGGTCAAGCTCTCCCAAAATTCATCGATGAATGACGCAATGTTCTCCGGCATCCATCGCTTGAGAAGCCGGTAGTCGGAACCAGGTTGGGGAAACCAGAGAACCGATGATCCCCTCGAACGAAGCGCACCCCACGCCTTCGCTTGATCGTGGTCATCGTCAGAAATGAGGAGGGGGACAGCCGGGCCATCACCAGTGATTGCGCCGTACAAAGAATCAAGTGCTTGCTTGCGAGCAAGGGCAAGCCTGTCCCTCTCCTTTCCCAAGACGCGTTCTCGAGTCAGAAACTGAAGGATGCCTCGTCGAAATCGGAGACAACGAGCATAACGGTTCCTGAAAAATCGGATTAGAACAGCAGCCTTCCGCTCAATTAATGCCTTTCGTTCGCGCATTAAAAGGAGTCCAACGCCACTGACTAACTCTAGCCTGCGCTTGTAGCGCCTTCTGAAAAATAACACCAAGCGAGTCGCATGATGAATTCGGAGCTCCATTTTGCTGGCGAGCTCCTTCGCATTCCTTAGAACCCTGATGTTTGTATCCGCATCGTCTGGGACGTGGCAAAGGGCCATTCGAAGGCGCATGAAACATCCGAAGTTCCAAGAGAGGAGACCTCGCTCAAAAGCATCCCAGAGAGGCTTCAGGGCGACATCCAAGTTTGCCACATGCCTGGCAGTATCTGCTTTGTGAGCGACGAATAGGTTATTGCACGACCAGCAACGAGTGTAACTATTCGTAATAAACCGGTCGCAGTCAAGACACACTCTGCAGGAAGTGCAAGTTGTCTGGGGTTGGCTGATGTCCAACAGGGTCAAATCCATGCCGTTCAAAATATCAGCCGCTCTAATCTCGAACAGGTGATCCTTGGCACACAACGTCTGCAATGCGACGAGATCACTTTCGCTCTTCGCGTGAGTATGAAATATCTCGATGATCCCAACCACCTGCCCCCCCCTCAAAACAGTAACATCAGGGCGTCTCTTCGCCGCTCCACCTTCGATTTGAATGACAATCTCCCTTTCGGCGATCGCTCGGCAGGAATCGTCGAATCTCTTCTCGAAAATTAGCGATCTGCAGGGCGGATTGCAGCACAATCGTGCGAAACGAAATTCCGACAAACGCTGACAAACTAAATCCTTTGCCATCTTGTGTTCGACAGATTCCCCTCCCTTACATCCGCGCCTGGCTGCAACCTCATCAGCGTTGTGCGCGAAATGACTTTGTCTCGCCTTACAA
>Ga0302314_10001207_pt1 | contig 48548 bp, 42 predicted proteins | sample III_Palsa_N2_3_FD_200533 | JGI IMG/M metagenome (GOLD analysis project Ga0302314, IMG submission 200533) | Peat permafrost microbial communities from Stordalen Mire near Abisko, Sweden - III_Palsa_N2_3 | ecosystem: Environmental > Terrestrial > Soil > Palsa > Peat permafrost | place: Sweden...
TGGGGTCGATCGGCGCCGGGATCACGCCTTCCAGCGCCGCTAGACCGAGCTGTTCGGCGCCCTCGCCCGCGCCGCGGAACACCTCGATCTCCTTCTCGCCGGCGGTGTCGCGCGGCGTCAGCACTACTGGGTAGCCCAGGCCGGGCTGGGCCAGCCGTTCGGCCGCTTCCTCGGGCGAGGTGACGAATACGGCCTCGCGCCCTTGGAGCTTCAGGAACGCGGCCGCGGTGTCGGCCAGGTCCACGGCGCCGGACGAAGGCTCGAACCGGGGGATGGCGATGCGCCGGGTCGGGGAGGTGAGTTGGGCCAGCAGGCAGATGCGGGCGGCGTCGCGGGCCGAGATGAAGTAGCGGCGGGTGCCCTCGGGCGCCGCCAGCGCCTGGCCGGCGGCGAAGCGCTGCTGGTAGCTCTCCAGCAGGCTGCCGCTGGAATAGGCGACATTGGCGAAACGGGCGGCCGAGACCCGGGGCGCGGTCGGGCCAACGGCTTCGGCGAAGACGGTCGCCTCCAGCAGCAGCTTGGTCGCGCCCATAAAGCTGGCCGGGTCGGCGGCCTTGTCGGTGGAGACCACGAAATGCCGCCGCGCCAGCCCTCGGGACACGAGGTGCGCGGCGAAGCGCTGCTGGCGCACCACGTTGACGTCGATCATGTGCAGCAGGGTGAAGAGGTTCTTCTCCGAGCGGACATGCTTCACCGCCGCGAAGTTCAGCACCAGGTCGAACGGACCGGCGGCCTCGGCCAGCGCCAGGCCAGGCCAGCCAGCGAAATCGAGCGTGTTGAAGCCGATCGCCGAATCGTCGCCGCGGCTGCGGATGTCCCTGGCCAACCGCGCCAGGCCGTTTTCGTCGATGTCGACCAGTTCCAGCTTCGCCGGCGCGAACGGCAGCAACTGGCGCACCGTGGCCGCGCCGATGGTCCCGGCCGCGCCGACCACCAGCACGCTGGCGCCCTTGAGCTGGTCGGCGATCTCGGCGCGCCGCGCGGCCCAGTCCGCCGCCAGCGCTTCGGAGAAGGCCGAGGGGCCGATACCGTCGGCTTCCAGCGTCGGGTCAAGCATGGGCGCCGGCCTTGGCGGCGTTGCGCACCCAGTCGGCGGCCCGCCCGGTCAGCGCGGCCAGGTCGCTCGATGGCGTGAAGCCCAGCAACGCCTGACAGCGCGCCGGATCGCCGACCGACCAGTCGAGCGCCGGCGGCGGCGAGGCCGCCTCGTCAATGCTGATGTCGCCGTCGATCTGCGCGGCGGTCGCTTCCAGCAAGGCGCGGACTGTGCGGCCCACCCCGCTGCAGACGTTGATCGGCTCGCCCCAAACCCCGCGATCGATCACCCGCTCTACCGCCGTCAGCACGTCGGCGACGTCGACAAAGTCCCGCACGGCGCCGACGGGGCCAAGCGCGACCCGCCGGGGCGGGGCGGCGGCCATCGCGGCGGCGGCCTGGCGCAGGAAACCGGAGAACACCTGGCCACCAGTCGGTTCGGGCGCGATCACATTGAAGATTCTGAGCGCGGTCGTCCGTCCCGTCGCGGTGAAGGCGACCGACTCGGCCGCGAGTTTCGAGGCGCCATACGCGTCGAGCGGCGCGCCGGGGTCGCTCTCGCGCCACGGCGTCCAGGTGAGCGAGCGGCCATATTGCGCGGCCGAGCCGAGCAGGATCAGGCCGCATTCCGGCGAGACGGCGGCGACGGCCCGCGCCAGGGCCTCAGTCGCGGCCACATTGTCCGCCTGAAGCGCCTCGGCCGGGCCGTAAGTGCGGCCGGCGGCGTGAACGATCACATCGGGCTTCGCCGCCGCGAGCGCCTTCGCGGCCGCCCACTCGTTGGCCAGGTCGCTTCTGGCGGCGGCCAGCACGTCCATGTCGCCCCGAGCCGTCAGCCGGCGCAGGATCGCGCCGCCGAGGAAGCCGCCGGCGCCGGTGACCAGGATGCGCATCAGGAATCGACGCGCATCAGGACGGCAGGAACCGGGCCGGGTCGGCCTCGAAGTCGCGGTTGGCGGCTTCGTAGTGGTCGAGCCGGCCGATGTCCTTCCAGTAGGCGCTGGCGGCGTGGGCGATGACTTTGCGCCGCTGGGCCATCGCCGCGCGGATCAGGTCGGGCATGTCGAACGCGCCCTGGGGCGGGATCAGGTCCAGGATGCGCCGGGAGAGCACATAAACCCCCGAGCTGACGTGGTATCCGCGCCGCGGCTTCTCCTGATACTCGGTCAGCGCGCCGGCGCCGTCGAACGTGACCACGCCGTAGTCCACCTTCTCGTCGACGAACGGCGTGAACAGCGTCGCCCAGGCGTCGGCGGCGCGGTGGACGCCAGCGAGTTCGCGGAAATCGAGATCGGTCAGGGTGTCGCCGTTAACGACGAAGAAATCGGCCGTGAGGCCGCCCACGGCGCGCAGGCCGCCGGCGGTGCCGAGCGGTTCGGCCTCGATGCGTGGCTCGATCGTGACACCCCAGCGCGAGCCGTCGCCCAGGAACGCCATCATCAGCGGCGCCAGATAGCCCAGGCAGACGAACACGCGGGTCACGCCCGCCGCGGCCAGCTGGGCGATCAGTACGTCAATGATCGGCCGCTCGCCCAGCGGCAGCAGCGGTTTGGGCACGGTCACGGTCAGGGGCGCGAGTCGCGTCCCGCGCCCGCCGGCCAGCAATACCGCGTCCATCCCGTTCGTCATGCCTGAGTCATTAGGCCATCGCGCGGCCCCGGGCCAAGCCGGCTAGCCCAGAAGAGAGCCCACCAGCGCCAGAAACGCCTCGCGCTCCAGCGGCTTTGCGAGGGTGGCGTGCGCGCCGAGGGCCATGGCGGCGCGCAGCAGCAGGCTGGGCTCGAGGTTGCGGCCGCCGGCCGAGACGGCGATCACCTTGATGGTCGGCCAGCGCGCGGTCAGGTCGGCGATCGTCTCGATGCCGTCGCGATCCGGCATCAGCATGTCGACCACGGCGAGGTCCGGCGCCGGCGCCGCCGGCAGTCCGTCGACCTTGGCGCCGTCGCTCGCCAGCGTCACCGCGTGGCCGGCCTGGTCCAGCATCTCCTGCGCGATTTCCCGAAACAGCGGGTCATCATCGATTACCAGCACATGGGCCATGCAGCGCCTCCACCGATTTCGCGCGGCTGGTCATCGTCCCCAGCGCGTGCGGGCCGGCCGGCCGAACAACCTTGGGCCGTCACCCTGAACCGGATAGGCTGATCTCGGGCTTGCCCGCAACGAAATCAGGCGCCAAGGGTCTCTCGCTCGGCATGTCATCGGATCGGGCATCCGCGTTTCCCGAAATGACAAGTCGTCTCGGGCCTGACATCGTTCTCGGCGTTGGCCGTATTAGAGGGGCCGCGTTTGGGGCGCCTTGGCGTGTCCGCCGCTGCAAAGGATTGACCGTATGAAACCACCCCGACGGTTCCGGTGGGGATTTGTCGCGTTGGGCGTCGTATTGGTCGCTCTTATCGCCTGGTGGTGGTTCGCCAGCCAGAAGCACGACAAACCGAAGGGACCCGCGCCGGTTCCTGTTTCCGTAGCGAAGGTCACCGCACAGGACATCCCCGTGACGGTCACCGCGCTCGGCGCCGCGCAGGCGTGGCAGGGCGTGCTGATCGTGCCGCAGATCAGCGGCCGGCTGACCTATGTCGCGCAAGAGGGCGAAGACGTCCGCACCGGCCAGTTGCTGGTTCAGATCGACTGCGGCCCCTATCAAGCGGCGCTGACCCAGGCTCAGGGCGCGCTGAAGCGCGACCAGGCCACGCTGGCAGGCGCGAAGGTCGACTTGGCCCGCTACCAGACCCTGGTCACCCAGAACTCGATCGCCCGCCAGACGGCGGAGGACGAGGCTGCCACGGTCAAGCAGGAAGAAGGCACGGTGCTGGCGGACCAGGGCGCGGCGCAGGCCGCGGCGGTCAACGTCCGCTATTGCCGGATATCGTCGCCGGTCGACGGCCGCGTCGGCGTGCGGCTGGTGGACCCCGGCAACATCGTCACCACCGCCACCACCACCGGCATCATCAGCGTCAACCAGGTCCAGCCGATCGCGGTCACCTTCACGGTGCCACAGGGCGATTTCCAGCGTCTGGTCAGCGCTTCGGCCGGTTTCACCCGGCAGCTGACGACACAGGCGAACAGCCAGGAAACCGGCGCCGACCTCGGCTCCGGCGAGCTGGTGGTCGCCGACAACCACGTCGATCAGACCACCGGCACGGTGGAGATGAAGGCGCGCTTCCCGAATCCGACCCGGCAGCTGTGGCCAGGCCAGTTCGTCAACGTCAACTTGACCTTGCAGACCTTGACGAAGGCCACCACCGTGCCCTCGCAGGCGGTGAACCAAGGGCCGAACGGCGCCTTCGTCTACCTGGTCGGAACCAACCACAAGGTCGTCGCCCAGCCGGTGAAGGTGCTCCTCACCCAAGGCGCGTCATCGGTGATCCAAAGCGGCGTCGTGGTCGGCCAGACCGTCGTCACCGACGGTCAGATGTCGCTGAAGCCGGGCCTTAGCGTCTGCGCGCCGGGGGGCTGCGCGGCGCCAGGCGGCAAGGGCGGGAAGGGCGGCGCGAGCGCGGGGCGGCAGCCGTCGTGAACATCTCCGCCCCCTTTATCAAACGGCCGATCGCGACGTCTCTGATCGCCGCGGCGTTCCTGGTCTTCGGCATCGTCGCCTTCTTCAACCTGCCGGTCGCGGCGCTGCCCGAGGTCGATTTCCCGACCATCCAGGTCAGCGCCAGCCTGCCCGGCGCCAGCCCGGAGACCACGGCCTCCAACATCGCCCAGCCTCTGGAGCGGCAGTTCTCGCAGATCCCCGGCGTGACGGAGATGACCTCGGTCAGCTCGCTTGGTTCGACCAGCATCACCGTGCAGTTCGAACTCTCGCGGAACATCGATTCGGCGGCCCAGGACGTCCAGACCGCGATCAACGCCGCCAGCGGCCAGCTGCCGACCAACCTGCCGTCGGCGCCCACGATCCGCAAGGTGAACCCCGCCGACGCGCCGATTCTGATCGTCGCGCTGACCTCCGACACCCTGCCGTTGTCGACGGTGGACGACTACGCCGAAAACATCATCAGCCAGCAGGTTTCGCGCATCGACGGCGTCGGCCAGGTGATCGTGGGCGGTCAGCAGAAGCCGGCCGTGCGCATCCAGGTCGACCCGCGCAAGGTCGCCGCGCTGGGCCTGCAACTCGACACCGTCCGCGCGACGATCGCCAACGAGACGGTGAACGAGCCGAAAGGCTCCATCAACGGCGCTCTGAAAAGCTACAACATCTACGCCAACGACCAGATCCTCGACGCCGGGCCCTGGAAGAACCTGGTCGTCGGCTATCACAACGGAGCGCCGATCCGGGTCAGCGACATCGGCGGCGCCACCCAGGACGTGGAGAACAATCAGGCTGGCGCTTGGGCGTATGCCGGCGCGGCCAACAAGGACAAGTCGCTGAAGTCCGGCCGAGCGGTGCTGCTGATCGTATTCAAACAACCCGGCGCGAACGTGATTCAGACGGTCGACCGGATCGACAAGGCCCTGCCCGCGCTGGAAGCGGATATCCCGCCGGCGATCAACGTCAGCGTCGTCGCGGACCGCACCCAGACCATCCGCGCCTCGGTTCAGGACGTGGAGGTCACCCTGCTGATCACCATCGCCCTGGTGGTCGCGGTGATCTTCCTGTTCCTGCGGGACGTGCGCGCAACGCTCATTCCCAGCGCCATCATCCCGGTGTGCCTGCTGGCGACCTGCGCGGTAATGCTGGCGCTCAATTTCAGCCTCGACAACCTGTCGCTGATGGCGATGACCATCGCCGTCGGTTTCGTGGTCGACGACGCCATCGTCATGGTGGAGGTGATCTGGAAACGGATCGAGCATGGCGAGCCACCGTTCGAGGCCGCCCTGGCCGGGGCCGGCGAGGTCGGCTTCACCATCCTCACCATCTCAATCTCGCTGATCGCCGTGTTCAGCCCGCTGGCGTTGATGGGTGGCGTAGTCGGGCGGCTGATGCAGGAGTTCGCGCTGACTCTGAGCGCGGCGGTGCTGGTCTCGATCGGGATGTCGCTGACGCTGACGCCGATGCTGGCCGGCCAGTTCCTGAAGAAGCCGGGACCGCCGTCGAACCCGTTCACCAAGGCCCTGGAGCGCGGATTCGAGCGCCTGGAAACCGGTTATGCGCGCGCCCTCGACGTCGTGCTGGACCACATGCTGATCACCCTGGCGGTGTTTCTGGCCACCATGGCGCTGGCGGCCTTCCTCTACGCCACGGTGCCCACCGGCTTCTTCCCGCAGCAGGACACCGGCTTCATCCAGGGCGTGGTGCTGACCTCGCAGGACGCCTCGTTCGCCAAGATGTCGGGCAAGATCGCCCAGGTGGCCGATGTTATCGACGCGGACACCGCGGTCGCCGGCACCGCCTTCTTCCTGGGCAGCGGGGGCGCCAACCAGGCCAATATCAACATCAGCCTCAAGCCCAAGGACAGCGGTCGCAAGGCGAGCGCCACCGAGATCATCACGCGGCTGCGGCCGAAGTTGGCCAAGCTGATCGGCGTGCGAGCCCTGTTGCAGGCCGCCCAGGATATCCGCGTCGGCGCCCGCGCCGGCCAGGCCCAGTACCAGTACACCCTGAGCGACCCGGACCTCGACGAACTGAACGTTTGGGCGCCGAAGCTGCTGGCGGCCCTGGCGGCCACCCACCAACTCGTCGACGTCAGCTCCGACCAGCAGTCACAGGGCGCGGCGGTCAACCTCACCATCGATCGCGACGCCGCCGGCCGCTTCGGCATCGCCCCGGCAGACATCGACGCGGCGATCTACAACCTCATCGGCCAGCGACAGGTCGCCCAGTACTTCACCCAGCTGAACAGCTACCACGTGGTGATGGAGGCCCCGCCCGCGCTGCAGGCGACGCCCGACGTCTTCAATACGGTTCGCATCCTCTCGCCGCTGACCAATAAGACCGTGCCGCTGTCGCTGTTCGTCAAGGTCGACCCCAACGCCACCAACAGCCTGACCATCAGCCACCAGAGCGAGTTCCCGGCGACCACCATCTCGTTCAACCTGGCGCCGGGCGTCTCGCTCGGCCAGGCGACCCAGATCGTGCAGAACGTGCGCGATCAGCTGAGCGCGCCCAAGACCGTCAGCGGCTCGTTCCAGGGCACCGCGGCGGCGTTCCAGGAGTCGCTGTCGAGCGAGCCGATCCTGATCGCCGCCGCCCTGCTCGCGGTCTACATCATCCTTGGCATCCTCTACGAAAGCTACATCCACCCGATCACCATCCTCTCCACCCTGCCGTCGGCCGGGGTGGGGGCGCTGCTGATGCTGCTTCTGGTCGGCCAGGACCTGAACGTGATCGGCATCATCGCGATCATCCTCCTGATCGGGATCGTGAAGAAGAACGGCATCATGATCGTCGACGTGGCGCTGCGCATGGAGCGCGAGCACCACATGAGCCCCCGGGACGCGGTGCGCGAGGCCTCGCACCAGCGGCTGCGGCCGATCCTGATGACCACCGCCTGCGCCCTGCTGGGCGGCGTGCCGATGGTGCTGGGCAACGGCACCGGCTCGGAATTCCGCCAGCCGCTTGGCTGGGCGATCATCGGCGGCCTGACGGTCTCTCAGATCCTGACCCTGTTCACCACGCCGGTGATCTACATCTACCTCGACCGCATCCGTCAGCGGTTCGAGCGCGACGAGGAGCCGGGACACACGGGCGGCCCGGCGCCCGAACCGCATCCGATGCCGGCGGAGTAGAACCTCCAACCCTGTCCCTTATCTTCGATCACAGCCGGCCGTCAGTCCCGGCTGCCCAAGCACGGGGAACCTGCCGTGGCCGTGCTGAGCACGGCCACCCACCGGACGGTGGTCTTGGGTCACCGGGACTGACGCCCGGTGATGACCGAGAGTAGGGGGATGCGGCGCGAGGGGGGTGGTGCGCCGTTTCCCCGGCGATCTTTGTCGACCGACAGCGCGTAAACCACCGCCCTGCCTGAGGCGAGATGGATGCTTGGCGGGGCGGCAGGAGCGCGTATGAAAGCCCCGTATGAGGACGCCGTATTGAGCGACCAGGCGATTTTGCCCGTGCGGACGGCCGCCGAGACGGCGCCTGCCGCGATCTCGGCCGGCCCCGAGCTGACCGTGGTCGCGCCGACCTTCAACGAGCGCGGCAACGTCGCGCGGCTGGTCGAGAAGCTCGACCTCACCCTCGCCGGGATCGCCTGGGAGGTGATCTTCGTCGACGACAATTCGCCCGACGGCACCGCCGAGCTGGTGAAGCAGATCGCCGCGTCAGACACCCGGGTCCGCTGCCTGCGCCGGGTCGGACGCAGGGGCCTGGCCGGCGCGGTGGTCGAGGGCGCGCTCGCCAGCGCCGCACCGTTCGTGGCCGTGATCGACGCCGACATGCAGCACGACGAGACCCTGTTGCCGCGGATGCTGGACATGCTGCGCGCCGGCGACGTCGACCTGGTGGTCGGCAGCCGCTACCTCGACGCCGCCGGGCTGGAGAACGGTTTTTCGCCGGCGCGCAAGGCCGCCAGCCAGTTCGCCAACGCGCTCGGCAGGAAGGCGCTGAAGGTCGAGGTGTCCGACCCGGTCAGCGGCTTCTTCATGCTCCGGCGCGAGGTGATGGACCGCGTCGCGCCGGAACTGGAAACGACCGGGTTCAAGATCCTGTTCGACATTATCGCCTCCCAGCCCGAACCGCTGCGCGTGAGAGAACTGCCCTATGCCTTCGCGGCGCGGGAAGCCGGCGAGAGCAAGCTCGATAACCGCGTGGCGCTGGAATACCTCGGCCTGGTCGCCTCGAAGCTGTCGCGCGGCCTGATCTCGCCCAGGATCATCTTCTTCGGCCTGGTCGGCGTCAGCGGCCTGGCGGTGCACATGGGCGTGCTTTGGGTGGTGCAAAACTTCGGCTTCGTGATGGTCCACTCCCTTGAGCGCCTACTTAGGCTCAACGGCGCGCTGGGACACATGTCGATAGCCCAAGGCATGGCGGGGATCACTGCCATGACGTCGAATTACTTCATCAACAACGTCATCACCTATCGTGACAAGAGGCTGAAGGGCTGGAAACTTCTCACCGGTTACCTGCGCTTTTGCGCGCTGTGCGCACTTGGCTTGGTGGCCAGCATCGGCGTGAGCGGTCTTCTATTCGCTCATGGTCTGCCCTGGTGGGCCGCGGGCCTCGCCGGGGCGGTCAGCGGCGCCGTCTGGAATTATGTCAGCACCTACCTCGGCGTCTGGTAGCAGCGCCGAAGCCGGCAGGGTCTCACCCGTCGCGATCCTGCTCGCGGTGGTGGCGGCGACGACGCTGGCGCGCCTGGCCGCCGGGGCGCTGATCCCGCTCACCGAGGACGAAGCCTATTACCGGCTGTGGTCGATGCGGCCCGCGTTCGGCTACTTCGACCATCCGCCGATGATCGCCTGGTGGGTCTGGCTCGGCCGCCACCTCGCCGGCGACAATCCATTGGGCGTGCGTCTCATCCCGACGCTCGGAACGGCCGCGGCCAACGTGGCCACGTTCGACGTCGCCCGCCGGCTGGGTCTGGGCGAGCGCATCGCGGCCCGCGCCGGGATCTGGCTCAATGCGACGCTGCTGGTCGGATTCGGCGGCGAACTGGCCGTGCCGGACGCGCCCAATACGCTGTTCTGGATCGTCACGCTCTGGTGCGCCGTGCGGGCGATGGACGGGAGGGCCGCCTGGTGGCCGGCGGCCGGCGCGGCGGCGGGGCTGGCGTGCCTGTCAAAATACTCGGCCCTGTTCCTCGCGCCCGGGCTTCTGCTCTGGCTCGCGCTTTCCGCCGAGGGACGGCGCCAGTTGCGGACGCCTTGGCCGTGGATCGGCGCCATCGTCGCGGCGGCCATCTTCGCGCCGAACATCGCCTGGAACGCAGGCCACGGCTGGATGACCTTCGCCAAGCAGTTCGGCCGCGTCCGCGCCGATGGCTTCGCGCCGACGTTCCTGGGCAAGTTCGCGATCGATCAGGTCGTGTTGCTCAATCCGCCGATCGCGGTGTTCGTCGGCCTCGCGATCCGGCGCCGCGCCGCCTGGCCGCTGCTGGCGGTGAGCGCGCCGTTCGCGGCCTACCTCGTCCTCCACAGCCTGCACGACGAGGTGCAGGGCCAATGGCCGGCGCCGCTCTATCCGCTGCTGGTGATCGCGGCGGCCGCGGCGGCTGAAGACGCGAGAGGCTGGCGCGCCGGCCTTCGCGCGGCTGCGGCGCCGGTCGGGCTGGCGATCAGCGCGGTCTTGCTCGTGTTCCTGATCCTGCCCGCCGATGCAACTCTGCCGTTCCGCGATCCGCTGGGCCCTTATCGCGATTGGCCAGGGTTCTCAGGCCAAGTCGAGCGCGCTCGCCTCGCCGCCGGCGCGGCTTGGATCGGCGCACCGACCTACGGCGTCGCCGCCCAACTCGCCGCCGCGCCGCAGATCCACGCCGCGGCGACAGAGATCTTCCAACGCGAGCGCTACACCTTCGAGACCCCCGCCGAGCGGGCCGATTTCAGCCGACCCGGCCTCGTCGTGGTTCAGGCCCGCAACCCCGCGGGGGCGCTGCTGCCGTCGTGCTTCGGCCAGGTGGCGCGCCTCGCGGACGTGGTGCGCGGCGCAGGAAAGAGCGCGACCGCCTACGCACTCTATCGCGTCGCCAGCCCGCGCCGCGATATCGAACGGCTGGGCTGCGACGTCTCGACCCGCTAACCCTGCCCGCCTAGAGTTCCGCCATGGACTACGCGACCCTGCTGGACGCCATCGCCGACCCCGAGCGCGCCGATATCGACGCCTCGGAGATCGCCATCGTCACCGCCCACCCGGACGACGAGACCCTGGCGTTTGGCGTGGTGATGCGGCGGTTGAAGGGCGTGCGGGTGGTGCTGGCCACCGACGGCTCGCCGCGTGACATGCGCACCCAGGACCGGCTCGGCTTCGACAGCGTCAAGGCTTACCGCGACGCGCGCCACGGCGAGCTCACCGCCGCGCTGGCGCTGGCCGGCGTCCCGGAGTCGGCGCTGATCCGGCTGGAGTTTCCCGACAAGGAGGCCGCGCACAATCTGGCGGCCTTTGCCCGGGCGTTACGCGATGTCTTCGCGGCACACGGCATCCGCGCGGTGCTGACCCACGCCTACGAGGGCGGCCATCCGGACCACGATGCGGTCGCCGCGGCCGTCGCGCTCGCCACCCGTGGGTCGGCGATCGAGGTGGTCGAGGCGCCGTTCTACCGCGCCCGCGATGGCCGGTTCGCGGCGCAGTCGTTCGTGCCGATCGACGGCATTGCCGTCGTCGAGACGCGGCTGACCACCGAGGAGGCGGCGCACAAACGGGCGATGGTCGCCTGCTACCCCAGCCAGGCCGGCGCGTTCCGTGGTTTTCAGCCAAGGCTGGAGCGCTTCCGCCATGCGCCGGCCTACGACTTCCAGCGCCCGCCGAACGGCGGCGAGGTGGACTACGAAAAGTCGTTCTTCCCCTGGACCGATTGGGCCAAGGCGACCGCGCATGCCTTCGATCCCGCCTGCTGACAGTTGCGTTCGCCGCCCAACCTCGGCAAACCAGATTCATACTCCTGTTCGAACCGCTGCTTTTCCGACCCGCTGCTTTTTCCACCCTGGGCATTTCGGCCCGCCTCTCGAATTGAAAGCCAAAGGCCTTTGACCGTTCAGCTCACCAAAACTCCCGTCGCGGACTCCCCGCTCGCCTCGGTCGAGGCGATCATTTCCGGCCTTGCCGGCTGCGGCTACATCGCCTCGCGCCGCATCGCCACCGCGCTGTTCATGGCCCAGCACCTGTCGAAGCCGGTGCTGGTCGAAGGGGTCGCCGGGGTCGGCAAGACCGAACTCGCGATCGCCACCTCGACCCTGCTCGACCTGCCGCTGATCCGCATGCAGTGCTACGAGGGCCTGGACGAGTCCAAGGCGCTGTACGAGTGGAAGTACGGCAAGCAGCTGCTCTACACGCAGATACTGAAGGACCGCATGGGCGAGTCGCTGGCCGGCGCCGCCACCATGGAAGCGGCGATGGACCGGCTCCACGGCATGGGCGACATGTTCTTCTCCGAGCCGTTCATGGAGCCGCGGCCGATCCTGAAGGCGCTGCAGTCCGAGAACGGCTGCGTGCTGCTGATCGACGAAATCGACAAGAGCGACGAGGCCTTCGAGGCGTTCCTGCTTGAGGTGCTGTCGGCGTTCCAGGCCTCGATCCCCGAGATCGGCACGATCAAGGCCAAGATCGCGCCGCTGGTGTTCCTCACCTCGAACAATGTGCGCGACCTGGGCGATGCGCTGAAGCGCCGCTGCCTGCACCTGCACATCCCGCTGCCGGACGCGTCGCTGGAGGAGCGCATCGTCGCCACCCGCGTGCCGGGCGTCGAGGCGCGGCTGACCCGCGAACTGGTCGCCTTCGTGCAGTCGCTGCGCGAGATCGAGCTGCGCAAGGTGCCGTCGATCTCCGAGACCGTCGACTGGGCCCGCGCCCTGGTGCTGCTGCATGCCGGCGCGCTCTCCACCGACGTGGTGCGCGAAACGCTCAACGTGCTGCTGAAATACGAGCAGGACATCGTCGCCATCGAGCCCAAGCTCAACGAGCTGTTGGGCCGCGCGGCCGAGGTGAGCGGGGGCGAATAGCATGGCCTCTTCTCCCGTCCAGGCGACGATGGAGGAGTTCATCAAGGCGCTGCGGGCTTCGGAGGTGCGTGTCTCGCCCGCCGAAGCCATCGACGCCCACCGGGCTCTGATGGAAGTCGGCTACGGCGACCGCACCCTGGTGCGCGACACGCTGTGCATCACCCTCGCCAAGTCCGAGGTCGAGGTCGATCGGTTCGACGAGGTGTTCGACGCCTTCTTCAGCCGCGACGCGTTCCGGCCGGAGTCCAGATCGGCGCCGGCGGGCGAGGACGGCGCGCCGAGCGGCGCTGCGGAGTCGCCGAGCGACCTGCCACTGGCGCAGATGCTGCTCGAGGGCGACACCATCAGCCTGAACCAGGCGATGGAAGCCGCGGCCCGGCGCGCCCGCTCCACCGACGTCAGGCTCAACACCCAGCGCAACCTGCTCTCGCGGCGGATTCTCGACGAAATGGGGCTGCGCGAGCTGGAGGAGTTGATCCAGCGGCTGCGTGAGATGGGGATGCCGCGCGACGACGCGCTGGCCGACCGGCTGGCGGAGCGGCGCGAAGCGCTGTTCGAGGAGGCCAGCCGCTTCGTCGACCGCCAGATGATGCTCTACGCCAGCGAGACCGGCCGGCGCATGCGCGAGACCCTGCTGGGCCAGACCAAGCTGACCGGCGTCGAGCCGGAGGACATGCGCCAGATGGAGGCGCTGGTGAAGCGGATGGCCAAGCGCCTGGCCACCCGCTACGCCCGCAAGCGCCACCGCGCCGACAAGGGCAAGCTCGACGTCCGCAAGACCATCCGCAAAAGCATGGGTTACGGCGGCATTCCGTTCAACATCGTCTGGAAGAGCGAGACCATCGAGAAGCCGAAGATCGTCGCCATTGTCGACGTCTCGCGCTCGGTGGCGGCGGCGGCGCAGTTCATGCTGCTGTTCCTCTACAGCCTGAACGAGGTGATCGAGAAACTGGAGGCGTTCGCCTTTTCCGACCGGTTGATCCGGGTCGGCGATATCCTGGAGAACGAAGATCTCGATTCGGCGATCCCCAGCATCATCAAGAAGATCGGCATGCGGCCCACCGATTATGGCCGGGCGCTGGTCGACTTCACCGAGCTGCACCGCGCCGACCTCGATCGCCACACCACGGTGATCATCCTGGGCGACGGCCGCTCGAACTACTCCAACCCCCGGCTCGACATCATGCGCGAGATTTCGCGCCGGGCGCGGGCGGTGATCTGGCTCAACCCCGAGCCCGAGACCTACTGGGGCCAGGGCGACTCGCGCATGGACCAGTACAAGCGCTTCTGCAGCGTAGCCAAGGTCTGCAACACGCTTAACCAGCTTGAACGCATCATCGAGGACGTGCTGCGCACCTATATGCCGCGCTGACGGGGCGCGCTGATCCGCCTCGCACACACCCCAAAGGAAAGGGCTGGCCCGGCGCGGCAGGACTGCTATTTCGTTGCGCCTGATGTGGGGTCGGCCTAGGGGGCCGTCGTTGCGGAGAAAGCGATGTCGGGGCGTGACGAAGAACTGATCACCATCATCGCCGAGGAAGCGTTGATGGATCGGGCCAAGCTCGATCCAGCGGCCAAGCTTGAAGACATCGGTCTAGATTCTGTCGACCTGGTCAGTGTCATCTTCGCCATCGAGGAGAAGTACGGCATCGAGATCGCCGAAGATGCTTTCGAGCGCTCCGACACACTCGGCGCGGTGCTGGGCAAGATCAACGCCCTGATCGACGCAAAGGCCGCCTGAGCCCCAGTCATGGCCGAGCGTATTGTCGTCACCGGTCTAGGCGCCGTCTCGGCCCTTGGCCTTACCGCGGACGAAACCTGGGCGTCGGCGCGCGATGGCCAGACCGGCATCGCCCTCCACGATTTCGACACCGGACCCAACGGCTCGGGCGTGAAGACCTACCCCGCCGCCATGGTGAAGGGCGACGCGGGCGCGGCGCTGGAGGCTGTGCTGGGCCGCCGTATCGCCGGCTCGCTCGACCCGTTCGCGCTCTACGCCCTCAAGGCCGCGCACGAGGCGCTGGGCCAGGCGGGATTGCTGGGCGCGCCGCTGGGGCCGCGCGCGGCGACGGTGATGGGCAACGGCATCGGCGGCTTGCAGACTCTGGAGAAGGGCTACGAGCGCCTGTTCGGCCAGAAGGCGCAGAAGGTGCATCCGCTCACCATCCCCCGGGTGATGGTCAGCGCGCCGGTGAGCGCGGTGGCGATGGAGTTCGGGATCAAGGGGCCGGTGTTCGCCACTTCCAGCGCCTGCGCCTCGGCGGCGCACGCGATCGCCCAGGGCGCGGCCCTGATCGCTGGCGGCCTGGCCGACATCGCCGTGGTCGGCGGCAGCGAGGCGATGGCCAGCCCTGGCGGTATGCGCTCGTGGGAAGGCCTGCAGGCGATGAGCGAGAGCACGTGCCGACCATTTTCCGAAGGTCGCGACGGCATGGTGATCGGCGAGGGCGGCGCGGCGCTGGTGCTCGAGCGCGAGGGCCACGCCGAGCTTCGCGGCGCGACCCCGCTGGCCTGGTACGTCGGCGCCGGCATGACCTCTGACGCCTTCCACCTCACCCAGCCCAGCCTCGACGGCGCGGTGTCGGCGATGCGCCAAGCCTGCGAAGCCGGCGGATTCCTGGCCGGCGAAGAGCTGCTGATCTCCGCCCACGGCACCGGCACGCCGCTGAACGACAAGAACGAGGCCGCGGCGATGCGCGAACTGTTCGGCTGGGCCGCCCCACGCCATCCGGTGATCGCCACCAAGAGCGCCCACGGCCACATCATCGGCGCCTCGGCCGCGGTGCAGACGGTGATCGGCCTGCAGGCGCTGAACGCGGGCCTCGCCCCGCCGATCCTCGGCTACCTGGGCGCCGACGAAGACTGCGCCGGCATCGACCTAGTGCTCGGCGAAGCGCGCCCGATCCGGGCCAAGTCCCTGCTGGTCAACGCCTTCGCCTTCGGCGGCCTGAACTGCTGCCTGGCGTTCCGGACGGCGTAGCCTTCGCGCCGGTGCGTCGGCGAACGTCCGCTTCCTGGAATGACGGCAACGGGTAATGTCCACCCTTAGCGGAACTTCAACTCGAAGCGGCTAACGCTGCGGAGCGATGGAGGTGCGGCAATGACGGAACGGCCTTGGTTTCGCGCACGCGCCAGTGGTCTTGGCTGGACACCAGTTACCTGGGAGGGCTGGCTGGTTACGCTGCTTAGCGCGGCGGTCGCGGTCGCGCTCAACGTTGCCTTCGTCGCTCACCTTGGGGCGATACACCGGTAGGTCCGTTTCCGGGTACGGCCCCAACCGGGAAAGTCGACCCAAAGCGGTCCTTCACGGTCGCCTTTTCCTGCGACCCCTATCGTCAGAGGCCTGATCAAGCCAGCGCGCAGAACCCCACCCAGAGCCCCGAGATGAGCAGCGCAGCACGCGCCACAACGGCCAACACCGTGACTGTCCGATCGGCAATCTCTCGGCGCCGTCCGCCTACTGCGAACGCCATCGCTCCAAACCCCATGCCCGCCCAGATGAACTCGCGAGCGGTCGGCGCGTCCGGGGTCTGACCACTCTGGCGGAGGGCTCCCAGCCGGAAGGCCAGCGCATACATGCTCGCAACCCAGGCGAAGGGACCCGCGAACCATGCCGCCGCAAATGCCCAAAATGGCGTGCGGAGCAGCAGCGCCGGACTATCCAGCCGCCGCCAAGCGCGCCTCGGCCTGCGCGAGCATGGCCTCGAATCGAGGATCGGCGCGGACTGGGTCCAGGTCAGGGTCGATCGCGACGTGTTCGAGCCAGTCCGCTGTCATCCCGGCGAATGCCGGCTCCAGCAGGTCGAGGGCGAGTTCGAAATCGCTCATGTAGTTGATTGCGCCGCAGGCGAAATTGAAGCGCATGCGGATGCTGTCGGGATCGATCAGCAAGGCGCGGCGGATCAGGTCCCTGGCCTTCGCCTCTTGTTCCAGCACCACGTAGGCGGCCACGCAGCCCATCGCGGCGCCGTTGACGTGATTGCTCGCCAGCGCCTCCTCGGTGCGCTTGACCGTCATCTCCGACGCCCGCCGCATCCCTTCGACATCGCCAAGCGCCCGATAGCAGGAGAGCAGCATCCCGGCGTCGCCCTTGGCGCTGTCCGGCAGCTTCGAGGCTTGATCGTAGAAGCCAGCTGCCTGTTCGAACTGTTGCAAGGTGTAATGCAGCCTTCCAGACTCCGCATGGGCGGACCAACTCGCCGGGTCCAGGGCAAGGGCGCGGTCCAGTTCGTCGAACGCCTCCGCATTTTGCGCTCGCTTCCACAGGTGCCGCGCCCTGAAGGCGTGGGCGTCGGCCGAGCCGCCGTCGAGCGCCAGCGCGCGGTCGATCGCCGCCACGCCCCCATCTAGCGGAAGGCCATACTCTGAGTGGCGCCAGGTCTGGGCGATACCCAGCAGGGTCCAGGCTCGGGCGTACGCTGGGTCGAGCTCCGTGGCCCGCTGGCAGAGCCGCTCGATCGCCTCGAGCGCGCGCTGGTCTCCCTCGCGGGCGGCCTCATAGTATTGCCGCGCCATGAGATAGAGGCTGTAGGCCTCGACGTCGTCCGTATCGCTTTGCGCAATGGCCCGCTTCTCTTCCGGGAGCAGTTTCAGCCTGAGCGCATCGGCGATCGCTTCGGAAATCTCCGCCTGCAGCGCGAAGATATCCTTCAGGTCGCGGTCGTAGCGCTCGGCCCAGACGTGGCCGCCGGTGGCGCCGTCGATCAACTGGGCGGTGATCCGCACCCGGCCGTCGGCCTTGCGCACACTGCCCTCGAGCACGTGGCTGACGTTCAGGTCCGCCGCCACCTTGGCCACGTCGAAACTCTTGCCGCGATAGGTGAAGGCGGTGTTGCGCGCGACCACGAACAGGGCCGACACCTTGCTGAGGTCGGTGGTGATGTCCTCGGTGACGCCGTCGCTGAAATACGCCTGCTGCGGATCGTCGCTCATGTTATCGAACGGCAGCACACAGATGGACGGTCCGCGCGCGGCTTCCGACACCGGCCGCGGAACCACTGCAGGCGCGTGATCGCCCGACACCAGCCGGTAGCCGACCTTGGTGACGGTCTCGATCCTGAACGCGCCCGCGCCGACGCCGCCGGCCAGCCGCCGCAACCGTCCCATGACGCGATTGAGCGCGTCCTCGCCCACCAGGACGCCCGGCCAGCAGGTGTCCAGGAGCTCGTCCCGCGACAGAATCCGCCCATCCGCCCGCAGCAAGGCGACAAGCACCTGCATGACGCGGGGTTCGAGGAACTCCTCGCGACCATCATCATGCTCTACGCGCCGTGACGCCGGATCGATGTTGAGCGCGCCCAGCCTGACGGGTTGCTCGCGCGCCAGACTCATCCGCTCGCCGGCCGCGGCGCTGTGATGGTCGGCCATCGAAGGCGCTCCCTCGGCTTCCGCTGCGCGTGAGGGTAGCAGCCGGTAGAGTTCGGCGCCACTGGCCGGGAGGGGTCGCGGGACCACGGGAAGTCGAATGGGGCTGGATGACATAGGGCTTGGCTCGACGCGGCGCGGGATCGCGCCAGACGAACTTACGAAAGCCTTCCTAAGGCGCCTCGATAGGTCGACGATCTGATGGTTTGCCGACCATGCGCCTTATGCCGCGAAGGTCGCCGCCGACGCGCGCTTCCAGTTCTCGGCGTAAAAGCTGTCCTCGCAGTCGCCCGTCAGCAGCTCGCCCGGCTGCAGGAACGTATGCAGTTGGCTGAATTGCCTGATCTCGGTGGCGCTGACCCTCCGGACCAGATGGTGCGGCTTCAGCTCGTCGGGATGCTGCAGCCCCGCCGCGGCCAGCATGTCCGACAGCGCGCGCAGGGTCAGGCGGTGGAAGTTGTAGACCCGCTCGGCCTTGTCCGGCACCACCAGCGCGCCCTGGCGCACCGCGTCCTGGGTGGCGACGCCGGTCGGGCAGCGGTTGGTGTTGCAGGTGCGCGACTGCACGCAGCCGACCGCGAACATGAAGCCGCGCGCGGCGTTGGCCCAGTCGGCGCCGATGGCCAGCACGCTGGCGATGTCGAAGGCGCTGACGATCTTGCCGGCGACGCCGATCTTGATCCGATCCCTGAGGCCGGCGCCGACCAGGGTGTTGTGCACGAACAGCAGGCCCTCGCGCATCGGCGCGCCGATATGGTCGCTGAACTCGGTCGGCGCCGCGCCGGTGCCGCCTTCGCCGCCGTCGACGACGATAAAGTCGACCACCACCCCGCTCTCCAGCATCGCCTTGACGATGCTCATGAACTCCCATGGGTGGCCGATGCAGAGCTTGAACCCGACCGGCTTGCCGCCGCTGAGGGTGCGCAGCTGGGTGATGAAGGCCATCATCTCCAGCGGGGTCGAAAACGCGCTGTGGCGCGGCGGCGAGATGCAGTCCTGCCCCATCGGCACGCCGCGGGTGCGGGATATCTCCGGCGTCACCTTCGCCGCCGGCAGCACGCCGCCGTGGCCCGGTTTAGCGCCCTGACTGAGCTTGATCTCGATCATCTTCACCTGTTCGGCGGCAGCCTGGGCGGCGAACTTGTCTGGATCGAAGTGACCGTCAGGGGTGCGGCAGCCGAAATAGCCGCTGGCGACCTCCCAGACGATGTCGCCGCCCATTTCCAGGTGGTAGGGCGAGATCGAGCCCTCGCCGGTGTCGTGGCTGAAGCCGCCGCGCTTGGCCCCGGCGTTGAGCGCCCGGATCGCATTGGCGCTGAGCGAGCCGAAGCTCATCGCCGAGACGTTGAACACCGAGGCCGAATACGGCTTGGCGCACTGGTCGGCGCCGATGGTGATGCGGAAGCTGGCCGGATCGGCGGCCGTCACCGGCATCATCGAGTGGGCGACGAATTCGTAGCCGTCGCGATAGGTGTCGAGCAGGGTGCCGAACGGCTGCTCGCCGGCGTCGCCCTTGGCGCGCTGGTAGACGATCGAGCGCTGGCTGCGCGAGAACGGCGCGGCGTCCTCGTCGGCCTCGATCAGGTATTGCCGAATCTCCGGCCGCACCAGCTCGGCCATCCAGCGGATATGGCCGATCACCGGGTAGTTGCGCAGGATGGCGTGCCGGCGCTGCAGCACGTCGTGAACCCCGATCAGGCTCAGCGCGCCGAACAGGACGACGCCGCTCCAGGCCAGCGGATGGCGGCCGACCAGCAGCGCCCAGAACGCCAGCAGGATCAGGCAGACCGCGAAGGCGGTGTATCGGCTCGGGCGCAGCAGGTCAGGCATGCGCGCCGCTCACGAAGGCGTGGTCCGGCGGCGAGAGCAGGCTGTCGACCAGCGAGGTCAAGCCGGCGCTGTAGTCGTCGCGAAGCGCCAGCAGGTAGGCGTCGTCCGCCTCCATCGAGATCAGGTTTTCGGTCGAGAAGCTGCCGGCTCTGTAACGCAGCAGGTCGATCGGCGGCCCGACCGAGAGGTTGCTGCGCATGGTGGCGTCGAACGAGAGCACCGCCAGCTTGGCGGCCTGGTCGAGGGTGCTGTCGAAGGTCAGCGCGCGGTCGAGGATCGGCTTGCCGTACTTGGTCTCGCCGATCTGCACGAAGCAGGCCCGCGGATGGGCCTCGATGAAGTTGCCGGCCGAATAGATTTCGAACAGGCGCACCTCTTCGCCCTTGATCTCGCCGCCGACCAGGAAGCTGGCGCTGGGGTCGCCGTAGGGCTCGACGTACTTGCCTTCCCGGTCGATCAGCTCGCGCATCTTATTGCCGACCATCTGGGCGACATCGAACATGGTGCGCGCCAGGAATAGGTCCTGATTGGGGTCGCCCAGGCCGGCGGCCTGGCGCAGCTGGGTGATCACCGACTGGGTGGTGGCGAGGTTGCCGGCCGACTGGATGGTGATCACGCGCTCGCCGGCGCGGGCGATCACCGCCAGCTTGCTGACCTTCTGCACCTGGTCGACGCCGGCGTTGGAGCGCGCGTCCGAGGCCAGCACCAGACCGCCCGAAAGCAGCATCCCGAGGCAATAGGTCAAAGGCCAACTCCATTTGGCTTCCGGTCAGGCTTCGATACAGACGAAGGCGCGGCGGCGCGACAGGCTTGGAGCACGAACGGCATGGATCTTTCCGACGTCGCCGCCACCGTGCTGCACGATATGCAGGCTCATATCGGCCGCGGGAAGGTGGCGGACTATATTCCGGCGCTGGCGCGGATCGATCCTCGCCACTTCGGCCTGGCGATCATCACCACCGACGGCGAGCGCGCCGAGGCGGGCGACGCCGAGACCGCCTTTTCGGTGCAGAGCATCTCCAAGGTGTTCACCCTGACCATGGCGCTGGAAAAGCTGGGCAATGCGCTGTGGAAGCGGGTCGGGCGCGAGCCATCGGGCTCGCCGTTCAACTCGATCGTCCAGCTCGAGCAGGAGCGCGGCGCGCCGCGCAATCCGCTGATCAACGCCGGGGCCCTGGTGGTGGCGGACGTGCTGCTGGAGGGCGGCGATCCCGACACGACGATCGCGTCGATCGTGGATTTCGTGCGGCGCGCGGCCGACGATCCCGGCGCCGGCATCGACCCGGAGGTGGCTGCGTCGGAAAGCGACACCGGCTTTCGCAACGCCAGCCTCGCCAACTTCCTCCGCGCCGAGGGCAATCTGCTGAGCCCGGTGGCCGACGTGCTGAGGGTCTATTTCAATCAGTGCGCGCTCAGCCTGAGCTGCCGCCAGCTGGCGCGTTCGGCGCTCTACCTCGCCCACGCTGGCGTCGATCCGCTGACCGGTCTGCACGTGACGACGCCGATGCGGGCGCGGCGGGTGAGTTCGCTGATGATGACCAGCGGGCACTACGACGCCTCGGGCGACTTCGCGTTTCGGGTCGGCCTGCCGGGCAAGAGCGGCGTCGGCGGCGGCATATTGGCGATCGCGCCCCGCCGCGCGGCGATCGCCGTCTGGTCGCCCGGCTTGAACCCGCAGGGCTCGTCTCTGGTCGGCGTACTGGCGTTGCAGCGGCTGGCGTCGCTGACCGGGTGGTCGGTATTCTGATGCTGGCTTAAGCCCCGTCACCCCGGCTCGGCGCGTCCTGACGGACGCTTGGCCGGGGTGACGGGGAGGTGGCGCCAGGGCTCCCTCGCGCCAGGGGGCGGTTCGTGTATGATCGGTGGTTACCGACAAGCATTCCTGGGAGCGAGACCATGGCCGACGGCGCGGTTCAGATTGATCCGGAGGCGCGGGAACGGGCCTGGTCGATGCCGCTGGACCAGATCGATGTCGCCGATCCGGCGCTGTTCCTGAACGACAGCCACTGGTCCTATTTCGAGCGCCTGCGCCGCGAAGATCCGGTGCACTACGCCGTCAACGAAGAGCACGGCCCGTACTGGTCGATCACCAAGTACAAAGACATCATGGACATCGACACCAACCACCAGGTGTTCTCGTCCGAGGGCGGCATCACCATCGCCGACGGGTCGGCCGAGTTCCGCATGCCGATGTTCATCGCCATGGACCCGCCCAAACACGACGCCCAGCGCAAGGTCGTGAGCCCGATCGTGTCGCCGGCCAACCTGGCGCAGATGGAGGGCCTGATCCGCTCGCGCGCCGCGAAGATTCTTGACGAGTTGCCGATCGGCGAGACCTTCGACTGGGTCGACCGGGTCTCGATCGAACTGACCACCCAGATGCTGGCGACCCTGTTCGACTTCCCGTTCGAGGAGCGGCGCAAGCTGACCTATTGGTCGGACATCGCCACCGCCCCGCCCGGCACGGAGAAGTGCCCCACCATCGAGTTCAAGCACGAGCAACTGCGCGAGTGCCTGGAGTACTTCATGCGGCTCTGGAACGAGCGCGTGAACGCCGAGCCGGGCAACGACCTGATCTCCATGCTGGCGCACGGCGATGCGACGCGGAACATGGAGCCGATGGAATACCTCGGCAACATCGTGCTCTTGATCGTCGGCGGCAACGACACCACCCGCAACTCGATCTCCGGCTCGCTCGTGGCGCTGAACCAGAACCCGGATCAGTACCAGAAGCTGCGCGACCATCCGGAGCTGATCCCGTCGATGGTCTCCGAGACGATCCGCTGGCAGACGCCGCTGGCCCACATGCGCCGCACCGCGCTGGCCGACTTCGAGTTCCGCGGCAAGCAGATCAAGGCCGGCGACAAGGTGATCATGTGGTACGTCTCGGGCAACCGCGACGAAGAGGTGATCGAGAACCCGAACGCCTACATCATCGACCGCGAACGCCCCCGCCAGCACCTGTCGTTCGGTTTCGGCATCCACCGTTGCGTCGGCAACCGCCTGGCCGAGATGCAGCTGCGGGTGATCTGGGAAGAAATCCTGCGACGCTTCCCCCGCATCGACGTGATGGGCGAACCGACCCGGGTCTATTCGTCGTTCGTGAAGGGGTACGAGTACCTGCCGGTGCGGATCCCGGCCTGATCCTCCTCCTAGGGAGGAGGATTTCCGAAAATCTGCGCGAAGGGCGAGCCCGCCGCGGGGTCCCAGGCATGGCGGGCGCCGACGGTGATGCCGCCGTCGACCACGATGTGGGTTCCGGTGACGAAGGCGGAGTCGTCGCTGGCCAGGTAGAGCGCGGCCTTGGCGATGTCGTCCGGCAGGCCGGGCTTCTTGACCGGCTGCGCGATCGACGCGTTGTCGGCGACGCGGGCGGCCATCTGGTCGGAGGCGTCGATCGGCAGACCCAGAGCCGCGCCGAAGATCGAGGTGGCGATCAGGCCGGGGCAGATGGCGTTGACGCGGATGCCTTGCGGCGACAGCTCGGCGGCGGCGCAGCGGCTCATGTGGATCACCGCGCACTTGGCTGTGGAATAGGCCAGCGGCCCCCAGCCGGCCTGCAATCCCGCGATCGAGGCGGTGTTGATGATCGAGCCGCCGCCGCGTTCCAGCATCAGCGGCAGGGCATGGCGCATGCCGAGCGCGGGGCCGCGCACCAGCAGGGCGAAGCACTTGTCCCACCCCTCGGCCGTCATCTCGGCGACGCCGCCCAGTTGGCCGGGCGTGCCGGCGTTGTTGAACAGCACGTCGAGCCCGCCGAACGACGATTTCGCCGCCGCGCAGGCCGCCGCGATGTCCGCCTCCCGGGTGACGTCACAGCGCACGTAGACCAGGCGATCGGGAAAGCGCTGCTGCATCACCCTGCCCTTCTCGTCCTGCAGATCGGCGCACACGATCTTGGCGCCCTCGGCCAGGAACAGTTCCACCGTGCCCAGTCCAATCCCCGACGCGCCGCCGGTGATCAGCGCGACCTTGCCTTCCAGTCTTCCGGCCATGGTCAGTCCACCATCACCACCACCTTGCCCATGGCCTTGCGGCTGGCGAGGTGGCTGATGGCTTCGGCGGCGCGGGCGAGCGGGTAGTGCTCGGAGACGTGCGGCTTGATCTTGCCGGCGGCGTAGAGCTCCAGCAGTTCCTTGACGTTCTGCTGGTGCGCCGCCGGATCGCGCGTCACCGCCGCGCCCCAGAATATGCCGACGATGTCGCAGCTCTTCAGCAGGGCGAGGTTGAACGGCACGCGCGGAATGCCGGCCGGGAAGCCGACCACCAGGAAGCGGCCTTCCCAGGCCATCGAACGCACCGCCGCCTCGGCGTAATCGCCGCCGACGCCGTCGTAGACTAGATCGACGCCGTTTGGGCCGACCGCCTCCTTGAACTGGTTGGCGAGCGCCTTCTGGCCGTCGCGGTCGAACGGACCCAGCGGATAGACCACGCCGGATTCGGCGCCGTGGGCGATGGCGAGGTCGACCTTCGCCTGCGACGACGCCGCAGCGATCACGCGCGCGCCCATCGCCTTGCCAAGCTCCACCGCCGCCAGGCCGACGCCGCCGGCCGCGCCCAGCACCAGCAGGCTCTCGCCGGGCTTCATGTGGCCGCGGTCCTTCAGCGCGTAGTACGAGGTGCCGTAGGTCATGATGAAGGCGGCGGCCTCGTCGAACGGCATGGCGTCGGGGATTTTGATCAGCCGCGCGGCTTCCAGCGCCAGCTCCTCGGCCATGCCGCCCCAGCCGGTGTTGCCCAGCACACGGTCGCCGGGCTTCAGGTGCAGCACGCCCTCGCCGACTTCCTTGACCACGCCGCTGACTTCGCTGCCGGGCGCGAACGGCCGCGCGGGCTTGAACTGATACTTGTCCTCGATGATCAGCACGTCGGGATAGTTGACCCCGACCGCCTTCACCGACACCACGGCGAAGCCAGGCCGGGCCTTGGGGCTGGGCATGTCCTCCAGCACCAGGGTCTCTGGTCCGCCGACGACCTTGCTGAGCAGCGCCTTCATTCGTCGTCTCCATATTTCGTTGCGGCCGGCTTTTCTTTCAGGCGCGCGACGCTATCGGAAGGGATCAGCGCAAGGAAGGCCGAGGAGCCGCCGTGACGAACAAATGTTTGAGTCTCGTGATCCACGGCGGCGCCGGCGCGATGGCCGGCCGCGACTACGACGCCGAGATCGCCCACCTGCGGGGGCTGATCGAGGCCGGGCGCGACCGGTTGCGGGCCGGCGCGGCGGCGATCGACGTGGTGGTGGCGACGATCACCGCGCTGGAGGCGTCCGGGCTCTACGTCGCCGGGCGCGGCGCGGCGGCCAACAGCGCCGGCAAGTACGAGCTCGACGCCAGCCTGATGTACGGGCCGACGCGGGCGGCCGGGGCGGTGGCGGCGCTGCAAGGCTTCGCCTCGCCGATCCAGGCCGCGCGCGCGGTGATGGATGCCACGCCGCACGTGATGCTGGCGGGCGACGGCGCGGCGGCGTTCGCGGCGGCGCGAGGATTGGAGCGGGTCGGGCCCGAGTGGTTCACGTCCGCGCGGACAGCTGAGACGCTGAGCCCCTCCACCGGCACGGTCGGCTGCCTGGCGCTCGACGAGACCGGGGCGCTGGCGGCCGGCACCTCGACCGGCGGCACCAACGGCAAGCTCTACGGCCGCGTCGGCGACAGCCCGATCGTCGGCGCCGGCGTCTGGGCCGACGATCGCGTCGCGGTCTCCTGCACCGGCGTCGGCGAATACTTCCTGCGCACCGCGACCGCGGTGCAGATCGCCCACCGGCTCCGGTTCGCCGGCCAGGGCCTGGTCGATGCGGCCGGCGCTGCTTTGGACGATGTTGTGCAGCTCGGCGGCTGGGGGGGCCTGATCGCGCTCAGCGCCACCGGCGAAATCGCGATGCCCTTCCACAGCCAGGGCATGAAGCGCGCCGCGCTGAGGCCGGACGGAACGATCACCTCCGATGTTTTCTAGCCGCCTCCCCTAACCACGGTCATCGCCGGGCGTCAGTCCCGGCGACCCAAGGCCACCGTCCGGCGGGTGGCCGTGCCGAGCACGGCCACGGCGCGTTCCGCGCGCTTGGGTGACCGGCACAAAGGCCGGTCATGACCGAAATTGGGGTGGGCCGGGGTCAGAGCGCCCGGCCGCTGAACTTGCGGTTCAGCTTGCGCATGCCGCCCAACCAGCGGTCGTAGTTGTCGGTCTTGCGGCGCATGTAGTCGAGCACCTGCGGGTGCGGCAGCACCAGGAAGGTCTCGGCCTCGATGGCGCGGACGCACGCTTCCGCCGCATCTTCCGGCTCCAGCATGCCGTCGACCGAGGCCACGCCATCGGGATTGCCGGCGGTCATCGCCGTGCGCACCGCCTGCGGGCACAGCACCGAGACCTTGATGCCGTCGTCGCCGTGGGTGAGCGAGAGCCATTCCGCCAGCGCCACCGCCGCGTGCTTGGTCACCGCGTAGGGCGCCGAGCCGACCTGCGAGAGCAGTCCCGCGGCCGAGGCGGTGTTGAGCAGATAGCCGCCGCCGCGCGCGCTCATCAGGGGCACGAGGTAGCGGGCGGCCCAGACGTGGGCCATCACGTTGATGTCCCAGATCCGCTGCCAGCGCTCGTTGCTGACCTCGGCCCCGCCGCCGTAGCCGATGCCGGCGTTGGAGCAGAACAGGTCGATCGGACCCTCCTCGGCCTCGACCGTCTCGATCAGCGTCTTGATGTCGTCTTCCTTGCCGACGTTGGTCGTGAACGCCCGGCCGCCGATCTCGTCGGCGACGACCTTGGCGCCGTCGCCATTGAGGTCGGCGCAGATCACCCGCTTTGCGCCATCCTTGGCGAACCGCTGCGCCAGCGCCCGCCCGATCCCGCTCGCCGCGCCCGTGACGACGACGATCCTGTCCTTGATTTCCATGCCGCTGATCCTCCCGCTGGCGCTTCTTGCGCCAGACCATAGTGGGCGCGCGCCGCGAGGGCCAATCTCGGCTATGCAGACGCCAAGAAACTTTGGGAGCGCGCCATGCCTGACTTTCGCGTCATCGATTCCGGCGAGTTGAAGCTGCGGGTCGCGGTCGAGGGGACCGGGCCGCTGGTGCTGATGGTGCACGGGTTTCCGGAATCCTGGTACTCGTGGCGACACTAGCTGGGGCCGATCGCCGAGGCCGGCTTCACCGCCGCGGCGATCGATGTGCGCGGCTATGGCGGCTCGGACAAGCCGCCGGCGGTCGGCGACTACGCGATGGAGCACATGGTGGCCGATGTCGCCGGCGCGATCCGGGCGCTGAGCCCCGACGCGCCGGCGGTGATCGTCGGCCACGACTGGGGCGCGCCGATCGTCTGGAACAGCGCGCTGACGCGGCCGGACGTCGTGCGCGCGGTGGCGGGGTTGTCGGTGCCCTATGGGGGCGTTCCGGCGCGCTCGTTTCGCGACGTGTTCGAGGAGGTGTTCACCGCCAAGGGCCGCTTCTTCTACCAGCACTATTTCCAGCAGCCGGGCGTCGCCGAGGCCGAACTGGAAGCCGACGTGCGCCGGTCGCTGAGGCTGTTTTACTACGCCATCAGCGGCGACGCGCCCGATGGCAGCTGGCCGGCGGACAAAACAACCGCCGACAACCTGCTGAGCGGCCTGACCGACCCGCGGCCATTCCCGGCCTGGCTGACCGACGCCGATCTCGATTATTTCTTCGGCGAGTTCGAGCGGTCCGGCTTTCGCGGGCCGCTGAACCGGTATCGCAACCACGACGCCGACTTCGCCTGGCTGCAGCAGTTCAAAGGCCGCAAGATCGAGCAGCCGGCTCTGTTCATCGGCGGCGAGCGCGACCTGGTGCTCACCATGCTGGGCCGGCGCGGCGGCGCGCTCGATTTCATGAAGGGCGACATCGCCGATCTGCGCGGCGCCGACGTGCTGCCGGGTTGCGGCCATTGGACCCAGCAGGAACGGCCGGCGGAGGTGAACCAACGGCTGGTGGCGTGGCTGAAAAGCCTGTGAATTTCACCTGAGGCCGCCGATCTGGTATGAGCGCCGCCTTGTCCGTGACCCTCGATCTCTCCCGCGCTGTGCAAGCGCCGGCCGCCGCGCCGCTCGCCAAGCCGAACCTGACCGGCATGACGCGCGAGGAGCTGCGCCAGGCGTTGATCGACGCCGGCGTCGCCGCGCCCGACAAGGCGAAGATGCGCGCCGGGCAGGTGTGGGGCTGGCTGCAGCATCACGGCGTCACCGACTTCGAGGCGATGACCAATATCGCAAAGGAAACGCGCGCGCTGATGGCCGAGCGGTTCACCCTGGCGCGGCCAGAGATCACCTCCCGCCAGCAGAGTTCGGACGGCACCATCAAATGGCTGATCCGCTTCGCGCCGGGGATCGAGGCGGAGACGGTGTTCATCCCAGATGTCGCCCATTCCGGCGCGCTGTGCGTCTCGAGCCAGGTCGGCTGCACGCTGAACTGCACCTTCTGCCACACCGGCACGCAAGGGCTGGTGCGCAACCTGACCGCGGCCGAGATCGTGGCTCAGGTGCAGATCGCCCGCGACGACCTCGGCGACTGGCACACACCGATGGAAGGTCGCCAGCTGACCAATATCGTGTTCATGGGCATGGGCGAGCCGCTCTACAATCTGGACGGCGTCGCCGCCGCGCTCGACATCATCTCCGACAACGAAGGCATCGCCATCTCGCGGCGGCGGATCACCGTCTCGACCTCCGGCGTCGTGCCGCAACTGAAGGCGCTGGGCGAGACCACTGGGGCGATGCTGGCGATCTCGCTGCACGCGACCCGCGACGCGCTGCGCGACGTGCTGGTGCCGATCAACCGGCGCTATCCGCTGGCCGAGCTGATGGCCGCGATCCGCGCCTATCCAGGCCTCTCGAACGCCAAGCGCGTGACCTTCGAATACGTGATGCTGAAGGGCGTCAACGATGCGCCGGCCGACGCCAGGGCGCTGGTGAAGCTGATCTCGGGCGTGCCGGCCAAGATCAACCTGATCCCGTTCAACCCCTGGCCCGGCGCGCCATACGAGTGCTCCGACCGGGCGACGATCGACGCCTTCGCCTCGATCCTCAAGCGCGCCGGCTACGCCTCGCCGATCCGGCGGCCGCGCGGCCGCGATATCCTCGCCGCCTGCGGCCAGCTGAAGTCCGAGAGCGAGAAGCTGCGCGCCAGCGTGCGCCGCCGCCAGGCCTTGGCGCCAGCCGCGCCGGCCGACTGATGGGGTTCTCGCTTTCGTCTCCGGAACTCGACGCCTGGGCGAGCGGGTTTCCGATCACCTTGCTGCACGTCGCCGTCGCCCTGGCGATCCTGGTCGCCGGCGCGGCGGTCTATGCGCTGGTGACGCCGCACCGCGAAATCCAGCTGATCCGCGACGGCAATGCGGCGGCGGCGCTGTCGTTCGGCGGGGTGCTGGTCGGCATCGCCCTGCCGCTGGCCTTCGCGCTGGCGGCGTCCACCTCGGTGGTGGAGATCCTGCTCTGGGGCGTGACCACGATCGTGATCCAGCTGGCGCTGTTCTGGCTGGTCGACCTGGTGCTGCGCGGCCTGCCGGAACGGATCAAACGCGGCGAGGTCGCGGCGGCGGCGCTGCTGGTGGGGGCCAAGCTGGCGGTGGCGGCGATCCTCGCCGCCGCCGTGAGCGGCTGAGCGCATGCCCGTGAGCTTCCCCCGTTTCCCGGAGTGGATCGTCTATCCCTCGCTCGTGCTGACGCTGCTGGCGGCGGCGCTGGGACACCGCCACGCGAACGCGCCGCCCGCACCGCCGCCGCTGCCCGCCAGCGAGGGCGCGGTGCTCTCGCAGGCCTCGCCGATCGATCCGGCGGTGGTGGTGAAGGTGCGGCCGCGCCGGGGCGACGACGCCGGCACCGCGTTTTCGGTCAACGACAGCGGCGTGTGGCTCACCGCCCGGCATGTGGTCGAGCACTGCGCGCGGGCGGCGATCATGGTCAACGAGACCGAGGGCGTGGAGGCCAAGGTGCATCTGGCCCCGCGCGGCGAGGCGGCGGTGCTGATCACCGCTGACGGCTCGCCGGCCCTCCCGCTCGCGTCCGGGCCGCTCCGGCGCGGCCAATACGGCTACGAGGCCGGCTATCCGCGCGGGCGGCCGGGCGAGGTGGCGAGCCGGCTGCTGGGACGCGGCATGCTCTCTCTGCGCGGCCGCGGCGTGCGCAACGTGCCGGTGCTGATCTGGGCCGAGGTCGGCCGCACCGAGGGACTACGCGGCGCGCTGACCGGCATGTCCGGCGCGCCGGCGATGGATCGCGAGGGTCGGGTGGTGGGTGTCGCGGTGGCCGAGTCGCCCCGGCGAGGCCGGCTCTACACCACCACGCCCGACGCCATCGCCGCCGCCCTGATCGCGGCCCGCGCGCACCGCGCGCCGGGGGCCGCCGGCCAGTCGATCACCCCCGACAACTACGGCCTCGCCGCCGACGACCTGCGCCGCTCGCTTAGGATCGCGCCGGTGGTGTGCGTGAAGTAGGACGAGCGGTGCGTCGGCCAGACGCCCCCTCCGTCAGTGCGCTGCGCGCACCGCCACCTCCCCCGCTGGCGCGGGGCAGGAGCGAAGAAACGCGATCCCGCTCCTCCACCGAGTAGCGAAGCGAAACGGGGAAGGTGTCGCGCGACAGCGTGACGGAGGGAGCGCGGGGCCGCGCGCCTACGTTGAAACCACCCGCTTCGGCTGCACCCTGGCCAGCACCAAGCAAAGTACGATCGCCGGCAACCCCAGCGCCGCCGCCAGCAGGTAGAACAGCGCGTAGGCGTCCAGCAGGGTGCGGCCGTGCTGCAGACTTTCGACGATCGCGCCGGAGAAACCCTTGAGGAACTTGCCGGTCCAGGCGAGGGCGGAGGTCAGCAGCGCGTATTGGGTGGCGGTGTAGCCGAGGCTGGTCAGCGTCGACATGTACGCGACCAGCGCGACGCCGGAGAAGCCGATCGCGATCGAGTCGAACGCCATGATCGCCTGGAACGCGCTGACGCTGATGGGTCCCAGGCCGAACAGCGCGTAATCCCCGCGGTGCCAGCCCAAGAGGGCGAAGGCGCCGATGCCGATCGGCTGCAGGATCGCGCCCATGATCAGCGTGCGCGCATTGCCCAGCCGCAGCGAGCAGAAGCCGCCCAGGGCGATGCCTAGGAAGCCCCAGGGCGTGCCGATGAAGAGACGGGTCCAGCCGATGGTGTCCTTATCGATGGCGAGCGCCTTGTAATAGGGGTTGCTCATCGGCCCGCGCATGTAGTCGCAAAGGTGGTAGAAGGTGATGGTCGAGAGCATCAGCGCCGCCATCGCCCAGCCGTGGGTGCGGAAGAAGGTGATCAGCGGGCCGATCACGGCGTCGTAGACCGCTTGCGCTGGATGGCGACCGGCCTGCCGGGCCTTCTCCTCCATCACCACGTCCGCCGCCGCCGGCTCCTTGGCCAGCAGCACCGCGATCACGCCCACCGCCATGCCGGCGCCGTAGATCACGTAGCTGATCGGCCAGCCGAGGCGCTTGGCGACCATCAGGATCACCGCCTCGGTCAGGATCAGGGCGAAGCGGTAGCCGAGGCTGTAGGCGGCGGTGAGCAGGCCAAGCTCGTCGGCGTCCGACGCGGTCTCGATCCGCCAGGCGTCCATCGCGGTGTCTTGCGTCGCCGCGCCGACCGCCGCGACGATCGCGCAGGCCACCAGCCAGCCGAGCTGGGTCTTCGGGTCCATCAGGCCCATGCCGATCAGGCCGGCGCCGGCCACCACCTGGCTCAGCAGCATCCAACTGCGCCGCCGACCCAGCCGGCCGAGGAGCGGCAGCGGTATCCGGTCGACCATCGCGCCCCAGACGAACTTGACCGTGTAGGTGAGGCCGACCCACGACAGCGCGCCGATGGTCGCCAGCTTGATGCCGTCGTCGGCCAGCCAGAAGCCGAGGGTGTTGCCGATCAGCATGAACGGCAGGCCGGAGGCGAGGCCCATGATCAGCATCAGCGAGACGCGCGGACGGCCGAGCGCCCGGATCACATCCCACATCCGGCGCTTGCGCGCTGGCGCTTCGGCGGCGGCGGTGGCGGGCATGCCGGCTCCGTGGAGACGAGGCCGGTCGTCAGACCGAATCCCCTAGGAGGCGACCTTGACGCGGGCGGCCTCACGCGTCCAGCCGTGGCCGGTCCACCGCGCCAGGGCGACACGCAGGTCTTCCGGACTGAGCGGCTTGACCAGGAAATCGTCCATCCCGGCGTCGAGACAGGCGCGGCGATCGTCGTCGAAGGCGTTGGCGGTGAGCGCCACGACGGGGGTGTTGATTCCACGAGCGCGCAGGGTGCGCGCGGCGGCCAGACCGCCGGCGCCCGGCATGCGCACATCCATCAGCACCAGGTCGAATGTCTCGCCGGCGAGGGCCTCGAGCGCCGCCTCGCCGCTCTCGACATGCCGCACCTCCGCGCCTTCGCGGCGCAGCAGGGTGCGGGCCAGCATGGCGTTGATCGGATTGTCCTCCGCCAGCAGCACGCGCACGCCCCCGGCCAGGGGCGAGTGCCGGGCGCGGCGGGCGATGCGGTCGTCCGGGGCCTGGGTCTTGCCCGCCAGCATCACCCGCTCGACCAGCGAGGCGCGGCGCAGCGGCTTGATCAGGTAGCCGCCGAAGCCGGCCTCGCGGTAGCGCGCGATCCGCTCGCGCTCCTCCGGCTTCAACAGGATCACGGTGGCGCGGCCGGGCGGCGGCGTCATCACGCCCGCCTCGCCCGCCAGCAGATGGTCGATCAGCATCACGTCGCCCTCGCCGCTGAGCGCGACCGCCTGGGTGATGTCCACGGCCCGGACGGCGCGACCGCCGCTGGCTTCGACCTGACGCGCCGCGGCCTCGCGCACGATGGCGCTGGGCGAGGCGACGGCGACGGTGCGGCCTTCCAGCGTCGTCGCCGCGCTGGAAGCGGCCGCCTCGAACTTCGCTTCGAACCAGAAGTCGGCCCCGGCGCCTTCGACGCCGCCTACGCCGAGACGCCCGCCCATCGCCTCGGCCAGGCGCCCCGCGATGGCGAGGCCGAGTCCGGCGCCGACCTGGCGCGCATCGCGGCCGCTGCCGCCCTGGGCGAAGGCCTCGAAGATGCGCTCGCGCTCGGCCTCGGGCACGCCCGGCCCCGTGTCGGAGACGGTTAAGCGCAGCGCGCCCTTCGGCGTCATCTCGGCCAGCACCAGCACGCCGCCGGTCTCGACGAACTTCACCGCGTTGCCGGCGAGGTTGAGCAGAATCTGCCGCAGCCGGCCCTCGTCGGCCAGCACCGGAGCGAGCCCCGCGTCGGCCGCCCAGCCGATCTCGACGCCCTTTTCGTGCGCCTTCGGGCTGAGCAGCTCGCAGACCTGACGCATCAGGTCTTCCGGCGACACCAGCGCCGGCGCCAGCTCCAGCCGACCGGCGCCAAGCCTGGCGTAGTCGAGCACGTCGTTGACGAGGCCGAGCAGGTGTTCCCCGCTCTCGGTCAGCGCGGCCACATAGGCGCGTTGCTCCTCCGTCAGCCGGGTCGATTCCAGCAGCCGCGCCATGCCGATGACGCCGTTCAGCGGCGTGCGGAACTCATGGCTCAGCGCGGCCAGATGTTCGTGCGGAATCCCGGCGCTGGAGGGCTCGCTCATGCGCGTCTCATACGCCAACGGGATTTAACGGGCGGTCAAACCGCCGGGGTTGATCTGAGCCCCGACGATCGACCTTAACTTGCCAGCAGGTCCTCGTTCTCCGCGATCTGGCGCGGCGCCGGGGCGGCGAGCAGGGCCAGCCAGTCGGCGTCCAGCACCTTACGGACGAACTTGTCGACCGGCAGGGGGCGGGCGAAGAAGAAGCCCTGGAACAGCTGGCAGCCCAACACCCGCAGCGCCTCGACTTCCTCGCGGGTCTCGACGCCCTCGGCAAGGACCGCGATGTCGAGCCGGCGACCGAGTTCGATCAGGGCGGCGCAGATCGCCTGGCCGTCGTGGCGCGAGGCGACGTCGGTGACGAAGGCGCGGTCGATCTTCAGCTTGGAGAAGGTCAGCGATTTCAGGTCGCCGAGGCTGGAGGCGCCGGCGCCGAAGTCGTCGATCGCGACGTTGACGCCGATGGCGGCCAGCGCATCGAAGGTCTTACGGGTGCGCGGCAGGTCTTCCATCAGCGCGGTCTCGGTCAGTTCAAGCTCCAGCCGCTGCGCCTTCAGACCGTGGCGTTGCAGGGCCGCGGCGACCATGGCCGGGAGGCCCGGGTCACGGAACTGGCGCTCTGAGAGATTGATGCCAACGCGGAAGCCCGGCAGCCCCAGGCTCTCGAATTCGCGCGCGTCGCGACAGGCTTCGTCCAGCACCCAGCGGCCGACTTCGTCGATGAAGCCGGTCTGCTCCAGCACGGGCAGGAATTGCGCCGGCGGGATCGAGCCGAGCTCGGGGTGGCGCCAGCGCAGCAGCGCCTCGGCGCCCACGACGCGGCCGGCGGTGAGGTCGATCACCGGCTGGTAGAACAGCGCCAGTTCGCGGCGCACGATGGCTTGGCGCAGCGCCTGCTCCATCGAGAACCGCGCCTCGGCGTCGGCCGAGCTTTCATCGGAGAAGAAGGCCAGGCGGCCGGGCGACACGCGGCTGGACTTCGAGAGCGCCGCCATGGCGCAGGCCAGCAGCGTCGCCGGGTCGTCGCCGTCGTTGGGCGAGATCGCCGCGCCGACGCGCACGTCCGGATTGGTCTTCAGATCGCCATCGCCAAGCGGCTCGCCGAGTTGGGCGGCCAGCGCCTTCAGCGACTCGGCCGCGCCTTTGGGACCGGCGCCATCACAGAACCAGATCGCGAAGCAGTCGCGGTCGACCTGGGCCATCGGCCGCGCACCGGCCAGCGTCTGGCTCAGGCGCAGGGCGAACGCGCGCAGCGCCTTCTCGGCGCCCGCCCGATCGACCGCGGCGAGGCGATCGAACTGGGCGAAGCGGATCACGCCAAGCAGGCCGGGGCTGCGCGACTCGCGGGCGATGTCCTTGGCCATGGCCGCCAGCAGCGGCTCACGGGTGGGCAGGCCGGTCACGGGATGGCGATTGGCGAGGCGATGGCGCACCGACTCCAGCCGCGTGGAGATGGTGTTCATGTCGCTCAGCATCCGCACCACTTCGTCGGCGGACGCATCCTTCTGCTGACCGGCGCCGGCCAGCACCGCGCCGGCGCGGGCGCCGTCGGTGATGGTGCTGAGCGCGACCAGCAGGGTGCGCAGCGCCAGGAGCGAGATGCAGCTCATCGCCAGCGAACTGGCGACCAAGGTCGGCAGCTGGCGGTGATGGGCGAAAGCCTCGGGCCAGAACGCCATGCCGATCACCAGCGCCGAAGGCAGGGCGGTGGCGAAGCAGGCGAAGATCAGCGCCTTGCCGCGGAACGACAACCTCGGAATGTTGAGCAGCACTTGCGAGAAGCGGGGAGTTTCCATGACAGGGCGCCGCGAGATGGTTTAAGGGTCAGCTCACACCTTCGCCTTGGAGCGCCTTCTATTCGGTGTATTTTCTCAGTGAATCTCTAGGTAACCGTATTGATGCGACGAGTGGGTGCGGTTGTTCTTGAATCGCTAACCAAACAACTTGGCGCGAAAACAGCAGCAGCGCGATTTCGCGGGCCGGGTTAGGAAGAGCGCATGAGCCAGCCCGCGCCGCGCGCCGAGCCGCGCAACGTCATCGTCGTCCTGCTCGACAGCCTGAACCGGCACATGCTGGGGGCCTACGGCGGGACCGAGTTCGAGACCCCGAACCTCGATCGTTTCGCATCTGACGCCGTGCGCTTCACGCGGCACTACACCGGCTCGCTGCCCTGCATGCCGGCGCGCCACGACATCCTCTGCGGCGCGCTCGATTTCCTCTGGCGCGCCTGGGGCTCGGTCGAAATCTGGGAAGACGCGATCACCTACGCCCTGCGGGGCGCCGGCGTCACCACCCAGCTGATCAGCGACCACCCGCACCTGTTCGAGCACGGCGGCGAGAACTACCACGCCGACTTCACCGCCTGGGACTACCAGCGCGGCCACGAGGGCGACGCCTGGAAAACCCGGCCCGACCCGAGCTGGGCCGGCGCGCCCGCGTTCGGCCGGCACTGGATGCCGTACGACAACAGCCGCGGCTGGTTCCGCGACGAGGCCGACTTTCCCGGACCGAAGACCATGGCCGCCGCGACGCGCTGGATCGAGGACAACGCTGGCGCACATGAACGCTTCTTCCTGTTCGTCGACGAGTTCGATCCGCACGAGCCGTTCGACACGCCCGAGCCCTGGGCCTCGAAGTACGACGCGGACTGGCAGGGCGCGCACCTGATCTGGCCGCCCTATGCGGTGGGGGCCAAGGCGCGCGGGATCATCGACGATCGCCAAGGCCGGCAGATTCGCAGCCAGTACGGCGCCAAGCTGTCGATGATCGACCATTGGCTCGGCAAGCTGCTGGCCGCCATCGATGCGCGCGGCCTCGCCGACGACACCATGGTCGCGATCTGCACCGATCACGGCCACTACCTCGGCGAGAAGGATATCTGGGGCAAACCGGGCGCGCCGATCTACCAGCCGCTCGGCCACATCCCGCTGATGATCCGCAGCCCCGGCGTCGCGCCCGGCGTCTGCGACGCGCTCACCACCGCGGTCGATATCTTCGCCACCCTGGCCGACGTGTTCGGCGTCACCTTGCGCCAACGCACCCACGGCCGCTCGCTGACGCCGCTGCTGCGCGGCGAGGCGGCCTCGGTGCGCGACTGGCTGCTGACCGGCGTCTGGGGCCGCGACGTGGTGCTGGTCACCGGCCAGCACAAATACGTCCGCGGCCCGGCCGTCGGGAATGCGCCGCTGTCGATGCTGTCGAACCGCTGGTCGACCATGCCGACCCACGGCGCCGTCGATCCGCGTGTCGCGATGCCGCTACCGGACGCCCGCGCCTTCCTCGACCACATGCCCGGCTCCGACGTGCCGGTGATCCACCAGCGTTGGGACGCCGGCGACGCCGTACCGTTCTGGGCCCGCTATCGGCCGAGCGGCAACCACGTCTACGACCTGGAGGCCGATCCGGGTGAGGATCGGAACCTGGCTGGCGGAATGCTTGAGGCGCAGCTTGCCGAGCTGCTGCGGGCAGCGCTGGTGGAGCTTGAAGCCCCGAAAACGCAGTTCGAACGACTTGGCCTCTAGGTCCTCCCCGTCCGGGCGAGGATGTGAGATAATCGGCTCATGGCCGTCGCCGCGCGCGTTGATCCGAAGAGCTATTTCACGCCCGAAGAGTGGGCGCCGCTGGCGCGTCGTTCCTCATGGGTGGGGCCGGCGCTGGTGGTCCACTGCTGGGCGATGATCGGGCTCTGCTGGGCGGGCGTCATCGTCGCCTCGCACTATCTGGGCTGGTTTTGGCCGCTGACGCTCTTGATCAGCACGCCGATCATCGGCGGACGGCAGCTGGGGCTCGGCATATTGCAGCACGACGCGGCGCACGGCGCCCTGCACCCCGACCCGAAGGTTGGCGACTGGCTCTCGAACGTGTTCTGCATCAGCGGCGTCGAGCGCTATCGCAAATACCACCTGCAGCACCACAAGTTCGCCCAGCAGGCCGAAGACCCCGATCTGGGCCTCTCCGCGCCGTTCCCGATCACGCCGACGTCGCTGCGCCGCAAGGTGGTGCGCGACCTGACCGGCCAGACCTGGTTCAAGCAGCGCTTCGGCGACTTCGGCAAGAAGCTGAAGGCGCGCAAGCGCGGCGAGCCGGTGTTGCCGCTGATCGGGGCCGAGATCGTCAAGCAGCGGCGCTGGCTACTGGTGAACGCCGCGGTGATCCTGGTGACCAGCCTCGCCGGCTACTGGTGGGCCTGGTTCGCGCTCTGGCTGCTGCCGCGCGCGACCTGGCAGATGATGATCACCCGCTTCCGCAACATCGCCGAGCACGCGCTGGTGGCCAAGAACGAGCCGGACCCGCTGCGCCACGCCCGCTCGACCCGCGCCAACTGGCTCGAGCGCATCCTGATCGCGCCCTACTGGGTCAACTATCACTGCGAGCACCACATGTTCATGCATGTGCCTTGCTGGCGGTTGCCGCGCGTGCAGCGGCTGATGCGGGAGAAAGGCGTGCTGGACGGCATGCTGACGGCGCCAGGCTATTGGACCGTGCTGAAAGCGGCCGCTTCGAAGCCCGAGCCGGCGTCCTCGACCCACGCAGCGCCGGCCGGGGCGTGATCGGCGAAAACCTCGCGGATCGCCGCGGCTTCATCCTCGCCAACACCCGCCTGCAGTCACCGCCGCACACGCCCGAACTGCAACTCCATCTCGCCGACGAGGTGACGCCGATCTGGCGGATGACCGAGGAGGAGCTGGACGAGATCGGCCTGCCGCCGCCGTTCTGGGCCTTCGCCTGGGCGGGCGGGCGGGCGCTGGGACGCTATCTGCTCGATCATCCGGACGAGGTCGCGGGGCGGCGGGTGATCGACTTCGCCACCGGGTCGGGCATCGTCGGGATCGCGGCGATGAAGGCGAGCGCGGCGAGCGTGCTGGCGTCAGACATCGACCCGTTCTGCGCGGCGGCGGTGTCGCTGAACGCCGAGGCCAACGGCGTCGCGGTCGCCTTCACCGGCGCCAATCTGCTCGACGCGCCGCCGCCGACTGCGGACCTGATCCTGGCGGCGGATATCTGCTACGAAAAGCCGATGGCGGAGGCGGTGATGGACTGGCTGGGCGAGGCGCGGGCGGCCGGCGCGCGGGTGCTGATCGGCGATCCGGGCCGCGCCTATTTCCCGAAGTCGGGGCTGGCGAAGCTGGCCGAATATCGCGTGCCGACCAGCCGCGAGCTTGAGGATTCCGAAATCAAGCGCACCGCGGTCTGGACCATGGCGCCGGCATGATCGGCGCCGACCTGCCGTTCCGCCGCGACTTCGTGCGCGTCAACACCCGCGTGGCGCGGCCCGCGATCGTGCCGGAGCTGGCGCTGCACCTCGCCGATCCGGCGACGCCGATCTGGGCGCTGTCGGAAGACGAGCTGAAGTCGCTAGGCCTGCCGCCGCCCTATTGGTGCTACGCCTGGGCCGGCGGGCAGGCGCTGGCGCGCTATCTGCTCGACCATCCGCAGGAAGTAGCCGGCCGGCGCGCGATCGACTTCGCCACCGGCTCCGGCGTCGTCGCCATCGCCGCGGTGAAGGCGGGCGCCGCCGACGTGCTGGCGTCGGACATCGATCCGTTCTGCGAGGCGGCGCTGGGGCTGAACGCCGAGATCAACGCGGTCTCGCTGGCCTACACCAGCGGCGATTTGCTGGCCGGACCGTCGCCGGCCGCCGACCTCATCCTCGCCGGCGACGTCTGGTACCGGGGCGAGTTGGCGCAAGACGTGATGGCCTGGTTGAAGGCGGCGCGGGCGGCCGGCGCCAGGGTGCTGCTCGGCGATCCGGGGCGAATTCACTTCCCGAAGGACGGCGTCGTTCAGCTTGCCGAATACGCCGTGCCGACCATCGGTGCGCTCGAAGGCGCCGATGTGATGCGCGCCGTGGTCTGGGAACTGGCCTAGCGACCCTTACGGCTTCCACCTTCGGCGCGTCCGTGTAGGAATTTTGTTATGGCCCAGTTCGCAGACACCGCCCCCATCCGCAGCGGCGACCGCGTCGCCGGCGCGCCGTTCGCCACCCGCTCGGCGGTGTGGGGCACGCACGGGGCGGCGGCCACCGCCCATCCGCTCGCCAGCCTGATCGCCATCGACGTCTTGCGCGCCGGCGGCTCGGCGGCGGACGCGGCGATCGCGGCCAATATTGCGCTGGGCTTTCTGGAGCCGATCGCCTGCGGGGTCGGCGGCGACGCCTTCGCCCTGCTGTGGGACCCGAACGCGAAGGCGGTGGTGGGTCTGAACGGCTCTGGGCGCTCGCCGGCGTCGCTCAGCCTGGAGACCCAGCGGGCGCGGGCCAAGAACGGGCTGATCGCCACTCACGGCGCGATCTCCGTCGCGACGCCGGGCGCCGTCGATGGCTGGTGGATGCTGCACCAGCGCTACGGCAGGCTGAAATGGGCCGACCTGTTCGCCCCGACCATCGCACTGGCCGAAGCCGGAACGCCGATCGCGCAGACCGTCGCCTATTACGTCGGCGTCTCGCAGCGCAGCTTCACCAGCGGACGGCTCGGCGTCGAGGAGACCGAGAACTTCCTGAAGGTCTGGACCAAGGACGGCAAGACGCCGGCCGAGGGCGAGATCTTCGCCAATCCTGGCCTCGCGCGCACCTACCGGCTGATCGCCGAGGGCGGGCGCGAGGGCTTCTACGCGGGCGAGGTGGCCGAGACGATCGAGCGCTACTTCGCCCGCATCGGCGGCTGGCTCTCCAAGTCCGATCTCGCCGCGCATCACGGCGAGTGGGTGAAGCCGGCCAGCATCAATTACCGCGGCGTCGACGTGTGGGGCCTTCCGCCGAACGGCCAGGGGCTGTCGACCCTGCAGATGCTGAACATGCTGGAGCATTTCGACCTCGCCGGCATGGGTTTCCTCTCGGCTGCCAGCCTGCACCACCAGATCGAGGCCAAGCGGCTCGCGTTCGAGGACCGCGCCCGCTATTTCGCCGATCCGGCCTTCAGCGACATCCCGATCGAGTGGCTGATATCCAAGGAATACGCCGCCGAGCGCGCGAAGCTGATCAGGCCGGACAGCATTCTCACGCCGATGAGCCACGGCCGGGCGCCCGGCCACGGCGACACCACCTACCTCTGCGCCGCCGACGCCGACGGCATGATGGTCTCGCTGATCCAGTCCAACTTCCGCGGCATGGGCTCGGGGCTGATGGCCGATGGGCTCGGCTTCATGTTCCAGAATCGCGGCGAGCTGTTCAGCCTGCAGGACGGCCACCCCAACCTCTATGCGCCGGGCAAGCGGCCGTTCCACACCATCATCCCGGGTTTCGCGACCAAGGGGGGCGAGCCGTGGCTGGCGTTCGGGGTGATGGGCGGCAACATGCAGCCGCAGGGCCAGACCCAGATCATCACCGACCTGGTCGACTACGGCCTCGGCCTGCAGGACGCCGGCGACGCGCCGCGCTGGCTGCACGAGGGCTCGCCTGAGCCCACCGGGGAGCCGGGCAGCGGCTCAGGGGTGCTGGCGCTGGAAACGGCGATGCCGCGCGAGACGGTGGCGGGGCTGACGACGCTGGGCTGGAACCTGTCGCGTGCGCCGGGCGGCTTCGGCGGCTACCAGGCGATCGAGCGGCTGCCGGGACGCTATGCGGCGGCCAGTGAAATGCGCAAGGATGGGGCCGCGCTGGCTTACTGAGGCAAAGAACGATGACCCTGGAAGAGATGCGCGAGATCGCGCTCAGCTTTCCTGGCTGCACGGAGGGGATGTCGTACGGTCGGCCCTCGTTCCTGGTGAACAAGAAGTTCTTCACCCGCCTGCGCCGCGAGGACGACAGCCTGGTGCTGCTCGAGGTCTCGTTCGACGAGCGTGAGATGCTGATCGAGGCCGAGCCCGAGACCTTCCACTTCACCGCCCACTACAAGGACTACCCCTCGGTGCTGGCGCGGATGGCCAGCCTGCACCCCGGCTCGTTCCGCAACTTCCTCGACCGCCGCTGGCGCAAGATCGCGCCGAAGAAGGCGGTGAAGGAACGCGACGCGGGCGTTTCGGCTGAGCCGTCAGCGCCCGGTCAAACTGGCGAACGCCGGGGATCCAAGGGCTCGCGGAAGCGGAGCACGGTTTCTGGCTGAGGGCGCGGGGGGACCTACTCGATAGCTGCTGTTCCGAACGGCGAAGATGGGGGAAAGCTGACATGCCGTACTCTCGGGGCATGCTCGCATAGGACCGCGACGTCTACTCGTGTTGGTCCGAGCGATCTGCCGGCTCGGGCGCGGGCCAAACCGCGCATTTGTCGGGCGCCCAAAGCTGACCGGTACCCGACCTGACGGCTCTGCCCAGACGCCGCTAATTGTCGATCCATCGTTGCTCAGCGTGCCCGCAAAGCTCTCGTCTTCCGCAGGCAGTGTGAACGCCACTTGCGGGCCGTCCTGCGCAAGGCCCACAATTCTCTCGCCGCACGAGTGTCGGTTAGGTGAGTCAAGCGTGGCCTTCGCATCGTCGCCAATGTTGAGATAGAGCGGGCGAGAGCCTCGGTAGTCGGTAACCAGCCCCGCCCACTGGCCCGGCAATTTGGCCACACGGACGAAACTTGGTCGCGCTCATGCAAAAATGCTGAGGGCAGCTTCGGGGTCGAAACTCTCCGGATACATCATGCCTGCAAGCGGTCGTTGGCGGTGACAGCGAAGGGGTCTAGCGAACCCCTCGCCGTCCCGAACAGTCAGTCAGGCACGCCGGCGATCTTGGGCGTGCGAAATCCCATCGACACCCATGTCGCCAGCAACTTGAGCATGAACCTCCCCGGCCGGGCGCGGAAGCGCGGCAGCCCATCGTCGGGGAGCGCCACATCGTCGGGCACGTCGCTGGTCATGACGCGCATGGAGGGCTTTGGCGCGGTCTCGATCCGGCCCCGATAGATCGACACCCAAAAACCCTTGGTGAAATCGCCGAACATCGGCGTCCCGCAGCACGACGCCACCATCCGGCGCGATGGCGAGGCCGCCGCAAGGCGATGGGCCTCCAGCCGCTCGCACCCCCGGACACACTTGAGCTGATCCTTCCGCCACAGCACCACGGGCGTCCCGCCGCCGATATCGACGATCGGGGCGACGGGTGATCGGGCGTCGAACGCGCGCCCGGCGGTGCGGCAGCTGGTGCAATGACAGATCACGCTCATCATCGGCGCGCCGACGGCTTCCAGACATACCGCGCCACAGGCGCACGCGATCGTAGCCACCGCCTTATCCCCTCGCGCCTATCTGCCCGACCTGACCGCCGCCAGCAGCAGCGGGTGTGACGTCACGGATTCGGCGGCGCCGATCCAGTCGCTGCCGCCGGGATCGAAGCTGGCCATGGCCGCAATGAACGGCAGGACGGCTGACGTCGGCCGGGGTGTCGCGGCGGCGGCGGGGTTGGTCGGATCGACGATGGTTGTCCCGCCGTGACCATCGCCGCTGAGGGTCCAGATCGAGGACTTGTAGTCGCCGACGAGGTGGATCGTGGCGACCTCGGCGCCGCTGGTCACCGTGAGCACGCCCGAAGTCGTGGAGCCGCTATAGGCAGCCTTGGTTACGCCGCTGGTGAAGCCGATGTCCGCCAGGTCGAGCGAGGTCGCGCCCGTGAGCGAGAACCCGGTGATCTTCCCGGAATAACTTTGCGCGTGCGCCAGCTCCAGGGTTCCGGTGGACCCGCTGAACGTGACATTCTCGTTGAAAGTTCCCGCGAAATCGGCCGTGCCGCCGTTGATCGCGACGAGGCCGTTTTCGCTCACCGCTCCGGCGACCGTGAGCTTTCCGCCAGCGACGACCAGCCATCCGGCGTTCATGATCGAGCCGGTGACCGTTAACCCCACGCTTCCCGTGGCCTCGATAACGCCAGCGTTGGCGATCGCGCCCTTGATCGCGCCGAAACCTTCAATCACGCCTTGGTTGGTCGTGCCGGTCGAGCTGAAAGATCCGCCCGCCATGAACAGACTGCTGCCCACGCCCACTGCCGCGGTATCGGCGTCCGTGAGCACGCCGCCGGCGCACAGGGTCAGCGTCCCGACGCCGTTCTCCCCAATCCAGACGCCGCTAGTGCCGGGGCCGGCTTGGCCTACGGTGACCGTCGCGCCAGTGATGCCGCCGTAGCCGTGGGAGCCGGTCGCGAAGCCGAACACCAGATACTCAGTCGCGGTGGCCGTCGCGCCAGCGGTTATGCTCATCGAGCCCACGCCACTGGCGCCAACTCGGATGCCTGTGGCGCTGATGAGCTTCGAGCCGGCGCCCGAGACGGACACCGAGCCTGTGGAGCCGGCCAAACTGCCGATTTCGAATGCTTCGACGCCGCTCCCGTTCTCGTCCACCGAGGCGCCGTTCGTGACCGAGAGGCTCCCTTTCCCGCCATAGCCGATCCCGAAAGTGGAGTCGGCGGTGAGGGTCGATCCGGCCCCATCGACGGTGATGGCGCCTGAGCCGCCCGCGACCCCTCCGGCTAGAACAGTCGCCGTGGAATTGCCTTGCGGGCCGTCTATCGCAACAGCGCCGCCGGCGGCGATCGACAAGGCGCCCGTCCCGGCGTAGCCGATCTCCACGTACGAGGCGACCGCAAGCTTCGATCCGCCGCCGGTAACCAGAATGTTCCCAACCCCGCCGGCCTGCGCCCCGGCGCTGACGCCGACGGAGAGATTCGCGTCGGTCACCTTGCCGCCCGCGGCGATCGTCAGCGATCCTTTGCCAGGCCCACCGATACCCAGATAGCCATTGCTGTAGATCAAGGAGCCGACGCCCGTAACGGTCACCGAGCCATTTGCGCCAGCCGAATTGCCGACCGTGACTCCACTGGTCGTGTACATAGCGCCGCCGCCCGAGACGCTCAGGCTTCCGCTCGCGCCAGTCCGCCCGGCCACCACGATACCGCTCTGATTGCTTACCGTGACGGCGGCGCCAGTGTTTACGGCGAGCGATCCGGTTCCGGAGTCGCCGACCACAAAGAAGCCCACGTCGGTGATGGCCGAGCCGGCGCCCGCGACCGTGACAGCGCCGCTCGCGCCGGCCACAGCGCCAAGAACCACCCCTTGCTGGACGTTGGTCCCGTGCGCGGCGGTGATCGACAACCAGCCGTCGTTAGCGATGGAGAGCGTGCCTGTTCCGGCATAGCCGACCGTCAGGTGGCCAGCGTCGATCAGCGCCGAGCCCTTGCCGCTGACGCTCGCCGCACCCGCGACGCCCGCCGTGTTGGCGATCGAGACGCCGTCCCCTGGGTCGATATCGGAAAAGACGCCGCCGAGAGCGATCGAAAGGTTGCCCTTACCGGCCCCGCCGACGCCGACGAAGCCATCGGCGGTCAACGCCGAACCGGCGCCGCTGATACCAATCGAACCGGGCGAACCGGTCTGGCCGCCGATGAAGATCGTCGTCGTCGTCAGCGTCCCGGCCGAGTTAATCGAGACGGCGCCGGTCGAGCCCTGCTCCGTCCCAAGTTCCAGATAGGTAGCGATTGCGACGTGGGCGCTATTAGACACCGTTAGCGCGCCGGCGCCGTTGCTGCCGATCGACAAGTCGTCCACGATCAATTTTGTCGCCGTTCCAGAGGCGGCGAGGGTCCCGGAGGAAATCCCCGCCCCGCCGGCGGCGGTCATCTGCCCTGCGAGCGTCAGATTGCCGGAGATGGTTTCCGACTGTACGTCGAGCGAGCCGGTCAAGGTCCCGGTCGCGTCGATGAGTACCCCATCATCGGCGCCGGGAACCACGGGGTCGGCCGGATCGTCCTCGTTGAGCCAATTCGCAGCCAGCGCGAGATTGCCCGATCCGCCCTGCCCCGATCCCCCCTTCCAGGTGAAAACCCCCATGCGTCAATCCTCCTGATGGCGCGCGCGAGCAAAGTCCGATCTTCGGAGCTTAAGCATGCTGGGTGTCGTTTGACCTCAATAGTATAGCCCCTGGTTGTCGCAGACGCGTCCAGTGGCCGCAATGACGCCATTCCCGCGGCTCGCCCCCTCGCCTTGCCGGGACCGAGCCGCCGGGGCTACCATCGCTGTCAGTCCGCTCCGACGCCGAGAGAGCCGGACGCCCGCCGGGAGGCGACGACCATGATCCGACGCGGCCGCGCCTATCTGGAAGCGCGCACCGAACCGGCCAGTCCGGAGACCACCCAGCTGGAGCGCGATGGCTACGCGATCGTCCGCGGGCTGCTGAGCGCCGAAGAAGTGGCTGAGCTCGCCGCCGAGATTTCCGCCATCTACGACCGCGACCCGCCCGACGACCGCGGTCAGGCGGAGAACCGGCCGATGTTCCGCTACGCCATGCTTAACCGCAGCCCCGCGGCGCAGAAGGCGGTGTCCAATCCGCGGCTGCTGGCCGTGATCGAGCCGCTGCTGGGCGAGGACTGCCACGTGATCGCCAACACCGCGTGGCGCAATCCGGCCGGCCATCCGGGCTCGCACGGCGGCCAGAACTGGCACATCGACGCCGGCCCGCACTTGCCGCTGCCGCCCGGCGTGCGCTGGCCGAAGAAGATCCCGCATCCGGTGTTCGCGATCGGCGTGCACCTCTACCTGCGGGACTGCGCGATCGAGGACGGGCCGACCGGCGTCATCCCCGGCAGCCACCTCTCGGGACAGCATCCGCCGGGCGCGCGCAGCATGGACGAGGACCTCGACTACAACGGCCAGAAGGTGGTCCCGCTGCTCACCCGGGCCGGCGACGCCGGGCTGTTCGTCTCCGATGTCTGGCACCGGCGCATGCCGACGCGCGACGGCGAACACGGCCGGTTCTTTCTGCAGGCGCACTACGGCCGGCGTGACATCGCCCAACGTCTGCTGCCCACAACCGAGGTCAATCACCTGTCCCCCGAGGCCATCGCCCGCGCCCAGACCGACCGCGAACGCCGGGTGATCGGCCTGCACCCGATGTTCTTCTACGACGGCTGAGGCGGCGTTTGGGCGGACACTAACCGTCGCCCTGCCCTGGCGGATGGCCTGCGGCGCGGGTCATCAGGCTGGCGCCGCCAGTTCCGGCTTCTTCGGCGACATGATCCTTGGCGATCGGTCGGGTCGCGCGACGCCGCCGCTGCTCGCGGCCACGCACGGGTGACGCCCTTAGAACTCGTCGTTGATCATCGCCCTGAAGTGTTCGAGCACTTCCTTGACCTGTTCCTCGGGGGCCAGGTCGCCCGGGAGAACGTCGGGCGCGGCCGGTGCGACCGGGTCGGCGACCACCAGGCGAGCGACGACCGCGCCGCCCCGGGCCAGCACCAGTTCCTCGCCCTCGGCCAGTGAGGCCAGGGTCTGGGCGATGCGGGGCGGCAGGTCGTCGAGGTCGATCTGCTTCATTTTTCCAATCAGGCGCGGGTCTTCAGCAGATCGCGGATGTCGGTGAGCAGGGCTTCGGTCGGGCTCGGCGCCGGCGGCGGCGCGGGCTCGGCGGCTTCCTGCTTGCGGGTCATGCTGAGCAGCTTGATCATCAGGAAGATCACGACCGCGACGATCAGGAACTGGATCACGGTGTTGGCGAAGGCGCCGTAGCCGATCGCCACTTCCGCCGCCTTCTTGGCCGGGTCGCCCGGTTGCAGCACCCACTTCAGCTGGGAGAAGTCGACCTTGCCGAGCAGCAAGCCGATCGGCGGCATGATGATCTGGTCGACCAGACTGGTGACGATCTTGCCGAACGCCGCGCCGATGATCACACCGACCGCAAGGTCGATGACGTTGCCGCGCGCGATGAAGTCGCGGAATTCCTTGATCATGCTGGTCCCCTTGCCGGCTTAAGAGCGCCGTGAAGCTGGCCCGACTTTAGTCACCGTTAAGCCTGATGCGCAATTCCTTGCCTGCCTTAAAAAAAGGCACGCTCTTGGCCCTGACCTTGACCGGCTCGCCGGTGCGCGGGTTGCGTCCGGCCCTGGCTGGCCTGCCGCGCACCGAGAAGGCGCCGAATCCCCGCAGTTCGACACGGCCGCCGCCTTCGAGCGCCTCGATCATCTGTTCGAGGATCACGCCGACAACGCGCTCAATGTCTTTCTGGGTGAGGTGCGGGTTCTCGCTCGCCAAAGCGGCGATCAACTCCGACTTGATCATCCAGCGCCCCCTCCTGGCTCAAGCCAACCTTTGCCCAATCGAGCCGGCGTCTTCAAGGGCCGCTTGAAGACGCCGGACGATTCAACTGGGCGACACTACTCTTTGGAGGCCTTTTCGCGCAGGGCGGCGCCCAGAATGTCCCCCAGCGACGCGCCGGAGTCCGAAGATCCGTACGTTTCGATGGCGACCTTTTCCTCGGCCGCTTCGAGGGCCTTGACCGAGAGCGAAAGCCGACGGGCGGCCTTGTCGACGTTGGTGACCTGGGCGTCGATCCGGTCGCCGACCGCGAAGCGTTCCGGACGTTGCTCGGAGCGGTCGCGCGAGAGGTCGGCCTTGCGGATGAACGCCGAGACCGGCGCGTCGTCGTCGCCGAACTTCACCTCGATGCCGCCCGAGGTGATCTCGGTGACGGTCACGGTGACGGTCTGGCCCTTGCGGTAGACGTCGCCGGCCAGCGGATCGCCCGCCAGCTGCTTGATGCCCAGCGAGATGCGTTCCTTCTCGACGTCGACGTCGAGCACCCGGGCGCGGACAGGCTCGCCCTTCTTGTACTTCAGGATCGCCTCTTCGCCCGGCATGTTCCAGTCGATGTCGGAGAGGTGGACCATCCCGTCGATGTCGTTGTCGAGGCCGAGGAAGAGGCCGAATTCGGTGGCGTTCTTCACTTCGCCTTCGACGGCGGTGCCGATCGGGTGCTTTTCGAGGAACTCTTCCCACGGGTTCTGCATCGCCTGCTTCAGGCCGAGGCTGACGCGGCGCTTGGAGGCGTCGACGTCGAGCACGACGACTTCCACTTCCTGAGAGGTGGAGACGATCTTGCCGGGGTGGACGTTCTTCTTGGTCCAGCTCATTTCGGAGACGTGGACCAAGCCCTCGACGCCGGCTTCCAGCTCCACGAAGGCGCCGTAGTCGGTGATGTTGGTGATGCGGCCCTTGAACTTGGCGCCCACCGGGTACTTCGCTTCGACGCCGTCCCACGGGTCGGACTGCAGCTGCTTCATGCCGAGGCTGATGCGCTGGGTGTCCGGATTGATCTTGACGATCTGCACCTTCACCGTGTCGCCGACCGCCAGCACCTGGCTGGGGTGGGAGACGCGCTTCCAGCTCATGTCGGTGACGTGCAGCAGGCCGTCGATGCCGCCCAGGTCCACGAACGCGCCGTAGTCGGTGATGTTCTTGACCACGCCTTCGCGCACTTCGCCCTCGGCCAGTTGGCTGACCAGTTCGGTGCGCTGTTCGGCGCGGGCTTCTTCCAGGATCGCGCGGCGTGAGACGACGATGTTGC
>Ga0302314_10001210_pt1 | contig 48494 bp, 38 predicted proteins | sample III_Palsa_N2_3_FD_200533 | JGI IMG/M metagenome (GOLD analysis project Ga0302314, IMG submission 200533) | Peat permafrost microbial communities from Stordalen Mire near Abisko, Sweden - III_Palsa_N2_3 | ecosystem: Environmental > Terrestrial > Soil > Palsa > Peat permafrost | place: Sweden...
GGAGACTCGAGGTTCATGATCATGTTTGCCACACGGAGCGCGCGAGGATCGCCGGACAGCAGATACAGGCGTGCGGCGACGTCGAGTTGGAGTGTGGCGTAATACGGATCCCAGCCGGTACCGCCAGCACCTGTCTCAGCAAAATAGCCTTGGCCGTCGGAGCCGTCGGCCTGCGTCGGAGCCTGTACGGTGACCCATCCGGCGCCAGGAAACTTTGTCTGTGACGGGTTCATGATGAACGTCCAGGAGTTGTTGTAGTCGGTCTCATACGTCGGATTCCCGGTCGCCTGCCAAGTCAGCCACAGGAGCTCGGTCTCTGCCAGGTTGATGTTACCGTTGATGTAAGAGGCCGTGTTGCCGCTAACCATGAGGTAGTTTGCGTCGGCGGAAAGCGCGGTCTGCCATTGGGCCAGAGTGTTGGCATCGAGGTATGGCTCAAGAAGCCGGAGAGTGGTGCCCAACTCGTCACCGAACCAGATCGAGTTTTCGACGTTAGCCGACGTGTTCGGTGGATTGAAGGACCCATCGGCATTCTGGTCATCGGCGATTGCGGTGTTGATCGTCTCTTTGGCCTCGGCGAGCAAAGTCCCATTCGAGGCTCCGGTCAGCACGTATAGCGTCGCCGCCGCAGTAACCGGCCCACCGTTGTCGCACGCCCAGCACGTGTCTTCAGGGTCAGTCCACACGCCGTCCTGAAAAGGGCCGTAGACAGAACCCTGGTAGCCGGCAAGTTGCTGTGTCATAGACGAGGTGACATTGCTTTCAGCCGCTGCAGCGGTACTTGCTGTATCTGCGTGCGCGGCGGAGGATCCGATAGCGCAGGTTGACAGAAGCGCCAGCGCAAATGTTCCAGCGCCGAGGACGACTGAGCGGAGAGAGTGCATCAGTTCCTACATCGGGGTCGACCGTCCGTCCAGTGCGTATCTGCGCCCAGACTGGACGTATATCCGAATAGCGGCGCACATTCGCCTCCACGTGACGTCCACGTGACCTCCACGCGGGCCGACCACACTTCGATGCGGTCACGGGCTAGTCCACAGCAGCGGTACAGTTAGGGCTGGCATTCTCTGTGGAGGCTCGTCCACGAGGCGAGGATCACACCGGGCGGTCCATGGGTACTCGCCGGGTGTTTGCACCATGGCTGATCAGGAGCGCTGTGTGCGATCGAAGAGGATCGCTGACGATGCAACAAGGATGCCGAGAAGGGTCAGCCCGTAGCCTCGTAGGCAGTAAGGGTGAATGTCCCCGTCCTCCGCGCGCCGCGAGTACTCGTGTTCGATCGCTACGGTGAACTGTGACTCCACCATGTCCATGGTGAACTCGGGCCGAGGATCGTGAAGGGCAAGGGTGGCAAGACCCGCGTTCCAGAAGGGATTGACGTTGTTTCGGCGCGAGCCACCGCGGCAATCTATGAGCCATGTCGTCTGATCGGCGAGGGGGAGGATTGAGTTGATAAGAGCGTTCGAAAGCCTGAGGATCCGATGATCCCGGGTGAGCAGCCAGAGCCTGAGCAGGTAGTCGAGCTGAAGTTGCACGTACTCGGCGTCGAAGGCGCCGGCTTCGGGGCTGTTAGCTCCTTCCACCTCGGAGAAATAGCCGATCGCGTCGTGCCAATCTGGTCGAGCGGGGATTTGAACGAGCTGAAAGCCATGGCCACGCCACCGAGGGTTCGTATGCTCGGGATTGCAGAGGAAGGCGAGACACCGCTCGTACTCCTCATGCCCCGCGTCCGAGCCGTTGACGAGTGCATAAAGATAGGCAAGCTCACACAGTGCCACCTGATAGTTCCCGTTGATGTAGAAGCCGAGCTGAGAAATCCGTCGGACATCGTCGTAGCAGCGAGTGAGACTTCGGCTCATCTGACGACGCAACGCGTCTGAGACCTTGCCGTCGAGCGCGAGAATGACCCACCCGAGCGTCGCGCCGGCGGAGATCGCTGCCCCCGGCAGCCACATCGCTCGGAGGCGATGCGGCAACCGCAACCCCAGGCGGTAGGCCGGACGCGGAAGTCGAAGCACCGGAGCCTCGGCCATGTAGCGCGTGACGATCTCAGCAGCCAGGGCCGCGCCCGGGTCGTTCTCATCCTCGAGTGCGGCCCAAGCGAGAAATGCGGCAGCTCCGAGCGACGGATACCCCGGCTGGGACCGCGTGGTCCTTGTTGTCTCCGCGACAAGGCGTGACTCGCCGATCACGTCCAGGGTCTCTCGCCCGAGACGTACGACCCGCTCCTGGAGCCAATCAGCGTTCACCGGCCGTTGCCGCGGGCCCGAACCTGGACCAACGTTCATGACAACCGAAAGCCAAGGAGGGCGGCTTGCCCGGCGTCTTGGCGCGCGAAAGCTTTCGGGCGGTGGCGGGCCTCCGTCCTCGCAATCCCGGCAAGTAGATTCGCGATTCTGCTCTGCAGTCCGCGATTTGTAACAGACGTTCGTGCTGCGCGGACCCGAGCGCGCCCTGTGATCGGTGGTCAAGCCAGGGCGCGGACCAGGGGCTCAACGAGCGCGAGACACGTCGCGAAGGGCCACGCTGATCCGGATCAATCAAACGAGCAACCATGACCGCCACAACCACAGCGGCCCCGACACACCGCGGGCCTGAGCTTCTCGGACAGACCGTCGTCGTGATCGGCGGCAGCTCGGGCATCGGGTTGGCAACAGCCACCCCCGCCCGCGCCGGAGGCGCCGACGTGATCCTCACCGGCCTCCACCCCAACGATGCCCTGAAGCGCGCAGCCCACGATCTCGCCGCGCTCAGCACCACCGCGTTCGATGCCAACGATCCGGCGGAGCTGGAGCGATTCTTCGCGGGCCTGCCGAATGCAATCGACCACGTAATGGTCACCGCCGGCGGTCCGCAATACGGGCGCCTCCTCGAGACGACGTTCGACGAGTTGCGCCACGCCCTCAGCGACCACCTCCTGCTCGCTGTCGAAGTCGCCCGCAACGCTGTTGACAGGGTCAGGCCGGGAGGGACGCTGCTGTTCATGAGCCCTGAAGGTGGCAAGCCGACCGTCGGCAGCGGGGCCGAGTTGACGGTCGCCGCCGCGGTTCCGGCGCTCATAGCCAACCTGGCACTGGAGCCTGCGCCGGTCCGCGTCAACCTGATCGCCGCCGGCTTCATTGACACGCCGCTGTCGGCATCGCTGCTCGGCAGAGACCTCGAACAGCGGCGGGATCAGCTGCGCGCGACGCTCCCAATCGGACGCGTCGTCGAACCGGCTGACGTCGCGGCGCACGCGGTCCACATCATGAGCAACACGCCTGACCGGGTCGACCTACACCATCGACGGCGGACAGCAACTCGTCTCGGCCTAGCAGACCACGTTCTCAACCGCTTCCCGAGGAGTGTTCCGGCGGGACCCTGTGGTTCGTGAGAAATGAGCGGTCTCGCGAGTCGATCCCGCGAGCAGTCGCGATCCCGGTCGGCGGCGAGCAGCGCATCCTGGGGCCAATTATGGTCGAGGTGCTTTGGCGCTCTGTCCGGCGGCGCTCACGTGTCCGTTGATCCAGTTCCCGATCAATGAGGCAAGCGCCCCGGGCTCCTGGAAGATCGGGTTGTGGCCCCAATCGTCGGCGACGTGCAACTTGACCAGCGGCGATCCGGAGGCGAATGCCTGCCAGGCTCTCTCCCTCAGAGCTCGCCGTTGCGCCGGCTGCCCGGACGCGATCAGCAGTGTCGGGACCGCGAGCTTCTGAGCCAGACCACGAGCCTCGTGATCAAACGTGGCGAGCAGTAGATCCGCCGCCCGCTCGGGCGTCGCGAGCTCGGTGATCTCGCCATCGATCTCAGCGAACACCTCACGCACGTACGCTTTGAACGCCGGGCTCTCGTCGCTGCCGATGATCACGGCCAGTTCGTGGATCGCGCTGTCCCAGGTTGGGAACCGCAGTGCGTTGGCGGCCAGCCACTGCACCAGTCGTGCGCGATCGTCGGTGACCGGCATGCCAAGCGCCGCCATGTCGTCGGCCTCCATGAACCCGCCGTCGATCAGTACCGCTGCCTGAAGGCCGGCTGGTGGCGCCGCGGCGACCCCGACCGCGACGTGGGCGCCGAGCGAGTGACCAACGATCGCGCGACATTCACACCGCTCTACGAGAGCGCGGGCCAGCTCGACCAGCCGTCCGTAGCTGCGCGGCTCAAGCGGCGCTGAGGACCCCAGTCCAGGCGGATCAACTGCAACGGCGCGGTATGGCAGATCCCCCGCGATCGACGCGAAATAGGCCGCGGTCGCACCCAAACCAGGCCACAGTAAGACCCCCGGCTGGGCGGGATCACCCCACTCTCGAACCGCCAGCGACGCGACGACGTGCTGCCTCACGCCGTGAAAGCTACACGGCTCGTCGCCAGCACGCGCGCGGACTCAAGGCGTGATCGGGCAGGTTCGGGGCTGGAGCCCCGCAGCGGGTCCGTGTCACTGGTGCCTGAACTACGTCTGATTCTTGATGTCGTCGATCTGGTGCTGAAGCTCGGAGGGCGGGAACCAATTGAACTTCAAGAAGAAGTGGGTGGCCTCCGCCGTCGTATGCATGCCGTAGCCGTCGTCGCCTGTGCACATAGTAGGGGCGTGGTCCAGGCATGCGGTGAAGTTCAAGACGTGGTCGTAGCTTGTATCGAACTCATCCCTTGCGCCTTTGGCGTGGCGCAGGTCGTTGCGTGGGGGTAGCGTCACGTAGTAGGTGAACGGACCGAACGGCTGGTCTGCCTCGTCCACGGAGTTGTTCGGTCCGGGGGGTGGTTCCAGACCCGCGGCGATCTCGCCGTATTCCCCGCAGGGCGCGATTCCCGGGGTGTCTCCGCCAGCGATCTGGAGCGCATATCGGTGACCTTTGAAGGCCCTGCGCACGTTAGGATATCCAGACTGGCTTACGACATCGATGTCATAGAACGATGTGTTGTAGGCGAGGCGGGGCTTGCCGGAGTAGCTCTGATCACACGGGGTCAGCGGGTAAGGTCCGGGGCCGGCAATCTGGTTGTTCTCGTCGGCCTCGCTGCGCCATTGGGACTTCTCATAACCGACAGGCGCGAAGTGGCCGGATGGGGTTTCCGCGGGCTCCAAGTCGGGAGTGCGGTTCGCCTCGACGTACTCGACGATCGTCGTCTCGGTCCAACTCGAATTGAACTCCTCGGTGCCGATCACGCCGTTGCTGGGATCCATCCCGTAATTCTGCCTGAAGCCCACACTGCCGCTGGCGAGGATCTTGTAGCAACACGCAATCTTGGAGGACGTCGCGGAGGCCTGTGGGGCATGCGCCGAAGCGGTCACTGAACACGCTAGTCCCGCGGCAACCACGACTGCCACGCACACGGCCGCTCGAATCGCAGCCAGCGAGAGCGAGGGAGCGTCGTCGCTCGGTTCGCGCCGGCTCGGAGAACAGCACGCCGCAGCCCGATCCCGCCGGTGCGCGCGCCACGCAACCATCGGCGCCAGGCTACTCCCACTTTCCGGCGGCGTCAAAACCGCCGACGGTTGGTCGGCCGGCTTGTTCGGAGGGGTCAGGCGGCTTGCTCTGCGGGCGGCGGTTCAACTTGGTCGGGGTGCCGGATGAAGCTGCCGGCGGACGTGAGCGGAGTTTGCTGGGCGAGCTGGGGGAGGTATTCGTCGAGGAACACGCGGGCGACGAGTTCTTGGCGTGAGGACACTTCGGTTTTCTCGAACAGGCTCTTGATGTGGTCCTGAACGGTGTAGGGGGACAGCACCAGTCTGGTTGCGATCTCGGGGTTGGTGAGCCCTTGGGCGAGCAGGATCGCGATTTCGCGCTCGCGCGGGGTGACGCCGTGCGCTTCCAGGCGGATCGAGGTCGACTGTGGGCTCGGGGCGCGTTCCAGCACGATCGCGACCTTGCCGCCGACGGGCCTGTCGGGTAGCGAGGCGTGCAGCGTGATCCAACCGATACGGGTCGGGACGGCGATCGCTTCGGTCCGTTCCGGATCGTGTGAGTTGCGGCGGGTGAGCGCGGCAAGCGCGAGCAGCGCCGCGGGCGGCGTTTCATCCTCGGCATGCGACGGGTTGCGCATCGCGGCGAGCAGCTCGCGTGCGGGCGGCGTGATCAGTTCGACGTCGTTGTTCGTGCTGAGCACGACGAGCCCTGGAGCCGCATAGTCGCGTGGGACGCGAGCCGCGTCGAGGCGTAGCGTGGTGCGGATCCCGTCCGCGATCGCGCCGGTGATCCGCGCGAGCGCGTTTTCGTCCTCGGCAGAGAAGTCGCATTTGTCTTCCTTGCGGGCGATATGAACCGCTCCCCAGCAGCGTCCGCGGCTGACGAACGCCGCCCGCAGTTCGTATGGGATCCCCGTTGGTACGAGCACGTCTCGGTAACGGGCGCTGCGTTCGGGCTTGCCGTTGGTCGCATGGCTGAGGATCCCGACCGGAACCCGGCGAGCTGCAAGCCCCGCGAACGTGTTCACGTCCTTGTCGAAGTACTCGCTGGCGAGGATCAACGCTCCGGCGTCCGAGATCGTCTCGGGCGTGAACACGCCCTCGCTGATCAGTTCTTGCCCGCCGTCGCTGGTGATCAGCCGCGTCTGCGGATCGAGCGTATGCCAGCAGATCGCGTCGCAATCGACCACGCGCCGCAAACGTGCCGCGACCTCGCGGTAGTACTCCTCACGTGGGAGGCCGTTGCGTCCCAGCCGAGCCACGTCCTCGATCAACTGCTCGACCTGCCACCGCGCTGCGGCCATTCGCCGACTATAAGCCCGACTGAGCGCCCCGTCCAAGACGTCGAGCACGAAATATCCCCGCAACCGAGGGATCGAAAAGCGCGGGGCAGAAGCGCACGATGCTCCGAGATGCTCATCACCGATCAAGGACGTGGACCGATGCCTGTACTGATGATTGCTGAACAACCGAACATGGACGAGGGGACCTACGCCTCGATGCTGGAGCCGCTGATGCCGTTGCTGCGTTCGGCGAACGGCTTCATGTCTCACAGCGGAGGTCCGAGTCCCGCCGGCGGGATGCGCATTATCGAGATCTGGGAGTCCGAGGCGGATCAGCAGACGTTTTTCAACGAGAACCTGAAGCCGAATCTCCCGCCTGGACTTGTACCTGACCTCACGTACTACGAGCTTCACGCCGCATTCACTCGATAGGCTTCCGCGCCGTCGCTGTACCTGAGTCGCTATTGGAAGCTTCGCCCTCGCGGTCGTCTTGCGTGTCAGCAGCGTTGCCTCGAGGAATCCCGAGAGATGATCTCCACCGGCCGTGGGGGGCGGATCATCAACGTCTCCTCGCAGATGGGAGCGGTCGGATTCTTCAAGCGCGCCGCTTACTGCGCCAGCAAGGGCGGTGTGGTCCAGCTCACGAAGGTCCTCGCACTGGAATGGGCCGCCCACGGCATCCGCGTCAACGCCATCGGCCCCACCTTCATCGGCAGCCCACTAGCCCGCCAGATGTTCGAGGATCCCCAGGTCCGCGAGGAGGTCATGCGCCGCATTCCGATCCAGCGCCTCGGCCGGCCGGCCGAGGTAGCCGCCGCCGTGGTCTACCTGGCCTCGGACCCGGCCGATCTGGTGACCGGCCATCACCTGCTCATCGATGGAGGCTGGACCGCCCAATGAGGGAGCCGGCGGCTCAGGGTGACGAGCTGACGCGCGCGGCGCGTGCGACGCCTATCGCGGCGATCGCCCGCAGCGCGGCGTCGTGGCCCGGCCCGCCGGGCTGGCGCAGCGTGAGGATCACGACCGAGGCCGCGGTGGTCGCGGCGATCGCGTCGACCTGCTGCAGGCAGGCCTCCGCCGAGCCGAACACGAAGCGGTCCTCGGCCAGCGCTCCGAAGGTGTCTGGGAACTGCGCCGCGCCGCGCCGGCCGTAGTAGCGAAAGACGGGCATGATCGCGTCGGCGAAGCGCTCCGCGGCTCCCGGCTCGTCGTCGACCCACGCCTCGCGCATCAGCACGACCTCGCCGGGCGTCGCGCCGCAGGCCTCGCGGTAGCGCTCGGCCATCGCGCGCACCTCGGTGACCGAGCGGACCGGGTCAGCGATCCAGCCGTCGCCCAGCCGCGCCGCGCGCCGCAGCCCGACCGCCGACCAGGCGCCGACCCAGATCGGCGGGCGCGGGCGCTGCACCGGGACGGGACACAGCGCGCCCTCCTCGCCCAGGAGCCGGCCGAGCTCCTGAAGCGCCGCCGCAAAGCGCGGGCCGCGCTGCGCCCGGTCAGACCCGAATGCCTCGAAGTCCTCCTGCTGGTAGCCGGCCCCGACACCCACGACGGCACGCCCGCGTGAGATCTGATCGATCAGCGTCACCTGCTCGGCGACGTGCAGCGGCGCGTGGACCGGGAGGACCAGCACGCCGGGGCCGACCCGGATCCGGCCGGTGATCGCGGCCAGCGCCGCGCATAGGGCCAGCGGCGCGACGACGCAGGCCGCGGGCCCGCGATGGTGGTCGGGCACCAGGCAGACGTCAAAGCCCGCCGCGTCCGCGGCCCGGCCCTCGGCCAGCACCTCGGCGATGAACTCGGTGGGGTCGGCATCGCGCGCCGCCAGCGGCAGCGCGATCCCGAGGCCCGGCGACCCGCTCACGACGGCGTCGGCGGCCGGACGCCGGCGAGATGGTGGACGGCGCGCGCGATCGCCGGACCCTGCCAGTCGCGTCCGTGCCGGTCAAGGCCGCGGCCGGCCGGCGGTGGTAGGTTCGGCCGTGCGCCCGCGCCGCGCGCGCCCCTCCGCATGCCCGGTCACGCTCTCATCGCCAGTGCCGTGCGCACACCCATCGGACGCCGCGGCGGCAGCCTCGCGCGCGTCCACGCGGGCGTCCTGCTCGGGGAGGCCATCGCCGAGGCGCTGCGCCGGTCCGGGGTGCCGCCCGAGGCGGTCGACCAGGTCCTGGCCGGTTGCGTCACGCAGGTCGGCGATCAGGCCTACAACATCGGCCGCATCGCCTGGCTGACGGCGGGGCTGCCCGACAGCGTGCCCGGCACGACGCTGGACGCGCAGTGCGGGTCCAGCCACCAGGCCGTCAGCCTGGCCTCCGCCCTGATCGAGTCCGGCGGCGCCGACGTCGTCGTCGCGGCCGGCGTGGAGGTCATGAGCCGCCACCCGCTGGGCTCCAACGTCCAGGCAGCGGTCGGCGACCCGCTCGGCGCGGGGTACCGCGAGCACTACGAGGTCATCAACCAGGGCGAGTCGGCCGAGCGCATCGCCGACCGGTGGGGGATCGACCGCGCCGAGTGCGACGCGCTGGGCCTGCGCTCCCAGACCCTGGCCCGCGACGCCTGGGCCGCCGGGCGGTTCGACGCGGAGGTCGTCGCGGTCGACCTGCCGAACGACGAGGACGAGGGCCGCGCCACGCTGGCCCGCGACGAAGGGCTGCGCGACAGCACCATCGAGGGGCTGGGCCGCCTGGAGGCCGTCTTCCGCGCCGACGGCCGCCACACGGCTGGCAACTCGTCGCAGATCTCCGACGCCGGCGCGGCGATGGTGCTCCTGAGCGCCGAGGCCGCCGAGCGCTTCGAGGTGCAGCCCCTGGGTGCCGTCACCGCGCAGACCGTGGTCGGCGTCGACCCCGTGCTCAAGCTCACGGGCCCGATCCCCGCGACCGCGCGGATCCTGCAGCGCAGCGGACTTGCGCTGGACGACTTCGACCTCTTCGAGGTCAACGAGGCCTTCGCCAGCGTCGTCGGCGCGTGGCTGCGCGAGACCGGCGCCCCGTTGGACAAGGTCAACGTCAACGGGGGCGCGATCGCGCTGGGCCACCCCGTGGGCGCGACGGGTGTGCGGCTCTGCGGCACGGCCGTTCACGAGCTGCGCCGCCGCGGCGGCGGCCGCGCGCTGGTGACGATGTGCTGCGGCGGCGGGCTGGGCACCGCCACGATCATCGAGTCCGACAACTGACGCTGTCGAGCGTCCCGGCCTGCGCCGGCCAGTGGCCGGATACGATCGCCGCGGTCACCCACGCCAAGGAGCCGCAGATGCCGACCCGTCCCGTCGTCGCACCGCCCTACGAACCGCGCCCGGCGCAGCTGTGCAACCTGCCGCGCCTGCTGGACATGATGGAGCAGCGCGGGATGGACGCGATCTTCTCCTACTACGCGCCCAACGTGACGTACCTGAGCAACTACGCCACGGCCTCCAGCGCGGTGCTGGACGAGCTCAACAGCTACTGCGTGGTGATCATCTCGCGCACGCAGCCCAACCACCCGATCCTGATCTTCCCCGACTTCGAGATCAACTACTTCAACCACCAGCCGACGTGGATCAAGGACCTGCGCCCCTACCGCAGCCTGATGGCGCCCACCGACCGGCCCGACACCAGCATCGACATCTTCCTGTCCGAGGAGCTCAAGACCAAGGACTGGGTGCTCGAGCTGCGCGACAAGTACGCGCCCAGCCTGATCGCCGCCGCGGTCACCGCGCTGGAGGACCTCGGGCTGGCCAAGGGCCGCATCGGGTTCGACAACCTCTCCTACGCGCCGGAGGTCACCAAGCGACTGCCGGGCATCGTGGTGCTCGACGGCTACCGCGGGTTGAAGTGGGTGCGGATGATCAAGAGCGAGAGTGAGATCGCCCTGATGCGCAAGTCCCAGCGCCTCAACCAGGAGGCGATCACGCGGACCGTTGCCGACGGCGGGGCGGGGATGACGTGGTTCGAGCTCAACGACGCGTACTTCCGCAACGTCATCGACCTGGGCGGCTTTGTCTTTGACCGCGGCAGCATGGTGCTCTTTAACCCCAAGGGGACCGACCCGACGCTGCAGATCTCCACCGGGCTGGAGCAGGACTACACCCTGGAGCAGGGCACGCACGTCATGTTCGACTGTCACGGCCGGTGGAACCGCTACTGCTGGGACGGTGGGAAGACGTGGATCGTCGACGGGGAGCCCGAGGGGTTCGGCAAGGAGGTCGCCCACGCCACGGCGATCGCGATGCTGGAGCTGATGGACGTCTGCCGGCCGGGCATGAAGCTCTCAGACCTGTCGCGGACGGCGCGCAAGGTGATCGCCAAGACCAACCGCGAGATGTCGGAGAAGGCCTACATCTTCTTTCATGGGGTCGGCCTGGAGAACAGCGACCGCGAGTGGGGCGGCGAGCTCGACTGGACCATGGAGAAGAACATGGTCATCTCGGCGCACGTGGCGTCGCCGGGCGGCCCGAAGGTGCGCCACTACATCGAGGAGGTCGGCGTCGTCACCGACCACGGCGTGGACCGGTTCTTCACCTGGGACGCGACGGAGCCGCTGGTCAACCGCTGACGCGGTGCACGAGCTTGACCTTGGCCGCCCCGGGCCGGCGTCCATCTCGCAAGGCTGCCAGAGACCGAGCGACCTGCTCGCATTCGTGGGCACCCGCAAGCGGCACAATGCCTCCATGCGCATCGAGCGCGCCCGCGAGAACGTGTTCACGGTGACGGCGACCAGCCAGGAGCTGTCGGCGCTGGTGGCCGGCGCCCGGATGGCGCTTGAGGCGATGCGGGCCGCACCCGAGCCGCCGCCCGCCGAGGCCCTCCAGATTCTCGAGCGCGTGCTGGGCGACTTCGATCGGGCGCGAGCGGGCCTGACCGGAGAACCCCGGGCGAGCGGCTGACCCGGCCGCCGAGCGCCGGGCCAGCCGCTGCCGGGAGCTCTCAGGCAGGCGCCCCGGCTGCCGTCTGCTCACGAACGTGGGCAGTGACCTGATCGAACTCGGCCGTGAACTGGTCGTAGTCGAACTGGAGGGTGTTCAAATAGGTGCTCCAGCCCATGGTGTTCTTGGCGATCATGGCGGTTTCGGTGATCTCGTCCTCGGTGGCGCCGAACAGCCGGGCCGCCTCGGTGTGGAAGTAGGCGCAGTAGCGGCAGCGCGTGGCGCCGGACACCGCGAGACCGATCATCTCCTTGTACTTGTTGGGGATGGCGGTCTCGGAGAGTAGGAGCGACTTGAAGCTCGCCCACTCTGTCGGGAGTAGGTAGTCGGGGACACGCTGGAGCCACTCGGGGTTCAGCCCCAAGACCTCCTCGATGTCCCGGTCGCTCTCGTGGCGATCCTCGGTGACTGACATGGATACCTCCTGGTTGGTGGTGGTGTGAACCGCGACATAGCCGCCCGTGTCGGAAGGCGCGAATCGCGCGTGACCGCGCGAGCGGCCGGTCGTCGCTAGCTTGCTGACCGAACCCGCGCCACACGCGCGAGCACCGCGGCTCTCGGGCCCCGCCAAACACGTCGCTCCGGCGCATTGACGGGAGTTACCGACGTCTGGCGGGCGCTGGCGGCGAATCGGGCGGATGCGGCTTGGCGCCGCAGATCCTCGATGTGCGCAAGCCCGACTGCGTAGATGGCGTTTGAGCTGGTCATAAGTGCTTCCCTCCTAGTAGTTCGCGTCGTCGAGTGGACGATCTCAGCCGCGCGTGCTGGTGGCGCGAAGCTGGCGCGAATCCGCCGTGAAAGAGGATGTGCGGATGAAATCGCGCAACGCGAGGTTGACCGTCACCGGCTTGCGCGCCTGCGGGCAGTGGCCGCCGCGCGGGACTCCCAGCAGCTCACCGCCTGTGATCCTGACCAGCGCCCTGGCGTCGGCGTGGGAATGGATCCTGTCGTTTGGACTCGAGATCACGAGCACCGGGCACCGCACGCGGCCGGCCAACGCCGTCTGATCGCGCCGCGTGGCGGGCACGGCCAGGTCTCCGAGCGTGCTCGCGATCAGGGTCTTCGCGTCCGAGCGTCCGTTGCCGCGCGGATCGAACGTCAAGACACAGAAATGAGGCGCCAGATACGGGATCTGCGCCTTCCAGCGGCGCGCGTGGATGATCGTCCAGGTCGAGAGGAACAGGACCGGTGGTTCGCCGCCGCCGTAGCGCTCCCAGAACACCGCGCGCCGTCGCGCTCGACATGGCCCGTGGCGTCCGGATAGCGCGCCCGCTTCACAGCATCTCGGCGATTCGGGTGGCCGCGCGTCGCGCCCCGTCGGTCTCGACCGGCCGGTAGTCGACCTCGCGGCCGATCTCTTCGGCGATCGCGGCCGCGATCGCCTCGGGCGGCGAGCTGTCGATGTCCATGCAGCGCCCCGCGTTGTAGCGCTCGAGCCGGTGGCGGACGTGGAAGTTCTGCTCGAAGTGGTGCCCGAGCGGGAAGTAGATGAACGGGCGCCGGTTGGCGGTCAACTCCATCGCCGTGGTCAGCCCGCCCTGGACGACTGCCAGGTCGCAGGCGGCGAGGTGGCGGTAGAGGTTGTGGACGTATCCGACGACCTCAACCCCGTCGTGCCGTGGCAGGGACGCGGGATCGATCCGCGGGCCGGCGACGACGATCGTGCGCAGCTCGGGCACGTGTGCGGCGGCAAGCGGGTGGGCGTCGATCACGCGACGCAGCAGATGCGCACCGACACCCGACCCGCCGACACTGACGATGCAAATGCGCTCCTGCTCGCCGTACCCGAGCTCGGCGCGAAGCGCCTCGCGGTCGCCGCACGCCGCCGGGTCGAACCCTGACACGTAGCCGGCGAAGTCGAAATGCCGCTCGGTCCACTCCCGGATCGGCGGAAGCTCGGGCCCAAGGCGGTCGGGGACGATGTCGTCGGGGTTGCCGACGAAGATCGCGCGGTCACGCAGGCGCGGGAAACGGTCGATGTGCTCGACCATCTCGGCGTTGTAGTCCGCGGTCAGGAACGCCTCGCGCTCGCCGCCGTCAGGCATCGGCAGCCAACCGACGAAGTCGGTCAGCCAGCAGTACGCAGCGCGCTTGAGCTCCGGGTTCTCATGCAGGTAATAGTCGAGCTCCCACGCCTCGTCGCCGATCCACAGGTCATACGGCTCGGCCTCGACGACGTCGTCGAAGACCATGAAGTTCGCCACCAGGATCTCGTCCATCCGCCGCCACGCCTGGAAGCAGTGCAGGTCGTGCTCGGCCGATTCAGACTCGATGTGCGAGGACTCGTTCGCGAGCTCGGCGCTGGCGGGATGGATGCGCTCCCCCTCCGCCTCGAGCACGCGTGTGACGGGATCCTGGGCGAGCCAGTCGATCTGAAGGTCGGGCACCAGCGCCCGCAGCTCGCGCGCGATTGCCACATCCCGCCGCGCGTGGCCCAACCCGATCGGCGAGCACACGTACAACGCCCGCCTCGAGCGGGCCCTGGCGCGCCTCCAGGCCGAGGTCGGAGCCTGGCTCGGCTGGATGAAGTCGCGGAGCATAAGATTGACCCTCACCGGATCCCGCGCAGTCGGGATGTGCCCGCCTCCCTCGATCGTGACCAGTCTTCCGCCAGTCGTTCGGGCGAGCGCCTCGCCCTGGGCGAGAGGCCGGATAAGGTCGCGATCCCCGTGGATCACGAGCGTCGGACAACGCACGCGCCCGCACCGCTCGATCGTGGGCTCGGGGGCACCGAAATCGATGCCCCGGCTCGTGTCCGCGAGCGTCTGGGGATCGATTTCGAGTGCCCAGCCGATGCAGTCCTCGATCTGCTTGGTGGAGTGGGGCTCGTTGAAGCACTTCGCGAAGAAGAACTCGAGGTACGCCAGGTAGTCCCGGGACCAGAAGTGGCTGTTGTCCTTCGCCCAGCCCTCCTCGGTGTCGAGCGGCTCGTCGAACGGGTGGATTGAGCGCTCCGGATGTCCCGGGGCCAGGGGGACCGCGGGCCCGATGTAGACGACGCCGTCGACTCGCTCGGGGTGGTCGGCCGCGAGGATCGTGGCCCACAGCGCGCCGCACGACATCGCGACCAGCGTCGCCTGGTCCGTCCCGTTGGCGTCCATCACGGCGAGCGCGTCCGCCGCGAACTCGAGCGGACGGTAGACCTCGACGCCGCGCGGACGATCCGAACGGCCGTTGCCCCGGCCGTCGAATGTCAGCACCCGATAATGACGCGCGAGATAGGGGATCTGCATCTTCCAGTGGCGCGAATGCACGATCGACCACGTGGGCAGCAGCAGCACGGTCGGCTTGCCGTCGCCGTAGCGCTCCCAGAACACCCTCACGCCTTCGCGCTCGATGTATCCGGTCTCGTCCGGGTAGCGGGCACGGGTCTGTTCGCGCTGGGCGGAGCGGGGTGTCTGGATCGTGGTCATCGCACTGCGGACTCTCTCACGGTCTGCGTGCGGGCAGCGCGAAAACAGCGCGAAAGCGGGGGTGAACCGGTTTACGCTTGCGCGCAATGCTGAGCGTGCGGCTGCTGGGGAATCTGGAGATCGAACTCGACGGGAGGGCGCTCGAGCCGCCGAGCAGCAGGCGCGCTCGCGCGCTGCTCGGCTGGCTGGCGCTCGATCGGCGCATGCACTCGCGCTCGCGACTGGCGGCGCGGTTCTGGCCCGACGTGCTCGACGAGAGCGCCCGCACCAGTCTGCGCAGCGCACTGTCGGCGTTGCGCAGATCGCTCGGGCCAGACAGCGAGCGATATCTGATCGCCGGCCGCGACCAGGTCGGTCTTGCCGGTGACTCCGAGGTGTGGACCGACGTCGCGGAGTTCGAGCGTTGCGTCGAGCACGATCGTCTCGATGAGGCGCTCGCGCTGTGCCGCGGTGAGCTGCTCGCGGGGCTCGACGACGACTGGGTGTACGAGCGTCGCGACGAGTTCCGCGACAGGGTGGCGGGACTCCTCGCGTTGCTCGCCGCCCGGACCGAAGGCAAGGGACAACTTCAGACCGCGATCGAGTACACACGCCGCCAGGTGGCCCTCGACCCCCTCGCCGAAGAGCCGCAGCGAGATCTGATGCGGAGGCTGGCGGCCGCCGGGGACAGGGCGGCGGCGCTCAGGGTCTATGAGCGGCTGGCTGGACGGCTGCGCGACGAGCTCAGGATCGCTCCCTCACCCGCGACGCGCGAGCTGGCCGACACGCTGCGTCACGGGGGCGAGGAGGAACCGGTCGCACCGGCGGCTGCACCGGCGGGGCCCGTGGCAGAGCCAGCCAGCACCGTGGTGACATTGTTGTTCACAGACCTGGTTGGATCGACCGAACTTCTCGGCGAGCTCGGCGACGATCAGGCCGAGCAGCTGCGCCGCGTCCACTTTGGACTGCTGCGGGACGTCGCGGCCGCGCACGCTGGGCACGAGGTCAAGAACCTCGGCGACGGGCTGATGGTCGCGTTCCCGAGCGCTGTGAGTGCGGTCGCCTGCGCGGTCGCAATCCAGCAGGCGATGCACCGTCACAACGCTCGCCATGGTGACAACCACCTCCAGCTCCGCGTGGGACTCAATGCTGGCGAGCCGATCCGAGACGAAGGCGACTACTTCGGGACGCCAGTGGTCGTCGCCAAACGACTGTGCGACAGCGCCGAGGGAGGGCAGATCCTCGTGTCGGCACTGGTACGCGGACTCGTCGGCTCGCGCGGCAATTTCGACTTCCGGCGTCAGGGGCAGACGGTGCTCAAGGGGATCGTCGAGCCGCTGGAGACGTGGGAGGTCGAGTGGGGGCCGGCGGAGGAGCGACGGATCCCCCTCCCGGCACGGCTACTCGCGGACGAGTCGGCGCCACTGATCGGCCGCGACGCCGAGCTGAGCGAGCTGGGCAGCCAGTGGCAGGATGCCAGCGCCGGAAGGCGACGCGTGGTCACGCTCGTAGGGGAGCCCGGGATCGGCAAGACTCGGCTGGCGGCCGAGTTCTGTCGCGCCGCCCACGCGGACGGAGCGCTGGTCTGGCTCGGGCGTTGCTACGAGGAGTCGCTGGTCCCGTACCAAGCGTTCGTGGAAGCGCTGCGCGACTACGTATCCGAGTGCCCGATCGACGAGCTACGGCTTCAGCTTGGGCCACATCGGGCGACGCTCGCGAAGCTGGTTCCAGAGCTCCTTGGACGAGGCTCGGAGGTGGCTCACGGCGTCACGGAATCTCCTGACCGCGAGCGGTTCCTGCTGTTCGAGGCGGTGGCGTCGCTGCTGCGCGCCGTGACCGATGAACAACCGCTGATCTTGATCCTGGACGACCTGCACTGGGCCGACGCCCCGACGGTGCAGCTTCTGCGACACGTGGTGCGCGCCACCGAGCGGACACCGCTGCTGATTCTGGGGACCTACCGCCAGACGGAGGTGGATGAGGAGCACCCCGTTTCGCAGGCACTCGCCGAGTTGCGGCGCGCGCGGGCACTGCACAGCATCACCCTCGCGGGGCTGGCCGAGGAGCAGGTGGTGGCGCTGATCGAGTCGCGAGTCGGGCAGAGCGCGCCGGAGACCGTCGCGCGTTCGATCGCGGCGCGCACCGAAGGTAACCCGTTCTTTGTGGAGGAGCTGCTGCGAGACGCCAGCTCAGACGACGACTGGAGCGACACGCTCGCGCGAATCGCGCTGCCGCAAAGCGTGAAGGACGTGCTGCTGCGCCGGCTGAGGCGACTCGACGAGGCCTGCCGGCGCTTGCTGGCGACCGCCGCCGTGGCCGGGCGGGAGTTCACGCTGGAGCTGGTCGAGCGGGTGGCGAGCACGGCCGCCGATGAGGTTGCCGAGAGCCTGGAGGACGCAATCACCGCCCGCATCATCGAGGAGACCGGCTCGATCGGGCGCTACAGCTTCGCCCACACCTTGATCCGCGAGACGATCTACGAGCAGCTGTCACGCACACGTCGTGCCCAGTTGCATCGGATGATCGGAGAGGCGATCGAGGACGCCGACAGGGGCGAAATCCCAGACGAATCGGCAAACCAGCTCGCCTACCACTTCACGGCCGCCGGCGACCTCGACAGGGCATACAGGTACCACGCCATTGCCGCCGCAGCCGCGCAGCGCGTGTACGCGGTCCAGCCGGCGCTCGCGCATTACACGGCGGCCCTCGAAGCAGGGGCCGAGCTTGGACTCGAGGCAGACCACGATCCGGCGCTCCGCAGACTGATGCTGGCGCGCGGCGCACTGCGCTGGCGTACAGGGGATCTGGGCGGGGCGGCCGGTGATCTCGAGGCGGGTCTCATAGCCGCCGAGCAATCTGGTGATCGCGTGATCGAGATGGAGATACTCAACGAGCTCGGGCTCACGCAGCTGCGGTCGAATCCACGCGCTGCAGCCGCTTGCCACGAGGCCGCGCTCGAGCTGGCCCGCGCATTCGGCGACACCGCCGCCGAGACCCAGGCACTCGATCGGCTATCGGTGATCGCCTCGCACCAACTCGAGTTCGAGCGCGCGCTCGAGTTGGGTCAGCAGGCGCTCGAGCTGGCCCGCGCCACCGGCGACGAGCTCGTGGTCGGTCGCGCGATGGACAGCATCAAATTGGCGGTCTGGCTGACCGGCGACCTGGCTCGGCTGGAGGCGCTGACCGGCGAGCTCGAAGCGCTGTGGCGCAAGCGCGGCGACCTGTGGTACCTGCAGTGGTCGCTGCTCGAGGGGACTTTCGTCCCGATGGCCAGAGCCCAGTGGGATCAAGCGGCGGAGCGGCTCGACGACGCGATCGCGATCAACCATCGCGTGCGCGATCCCTCTGCCGAGGTCGTGATCCTCGATGCGATGTGCTGGCTGAACCGCAGCCGGGGAGCGTATGGCGACGCGCTGACCGCGGGCCGCAGGGCTGTTGCGCGAGGTGCGGACGTCGGTTGGGACGACTGGGCCGCCGCAACGCTCGGATGGACATTGCTCGACCTCGGCGCGGCCGCGCCGGCCGCCGAGGTGCTCGCACGTGGACTCGCCACCGGCGAGGGGGCCGGTGCGCCGAAGGAGACCGTGCGCTGCGTCGGCCAGCTTGCCTGGGCCCGTCTGCTGCTCGGCGACCGCAGCGAAGCCAGCGCGCTCGCCGCTCACGCCCACGAGCTGCTGGAACACGTGACCGCGCCGTCCGGAGCGGCGTTCTTGTTCGGCGTCCCGGCCTACACGGCGGTCGCGCGCGTGCTGCTCGCCACCGGAGCCCCCGAGCGCGGTGAGGCTCTCCTGCTTCCGGTGCGGGACGCCGCGTTGCGCTCAGGTTGGTGGGAGGCGCTCGCGATGAGCGAACTGGTGCTCGGGTTGTGTTTGCAGGAGCGCGGCGAGGGCGACCATGCCGCGGCGGCGCTCACCCACGCCGCCGAGCTCGCCGACCGGTACGGGATCCCGGCGACAGGGTGGGAGGCACACGCTGCGCTGGCACGCCTCGGCGACGACTCCGCGCGGCATCTGGCCGCAGCGGAAGCGATCGTCATTCGCATCGCTGCGGAGGTCAAAGACCTGACGCTGCAGGAGAGCTGGCGGAAGCGCGCCCAGCTGTAAGCCCGCGTGGCAGCGTCCACACGACCTCGTAGCCGAGCACCTCACGGTCGGCCATGGGCCTGCCCACGAACTCGGTGAGCCCGTCGACCTGGGTGCGGTACGCACACACCGCTTCGAGCTTGTGCGCATGCTCGCCGGGATCGAGGACGTGAACGCTCGGCACCATCTCCGCGGGCGCGATTCCAGTTCCGGCCAGCCGGCGCTCCCACATGCCGGCGGCCAGATCCTTCGTCGCCGGGACACGCTTTCCCGTCACCCAAGCCGGCCAACCGTGGGCGGTTGCATGCGGAAGATCGGCATACAGCGAAACCGGGAAACCTGCCGTGCGCAGCTGAAGGGCGGCGCGACGCACGAGCGCGTGATCGGCATGGTCCGCGAACGCCGCCGGGGCGCAGATCCGGTCGTCGGGCGCGAGCAGTGGCTCAAGCTGCGCCGCTAAAGGAGCGACCGTCTGGTCGGCAGCTCGGTACTGCTCGTCGAGCAGATCCAGATTGATCGCGGTCCGACCGGCTAGGGCGAGCGCCCTGCGATCCTCCTCGATACGCTCGCGCACCCGCTCCCCGGAGTCCGTCGCCCCCGTGTACCGGTCCCACCACGCCGGACGGTCCAGGCTCGCAGGCACGCCGGCGAACACGTTGATCACGGTCACATGCCCAGGTCTCGTGAGCATCTGCCAGCACGAGAGGACGGCATCGTCGAGGTGGGGGGAAAGAATCACGGTCGCCATCGACCTGAACAATGCCGGTCGAGCGTGGAGCCATCGTGAAAGGCGCGCGAACGGCGCTCAAGCGCCGCCGATCTCGCCCGACCAAACGCGAGGTCGTCGTCTGCGCAATCACCGGCGGACGAGCCACGCCGCTGCTGCTGCGTTCCCTGCGAACGCGAGCCCGTCGCTCGGTCGCCGGCAGCGCGAGATGGACGACGAGGGACATTGCCGACCCAGACTGTTGGATCCCCGCGATCCGGAAGTACGCTCGCTGGCTGGCGTTACCAGCCCACCTTGAGCACAGTCGCGCTACCGATCGCCGAGCAGAGCGGCTGCGGGGGGCGCCGTGACCGCTATAGGCGTCTTCCAACAGCGCGAGCTATAGGAGCCGTGTGGCTGCGGAGCCCTCGCGCAGATCCACGGGTGGCTCGGTGGGCTCCTGGTGATCTGCTCCCACGCCGAGGATCGCGGGCGCGCGGTACGTCGCCCCGGCGATCGCAGGATCGTGACGGCCGCCTGCGCTGTTCTCAGATTCGACCCAGGCGAGCTTCGGCTGCCGCTCGCTCGATCGATGCCAACGAGCGCTCGACGTCGTCGCTGCTCGTGGCCCAGCTCGAGACCGAGATGCGCATCGCCGCGACGCCATGCCAGGTCGTACCGCTCAGCCAGCAGGTGCCATCCCGCTGGACGGCCTCGATGACCGCGCGCGTCTGCGCATCGTGATCACCGGCCTGGTCGAGGAACCGCACCAGGACCTGGTTGAGCACGATGTCGTTGAGCACCTCAGCCGTGGGAACGGCGGCAAGTGCCTCGCCGAATCGTCGCGCGTGCGCACAGCATCGCTCGACCAGTTCAGCGACTCCGGCTCGTCCGAGCGAGCGAATTGCCGCGTATACCGGAAAGCCACGCGCGCGGCGGGAGAACTCAGGATTCCAATCCAGCTGGTCCCGGGGACCGTCAGGATCGGCGTGGACGAGATATCCGGCGCGGACGCTCATCGCGGCTTGGTGAGCTTCGGGATCAGCGCAGAACGCGATCCCCGAGTCATATGGAACGTTGAGCCACTTGTGAGCGTCGGTCGCCCACGAGTCGGCGCGATCGGCGCCCGCGACAAGGTGTCTCAGCGACGGGCTGGCGGCGGCCCACAGACCGAAGGCACCGTCCACGTGAAGCCATGCCCCAGACTCATGCGCGGCGTCGGCGATCTCCTGCAACGGATCGACCGAGCCCGTGTTGACGTTGCCGGCCTGAGCGCAGACGATCCGTGGCCCGTCGTGGCGAACGAGCTCCTCGCGCAGTGCAGACGGCCTCATCCGGCCTTGCGCATCAGCTGTGACCGACACGATCGACGCAGCACCGAACCCGAGCAACCGCAGCGCGCGATCGACGGTGACGTGGCGCTCTGCGCCGACGAAGACGTGGACCGGAGGCGCGCCCATCAGGCCCTGATCATTGACGTCCCACCCCACGCTGGCCAGGACTCGGTAGCGAGCGGCAGCCAATCCGGTGACATGAGCCATCTGACACCCGGTCACGAAACCAAACGACACGTCAGCCGGCAGCCCGAGAAGCTCCGCACTCCAGGCACCCGCTACTTCTTCCACCACCGCGGCAGACGGCCCGCAGACATAGAGTCCCGCGTTCTGGTCCCACGCCGAGGTCAGCCAATCCGCCGCAAGCGCCGCCGGGGCAGCGCCCCCGATCACAAACCCGAAGTAGCGTCCGCTCGGGCTCGATACCAGCCCAGGCTCGGCGGCCGCGGCGAGTTCGGTTACGACCTGCAGCGGATCGACCGGCAGATCCGGAAGCGGCCCACCCAAGCCCGAGCGCAGCTCCTGAACGTCGGCAGACCAGCCAATCGGCCGATCCGAGATCCCCTCGAGGTAGGACGCCGCCACATCGGCCGTTTCGGCGAGCAGACGACGGATCGTCATGTGCGTGACCGACCGGGCACCCCGCCGAGAATAATCGTCGAGCCCGTCACCTGCCAACGTGCCGGCCTACCCAAGCCGCACTTCTGCCTTCACGAGTACGACGCGAGGTCGCTCGTGGACGCCGTCCCTGGGACTGCTCAGGTTCGACCGCCACCACCCGCAACATTCGCGCGAGCAAGCGGCGCGTCAACTGCCCCGTGCCGCAGCCGATCTCCAGCACCCTGGTGTCAGACGATGGGTTTGAGCAGTCCGAACCGGTTGCCTTGACTCATGTAGAAGCGGGCGACTCTGGCGGTCCCCAGCCTTTCCGGACGCGGCGCATTGCGTCATGTGGGATCGCGCGTCCGTGGCCGAATGCCGCCGCTTGAAAGCGCAGGGAGGCGAGCTGTCGTTGGCTGCGGCGCCCCTGTTCTTGGTCTTCGAAGCCAAGCGGGTCACTGACTCCGACCATGTTCGAGCCGACGTCGCCGACGACCAGAAGACGATCGTCACGCCACAGCAGCGACACATGTCCCGCAGAGTGACCGGGCGTGTGGATGACCCTCAGCCCGCCAGCGAGCGGCAGCGTCTCGCCGTCTTGTATGTGCTGGTCGATTCGTACCGGCGCGATGGGCTCGTTTGGGCGCCAGAAGATGCGGAACAGGATTCCTTGGGCCAGGTGTGGAGATGGCGTCAGTGCTCGAAACGGCCCGCCGCTCTCAGAGATCGGAACGTCTGAAGGATGCATCCACGTCTTCGCGCCGGTGCGCTCGATGATGGCGGCTGCGCTTCCGATGTGGTCCGGGTGAGCGTGCGTGAAGACGATGTGGCTGAGATCTTCAGGTCGCCGGCCCAGCGTGCTCAGCGCGTCGAAGACCGCGGTCTCGTGATTCGGAAAGCCCGCATCGATCAGCACGAGTTCGCCGTCGTCTCCCTCAAGCAGAACGCCGTTGACGTTGCCGAGGGGCACAAGCCACGCCTTCTCAACGATCTGTTTCACCGGGTCTGCCTTTCATCCGCGGGAGCTAACCTATAGGACTATAGGTTAGCGATCTTGGCCTACGACTTCGACCGGTGTCGACGCGACACACGCTGACGGCCCGGCTGCCGTCGTCACAGGAGGCGTTTATCGTGTGCGGGATGGTCTCGGTGAAAACGCGGCAGCGAAACGCGCGAGGCGCGGGAGGTCGACTGCGCGTGGAGATCATCGAGGCCACAATCCGCTTGATCGACCAGGGCATCGATCGCCTGTCGCTCAGCGCGATCGCTCGCGAGGCCGGGATCGCGCAGCCGTCGATTTACGACCATTTCCCAGGAATCGAAAGCATCCGGACAGAGGTCATCCGGGGCTGTTACGGCGACCTGATCGAGCGCATCAGCCAGGCCCAGAGGGACGTTGAAGACCCGGTTGAACGCGTGGAGGTCACCTGCTTCGCGTACGTCGAATATGGCGCCGAGTTCCCTCATCGATATGCGCTTCTGTTCCGGGCCAAGCGAGACCAAGAGGAGAAGCGCGCCGTCGGCGACAGGGGTGCGGCTGCCCTACAAACGCTCGTCGATAGCATCGCCGCGTGCAAGACAGCCGGCCGATCCACAAGCGTTGACCCCTACGACGACGGGGTCGCCGTCTGGTCCGCCATCCATGGCCTGACGACGCTTCGCGCGACTCGCCCGCATTTCGCCCAGCTGCACAGCAAAGCGATGTTGCGCGAAATCGTTCATCGCCTGGCCTGCATCGGCGCTCCCAGTAGCTGGTCAGACCCGATGGCTCGCGTCCCCTGAACCCCCTGGGGTCTCATAGTCGGCTCGTTCTTGCACGCGCCGAAGCCACGATTAGGCGAACGGCGCAGGCGGTCAGTCAGACCGAGGCAGCCGCGAAACCGCGCCAGGTTTCCGATACCCGCCGGAGCGCGATTGCGAGCGGGGGCGCCGGGGTGACCTCGACCGCGTCTTCAAGACACCTGCTCCCACGAATCACCGGCCCTCTCGGCCGCTATCGAACGGCTCGAAACGCCGGCGCAACCTCAAGGTCGTGCTGGCCCCAGCGATGGACGCACGCGTCGTGGACCTGCCCAGCGCAATCTCGCAGCGCCGGACTCACATCGGTCCGGTAGCCGGCTGCGACCTGCATTCGGTGCACGATGAGCGAGCGCGGGTCCGGACCCGGCCGAGCCGTCGATGATGCTCGTGGTCCGGCTGTCGGCTCGGCGATCGCGCGGGGCAGAAGGACCGTCAGCAATACGAACGTCCAGGCGATCACCGCTCGGGCGAGATCGTCTGCGAAGGAGTCGGCGGTCACCGCAGGGATCGCCGGCGCGACCGAGTGTTGCCATGCCCCGAGCGCGCGCTGGGCAACCTGGTCAGGCAGCGCCCAGCTACACCAGCAGGTCGGCCAAGGAACGAGAAGATAGGCGGCCTCCCACGCGACGGGTCGGTGGGCGGCGGCCTCGAAATCGATCAGCGTCAGCTGCCCGCCGGCATACAGCGCGTTGTCGGGACAAGTATCGCCCGCGACCAATCCGCTGGCGGCCGAGTTCGACGGGTCAAGCACTGATGTGATCGCCCGCAATTCCGCCAGCGCGGTGGTGCTGGGCCGCACACCCAGGGGCCGCAGCAGCCCTTCCAACGTTTCTGCCGCTTCGAGCAACCAGTCCGCCAGCAGGTCCACCGGCGCCGAGGATTGCTTGGCGTCCGAAGCATCAAGGGCGACGCGGGCGGGCGCCGTGAGTCGCGCGCGGAACTCGTCGCCGAGCCCGGCGCTGGCGGCCTGCAGCGTACCGACGGTGGTCGCCCAGTCGATCACCGCTCGCTCGGCGGCCTCGAAATCGTCGGCCAGCAGCAGGTCAGCAACCGACTCACCGTCGCCCAGGTCCTCAAGCACCACCAGCGGCGGCTCGTCGCACCAGCCGAGCAGGCGCACCGCCCCGGGAAGGCCGTGGTCGGCGATCACCGACAGCGCGGCTCGCTCGCGCACGAAACCGTCTCTGGACCCGAGCGTCAGCTTGATGACGATCTCGATGGGCTCGTCAGATCCTTGGTCGGCAAGCGCGCGCACAACGACTGAGCGCGAACCGCCGGCATCGATCACATCCACCAGTCGCACCGCCGTGACACCCAGCCACGCCAACGCGCTCTGCGCCGCGGACGTGATCACCGCACGATCGGCGTCGCTCAGCACCCAACCATCCCCCGGCGGACAGATCATGCCCGCAGACTACGCAGCAGCCAGCCGGCCGGGCTCCGCAGCCACCGATCACGAGCCGCGTAGGAACCCTGGCGCCGCGGCTTTCCGCTCTTCGACTGGATCGTTAGCCCCGAGCGTGCTAGCACCTTGACCGGCGCATCAGAAGCCACTCGCCGGCGCCAGATGCACGCCGACGCACTTCTCCTTCGGCTTGTTGAGCGAGCGGAGCGGCAGCCGGGCCGACGTGGCTGAGTTGGTCGCTCCAAGGAGCCCGGTCGGGCGGTCGCCGTAAGGGTTGATGCCACTCTTCGCCGTCAGTCCGAGCGTGCCGGAGGAGTCTAGTGGTGCTTGTGCTTCTTGGCCTTGATCGTGAGTTTGCTGTGCGAGATCGTGACTTGCTGGCCAGCGGAGTTCGCCTGTGTGATTTGCACGATCACCGGCAGCTTGCCGAATCGTTTGAGGAGTGCTTTGCCTTTGCTCTTGAGCTTGAGCTTGATGCTCTTGCCGCCGGCGAGGCTGTAGCTGCCACGAGCGACGGTCACGACACGCTTGTGGTGCTTGGCTGTGGCGGTGACCGCGATCACGGTTGAGCCGTGAAGCGTCTCGGTCGTGGTCACGGTTACATTGCCGCTGCACGATTGGGTCGCGGCGCCGCCGCACGCGACGGTCACATCGACTCCATTCGATGTGGCCTTCTCACCCGAGATCGTCAGCGCGCCAGGGCCGGTCGGCGACGGCGGCGACGGCGGCGAGGGCGGCGAGGGCGGCGAGGGCGGCGAGACCGTGTGGGCGGCGCTCGCTTGCGTAGTGGACCCTGCCTGGTTAGTAGCGGTCACCTGACACACGTAGCTGCCCACCGAACTGGCCGTGATCGTGCTCGAAGTTGCTCCACCAATCAACGTTCCGTTCAGCGTCCAGCTGTAGGCGAAGCTGTGCGGGGCGCGATAGAGGAACGACTCGACCAGGTCGGATGCCCAGGCCCCCTCGCTGCACGACAGCGTCGAGCTCGCTGCGGAGCCGCCGCTGATCACCGGCGCGCCGGTTCCGCTCGGAGGCTCCAGGAGCGAGGGCCAGCCCGGGGTGCTGGGCGTTGCGCCGGTCGTTCTCAGGTCGCCGCCGCCCGAGCCATCGAGGTTCGCGAACGAGATCGGGATCGTATTGCTGTTCTCATTGACCCAATAGATCCTCCCCGCGGCGGGGTCGATCGCGACGCCGAAGGCTCCGTTCGGCGTCGCTCGTGTGACGGTGAGGTTGCCGCCGCCGCCCGAGTCGTCGAGGTTGGCGAACGAGATCGGTGCCGTGTTGCTTCCGTCGTTGGCCCAGTAGACCTTGCCCGTCGCGGCGTCGATCGCGACGCCTTCGGGCGAGCTCACGGTCGCGCCGGTCGTCTTGAGGTCGCCGCCGCCCGAGCCATCGAGGTTCGCGAACGAGACCGCGGTCGTGCTGCTTTGCTCGTTGGTCCAGTAGATTTTGCCGTCCGACGGATCGATCGCCACGCCGTCGGGGCCGTCCACGGTGGCGCCCGCGGTGTTCAATGTCCCGCCACCAGAACCGTCTAGGTTCGCGTCCGCAATCGTGTCAGTGGTGAAGTTTGCCCAATAAATCTTGCCCGCCGCCGGATCGACTGCCACCCCTTCTGGGTTGGCGCCCGTCACGCCCGGCGTGTTCAACGTCCCGCCGCCCGAGCCGTCAAGGTTGGCGAACGAGACCCCGTCGGTCTGGCCCATGTTGTTGTCGTTGTTGACCCAGTAGATCTTGCCCGCCGCCGCGTCTATCGTGACGCCCCAGGGCGCCTCCGGGGTCGCGCCGGCGGTCGTGAGGTTGCCGCCGCCCGAGCCGTCGAGGTTGGCGAACGAGATTGGGTTGCTGCCGCTTGCGTTGCCCCAGTAGATCTGCCCCGCGCCGAGCGCCATCGGCGCCGACGCCAGCGCCATGCACACCACAGCCAAAACTTCCACCACGACGCTCCACCGCGGCTGGCTACGACACCTCAACCCCATCCAGAACCCCCTAGTGGCGCGATCTGTATGTCGCCGAGACCCCGGCGAGCGTCAGCCTACCACGACCATCGGGCTCGGCAGTCGTTACAGGCGCGTCCACGCGATCACCCAGCGGGGCCTCGTCGATATAGGCCTCGGCCCTCGGGAGCGCACACGTTCCAACGCGCTAACTCCGCACACTGATAAGCACGATGCAGGCTGCTCGTCCAAGGCGAGGCCGCTCTGAGTGCGACCACGTCACTCGGACGCTCCCGGCCGCCGAGGGGGAGGAGACGATGCTTGCTCGTTTCCGGCTAACACTGACCGCCGCAATGATCGACCTGCGGCGGTGATGACGGGGCTGCTGCATCCGAGCTCGAGCCGCCACGTGGCGCGTCCGCGCCTCGCTGCTGCTCCCTCACAAACCAGGAGCCACCTCGCCGGTGTCAGATGAGCTCGACGCACTGCCCGAGGAGCGTCGGCACGAATACACGAACGGGATGATCGGCCGACTCGGGCTCAACGCGGCACTGGCGCGTTGCGCGGGTGAGCGGACGGCGGCGCGACTCCTCTCCGGATCAGGACACGAGAAGGCAAACGCGCAACAAGCCTGCCTCCTCCATTGGGCTAAAACGGAGCGGTGTCGAGCTGCCCGAGCGGCGACAAAATGGAAGTGTGGACGCCGTCCCTGGGACTGCTCAGACCGGCTGTGTGGGCGAGCGTGCCTCGATCGTGTTGCGTCTCACGTGAAGCGCTGAACGAACCCGAGCGTTCTGTCGGCGACCTCTGGCCAGCCGTTGTCGACGGTCAGCGCGTGACCGCGGTTGGGGATCGAGACCAGCTCGGTGACCGACGGGTTGTGTCGTTGCTTTTTGAACGAGGCGCTGGCGATCGCCCAGGGGATCGTGTGGTCCTTGGCTCCATCGACGATCAGTAGTGGCCCGCGGTCGGGGTTTGTGGTGTTGACTTTCGCATCGGTGCGTGGGTTGAGGTTCGCGGTGACCGCTTGGAACAGGGGCGCGCCGGGCGCCGCGACATGGAATGTGTCGTAGACCTGTTTGGCTTCATCGTCGCTGAGGGCGTTGGCCCACCCGTAGCGGAACTGATCGAAAGTGAGCGTGACGGCCCGACCGCGGTTAGCCGGGTTTGCGACTACCGGCCAAGCTGCCCTGAGTGAGGACAACGGAACCGGCAGGACTCCGCGAAACGGCGCCGGGTCAATCGCAACGGTGACCGTCGACAGTCCGCGGCCCGCGATGATCTGAGCGATCAAGCCGCCGAAGGAGTGCCCGACGACCGCGGGCTTCTGCGTGAGCTTGGCGATCACGTCGCCGACGTGGTCGGCGACCTGTCCGACGGTTTTGTTGGCGAACACGTCGGGGTTGGCTCGGGCCTGCTCGACGGTTTCGGGGTCGTCCGGCCATGACGGGGCCAACGCGCTGAATCCGGCCTGGTCAAAGACCGCGGCCCATCGGTCCCAGCTGCTCGGCAACAGCCAGAGGCCATGAATGAACACCACGGGAACCCGCCCCGAGTCGTTGGCCCGGTCGATCTGTTGGATTTCGCGCTGCGTGATCTCTGCCATCTGATGAGCCCTCCGGTGAGCGATGGATGCGCCAGCTTGACCCCGACCACCTCAATAACCACGACGGGGCTACGAAGATGATGCCCGCTGACTCGTCCACGCGGCGACTCGACGAGCGCTCACCCACGGCTTGAACCTCGACGAAGGGTTGCGGTCCCGGAAGGCGTCGGGTGACTGCGGGATGCGACGCCGCCATCCTCTCGAGATGTTCGGAGGAGTTCTTGGGCTCCCCAGCCCGGGGATCGAACATTCGCTCATCAGTCGAGCTGAGCGGCGATCGCTCATGGCGCTTGGGGTTCAGGTCGATACGTGGGAGTTGGACCGTTGAGGCGGCGCGTGTTCTCGGGCTATGTGTCGCCTTCGCCAGCCACCAGGCAAGCCCTCGGGCAGTCCTGGGATGGCCGCTGAATCCGTTGCCGCCGCATCGCCGAGAACAGGAACCACATGAAGATCACGCGCATCGACAGACTGGTCATGGCTGCAGCCCACGGCGACCGTCAAGCGCGGTCGGCCCGGGCGCCGCGCCTGTCCGGCGGCTGGCCCGGTCGGGGTTGGTTTGTGGTCCTGGGAGTCTTTCTGCTGGTGTACGTCAGTTGGTTGATCTGGGCGTGGATCCCGTTCAATCAGGATCTGGTCGGTCAGGTCATCATGCTACCGATCAATGCCGCGGCAGCGGCGCTGGCATGGCAGGCGTCACGCAACGTTCGAGGGCGGTACCGGCTCGCGCTGGCCTGGCGGCTGATCGCCCTGGGCTTGTTCGGGCAGCTCGCAGGCGCAATCGCCACGGGGGTCTACTCGTTGTTCGGGCAGGTTCCATACCCGTCGCTGGCCGATCCGCTCTTTCTCAGCTTCTATCCGCTGATGCTGGCGGCGCTGCTGGCGCTTCCGCACCAACGGCAATCGCGGTCACAAAATCTCAGGCAGGGGTTGGATCTCGCGACCACGGCACTGGGCGCGGCGACCGTGGTGTGGTATGTGCTGATCGCACCGACCGCGCGCGCGGGAGGCCAAAGCACCCTGCAGATGGCGGTCTCGCTCGCCTACCCGGTCGGGGATGTGATCCTGATCGTCGGCGTTGCGTCCCTGCTGCTGCGCGGCGTTCCGGACAGCACCCGGCGCGCGTTGTGGTTGGTGGCCGTCGCGTTGTGCCTGTTCGTCATCGGGGACACGCTGTACGCGTATGTGACGCTGCATGGCGTATTTGCCATGAGCGACGCGTTGAACGTCACGTATGCGCTCGCGTTCGCACTGTTCGTCCTGGCCGCCCGCTGTCAACGCCCAGCGGAGGCGGGGACCGTGGATGTCATCAGGCAGCGCCGGGTCAGCTGGATGCCATACGTCGCGGTCGCGTCGGGGTTTGTGGTCCTCCTGGTCTCCGAGCTCTCCAATACCCCCGGCACCCTTGTGATCGCTGTGGCGGCAACGGCGCTGGCGGTCATGGTGTCCGCCCGGCAGCTGCTCGGCCAGCGCGAGTTGGTCGCTGCGCAAGGTAAGCTGAAGACGCTGGCCACGACCGACGGTTGACCGGTCTGGGCAATCGACGCATTCTGCTGGCCGATCTGGATCGCCAAGCCAAAACGGTCAGCAGCGCTCACCCCTCGCTGCTGGTCCTGTTAGACCTCAACGGCTTCAAGAACTACAACGATACGTTCGGGCATCCGGCCGGCGACGCCCTGCTGGCGCGGCTGGCCAACGCGCTGACCGATGCCGTCGAACCGTTTGGTGCCCGTGCCTATCGACCCGGTGGTGACGAGTTCTGCGTCATCGCCGCCGACGCGTCTCAACGCAACGCACTTGAGCGCGCGGCAACCCGTGCGCTGTACGAGACTGGCAAGGGCTTCGTGATATCGACGGCATTCGGGAGCGTCGTGATCCCCAACGACGCCGCCAACGCGACCGAAGCGATGCGCGCGGCCGACATCGCGATGTACGCCCAAAAGAGCTCCGGGCGCGCCACCGCAGGACGTCAGAGCACCGACGTCCTGCTCAGCGCCCTCACCGAACACCACCCCGACCTCGGCGACCATCTCGCCGGGGTCACCGAGCTCGTCCAAGCGATTGCTCGCCACCTGGACATCGATGGCGATCAGTTCAGCCAGCTGCGCGACGCCGCAGCTCTGCACGACATCGGCAAGATCGCGATCCCTGACTCCATCATCAACAAGCCCGCCGAACTCACGAGCGCGGAGTGGGGCCTCATGCGCCAGCACACGCTGATCGGCGAGCGAATCGTCACTTCGGCCCCCGCGCTCCGCGCGGTGGCACCAATCGTTCGATCCTCTCACGAAGCGTTTGACGGCAGCGGCTACCCGGATGGTCTCGCCGGCGAAGCGATCCCACTTGAAGCCCGCGTGATCGCCGTCTGCGACGCCTTCGACGCGATGATCTCCGACCGCAGCTACTCACCCGCGATCACTATCGACGACGCTCTGGCCGAGCTCAGACGCTGCGCAGGAACACAGTTCGACCCGGCCATCGTCACCGCGTTTCAGGTCATCATGGCCCAGCGCCACCAAGCTCCGACGCAGATCAGCGGAAGCGCCGAACTCGTGTCCCCGTCGGCGACGAACCAGAAGTCAGCCTGATGGCGTCTCACGCACGCGGGGGTGTTGCCATAGACTGCCCGCGTGCTCCGCAGCGATGCATTGATCTCCTCTGACGGCACGGGGTGCGCGGCCTGGGTCTACCGTCCCGACGGGGACCATGTGTGTCCGATGGTCGCGATGGCGCACGGCTTCTCCGCGACCCGTGAGCAGCGTCTGGACGCCTACGCCGAACGCTTCTGCGCGGCGGGAATCGGCGTGTTGTTGTTTGACTACCGCCACTTCGGCGCAAGCGGCGGAGAGCCTCGGCAGCTGCTTGACATCGGCCGCCAGCAAGCCGACTTTCGCGCGGCGGTCGCCTACGCACGCGCGATCGACTGGGTGGATCCCGATCGGGTGGCGCTGTTTGGCTCCTCGTTTTCGGGCGGGCACGTGATCGCGATCGCTGCCAGCGACCCCCGGATCGCCGCGGTCGTGTCGCAGTGTCCATTCACCGACGGGTTGGCGTCCTTGCCGGCCCTCGGCGTTAGAAACATCGCCCGCGCGACGGTCGTCGGTGTGCGCGACCAGCTCAGCGCGCTCGTCGGTCGACCGCCGCACTACATCCCGGTGGTCGGACCGCCCGGCAGCTTCGCGGTGATGAGTACGCCCGACTCTCAGCCGGGGTTCGCCGCGCTCACTCCCACCGACACTGGCTGGGTCAACCGAGTCGCCGGCCGGGTCGCGCTGCGGGTGGGTCTCTATCGACCGGGGCGAGCCGCGGCCAAGGTGACCTGTCCGATCTTGTTCTGCGTCTGTGACGGCGACGCGGTCGCTCCGGCCAATCAGACGCTCAAACACGCCAGCGCCGCACCGCGAGGCGAAATCAAGCGCTACCCCGTGGGGCATTTCGAGATCTACGTCGGGGAACCCTTCGAGCAGGCGGTCGCCGACCAGACCGAGTTCCTCGTCCGCGCGCTTGCGCCAGCCAGCGATATGACCACCGAATCTCAGCGTCTCGCCGCGCGCGCGTCGTGACACCCGACACCGGCGCTTGATCGCCTCACCCCATCGTGCGCCCCGGAGGGGCCGTTCCACCAGGATCTGCACCGCGACACCCTGGTTCTCGCGCATCAGTCCGAGCAGAATGCGCGCGATTCAGTTCCTGACAGCGGCGCCGGACGGAACGCGAGTCCTTGAGCTTTCTCCCGAGCTTCGCACCCCGCGATCACTCGCAGCGCACGTCGGGGCGGGGACAGGTCATCGAGCACAGACCTGGGTCAACGCTCTACGTCATCGACTCAGCCTCCAATCCTGCGTCGATCTCTGAATACGTGCGACCTCACGTCGCACGCCACGTGGCGGCAGTCTCGCCAGCGTCCAGCTTGCTTGCGAGACCGGGGGGCGATCTGCACTCGAGCGCTTCCCACGGATCAATTTCCGGCCTTGCGGGTGGACAAGCGAGTGGCCGATAAGCTCTCGGCCGTGGCGATCGCGACACGGGCGCTGGGTCGGACCGGAGCCGAGGTGACGGTCCTCGGGTACGGTGCGATGGAGCTGCGCGGCGAGCCGCGCGGGCCCGCGCTCGAGGACGTCGCCGCCGGCCGGCTGCTCAACGCGGTGCTCGACGAGGGCATCACCCTGATTGACACCTCGATCGACTACGGCCGCAGTGAGGAGCTGATCGGGCGCTACCTGAGCTCGCGTCGCGACGAGTACTTCCTGGCCTCCAAATGCGGTTGCCTGCCGACGACGCCAGGCGACGCGACGCCGCCCTACCCGCACGACTACAGCGCCGCCAACGTGCGCGCTGGTGTGGAGCAGAGCCTGCGTCGCCTGCAGACCGATCACCTCGACCTCGTCCAGGTGCACATGTCCCCGTCGCCCGCGCAGCTTGAGAGCGACGGCACGGTCGAGGAGATGGTCAGCCTTCGCGACGAGGGCAAGGTTCGATTTCTCGGCATGTCCGGGATCCAGCCACATCTCGCTGACCAGATCGCGATGGGGATCTTCGACGTCTTTCAGATCCCGTACTCGGCGCTGCAGCGCGGTCACGAGGCCCTCATCTCCGCGGCCGCGCAGGGCGGGGCGGGGGTGCTCATCCGTGGCGGCGTCGCGCGGGGGACCGCGTCCGAGGACAAAGCGTGGGGCGTGCGGCCGCTGAGCGGCGGCGACGTCCCTGCCGAAGCCACCTGGAACGCTGCCGGGCTTGACGGGCTGCTCGAGGACGGCATGAACCGTCACGAGTTCATCCTGCGTTTCACGCTCAGCCTCCCGGGCTTGTCGAGCACGATCGTCGGGACGGGCAACCTCGATCACCTGCGCAGCAACGTCGCGATGGCGTCCCGCGGACCGCTTCCGGCCGACGTCCACGCCGAGGCCGTACGCCGTCTCAACGCTGTCAGCTAGGCCGGCGGCGCACGGCGACGCCTGTCCGGTTCACGAACGCTGAGCCATCTGGTCGGGCAGCCGCCCGCCGCTGCTTCAACTTTCAAGATGCGCAGCAGCCCGCCCCGAACGCCCGGATCGACTTTGCAGCAGTGAGATGACCGACCAGCTCGTAGTTATCGCGACGGCGCGATGAGTTCTGGACCGGCCCCGAGTCAGTGACGGCACGGATGCGATGGACCACGCGGCACGACGGGGTTAGCTCGGTCGTGCATGGACGAGATCGTCGCCGACCCCGCCAATCACCCGCCCATCGTGAGCACAGGAGGTCCCCATGACCACACCCCGGACCGAGCTCGACAGTCGCTTCAGCGACCCAGACGCACAGCCGACCAGCTGGGAGCAGACTCTCGCCGAGATCAAACGAGCCGAGCTGTTCTGGATCTCGACCGTCCGCGCCGACGGCCGCCCGCACGTCACCCCGCTCGTCGCCGTCTGGCTCGACGACGCACTGCATTTCTCCACCGGACCAGACGAGCAGAAAGCGCTCAACATCGCCGCCGACCCGCGCGTCGCGCTGACCACCGGAGCCAACGACTGGCAAGGCGGCCTCGACGTCGTGGTCGAGGGCGAAGCGATCCGTGTCACCAGCTCTGACACGCTCCACCAGCTCGCCGATGCCTGGGCACAGAAGTGGGACGGACGCTGGCACTACCAAGTCGGCACCGATGGCTTCCAGCACGGTGCCGGGACCGCGATCGTGTTTGCTGTCCGCCCGTCGAAGGTCCTGGCCTTCGCAAAAGGCGGATTCAGCCACACCCGCCACCGCTTCTGACGACCACCCATGGGGCTGGCCAGCGGCCTGCGATGTCTGGCGGTCGCGTGCCCGTTCGCGACTGCGCCGCTTCAGAGCGGGACACTACCTGGGAGCTGCGGCGATCGCCGACGCGCATCTGAGCGACCACCGGTCCGACGGTGGCGCCTGCACCGAGGGCGTCCCAGGGCGGAATCTGACGCGCACGCCCCACCACCACCCTCCTATCGGACGGCCGCCTCGTCAACAAGAGACTCGTCACAAACGCACGACTTCCGAGCACCAGTCGTACTAGACGATCTGGCCCGCCCCGGCCAGTTCGGGTCCGGCCAGATCGGTTCCGGTCAGATCGAGTCCGGCCGGCTTGGGCCCGGCCGCGCTCGCCGGCACCCGGTCGAGCCCCCCGCTCACAGTCGCCGGCTCCCCCAGGAGCCGGAGGAAGACATCGCGCTCCAGCGACCACAGAGCCAGCTCGCCGGCGGCGGAGACGGTCGCCGTCCGCGGGACGCGGTGCAGCAGGGCGATCTCCCCGAAGGAGTCGCCCGCCACCAGCGTCCGGACTGGGCGTCCGCCGACCGTCACCAGCGCCTCCCCCTCAAGCAGGACATAGAAGCGTTCACCCGGCTCACCCTCGCTGACGATCGGCGCGCCCGGGCGCGCCGTGCTGAATTCTCCGAGCGCCACGAGCTCCCGCCGGTCGATCGCAGCGAACAGCGGCACCGCCGCCAGGATCTCCTCGAACGTCCGCGGGCCGGAACGGGTGAGGCGCTGCGCCGCCGGGCCCTCGTTGCCGGTGGCCGCCGCGACGAAGTCCGGCCCGTCCAGGTACCACATCATCGTCGGCTCGAGCGCGGTCACCGTCGCGCTGCGCGGCGTGTCGCGCAACAGCGCCTTCTCCCCGAAGCCGCGCCCGATCCCCAGCTCGGTGATCTTGAAGCCATCGATCGTCACCTCCACCCGGCCAGAATCGATCAGGTAGAACCGGTCGCCGAGCTCGTCCTGGCGGATGATCACCTCGCCGGCCGTGGCCTGCGCCTGGCACAGCCGCGCCGCCAGGCTCTCCAGCGACAGCATCGTCAGACCCTTGAAGGCCGGGGTGCGTCGCAGGGCGGCCAGCGGCCGCGCGCGGTTGCTGGCCCGGCGGTCGATCGCGAGCAGCCCCGGCCGGGAGAACGCCACCAGCAGCGGCAGCGGCGCGCCAGCCACGACCAGCGCGGCCCGGACCCCGAGCACCGCCAGCAATGCGGGCGCCGCCAGCGCACCGAGTCCCTCGAGCAGCTGCTTGGAGGACTCCAGCGCCGCGACGCTGGGGGCGAGCAGCGGGGGCTCGACGACGCGGTGGATCAGCGCGTTGGAGATCGAATCCGCCAGCGAGAACGCCAGGCCCCACAGGACGATCATCGGCACCGCAACGGCCGGACGGGCGATCAACCCGACGAGCACGATCGGGATCCCGGCCAGCGCGAAGCTGAGCGCACCTGGACCGGCCAACCGCCCGCGCCCGGCGAATCGCATCGAGACCGGGACCGCGACCGCCGCGCCGATCCCGGCGGCGGCCATCAGCAGACCCACGCCGGCGCTGCCGAGGTTCAGGAGGCGCAGCGAGACGACGACCGTCAGCGAGGTCCACAGCCCACGGGTGAGCGAGCGGGTGCCGCCCAGGATCAGGAGTGGCCGAGCTCGCCGCGCGATCAGCTCGAAACCGGTCCCGATCGCACCGTAGCGGTGGCGCCGGATCGCCGCGGTCTGCTCGGCCGTCAGTGCCGGCGCCTCGGTCTGCACCGGCGCGATCAGCAGCGAGCCGATCAGGAAGGTCCCGACCGCGGCGGCCAGTACCGCCTGGGGGCTCACCACGCTCAGGGCGAGGCTCCCGGCCAGCGCTCCGGCGGCCTGGGCCAGGGCCTTCGAGGCCGGGACGCTGCCCGCCACCGCCGATAGCTCCTGGGGCGTGCCGGCCAGCGCCGGGAGAATCGCCGCCTGCAGGGGCCGGTACGGTGCCGCGATCACGGCGTCGAGCCACACGATCCCGACCAGGATTACCAGCGGCGCGTGCGAGCCGACCGCCAGCGCCGCCGCGCCCACCACGAGACAGCGGCCGAGCGACAGCAGCTGGAGCATCAGCGTGGGCCGCCGGCGCGCCAGCGCACCGAGCAGGAGCGAACCGAGCAGCGCACCGGTGGCAAAACGCGCCCCGATCAGCCCGAGCGCGAGGGCGCCGTGAATGCGGTACTCGTGGATCGCGAGCGCGGTCACGTAGCCCCACTCGGCCAGGTTCGCCAAAAACCAGGCCGCGCTCACGCGCCGCAGCGCCGAACCGGATGCCGTCAGCCCCTTGAGCGGTCGGTCCACCCGTCCCATTCTGACCAGACCGAGCGACGCCACGGGTCCCGGGTCCGCAGCCGTTCACACGAGGTTCACATGGATTTTTTCTTTGCACCGGCCGCCGCGCGATCGGCTACGCTCGCCGGCAGGGACCGCCTGCATGAGGCAGTGGCGGATGACAATTCGGCTCGACCGAGCCGTGAGGGGATGGACTCTTGATGGACCTACTCACCCGCCGCTCGAGCCGGAGCCTCGCCGCCTGCGCGGTGACCACCAGTTTGATGCTCGTCGTGCTCGGCGCTCTGGCTTCCCCCGGCTGGGCCGCCCCGGGACCGCCGCATGCTCCACCGAGGCTGCCGACCCAGACGGTCCTGACCAGCTCGGCGAGCTCGGTCACGACCGGGCAGTCGGTGACGGTCTCAGCGACTCTGCACCCCGGGCTGCTGGTCACCTCCTACGGCTCGGTGACGTTCACCGACACCACCAACGACACGGTGCTCGGGACCGTCAAGCCGGCGACGCGCTGCCTGTTCTCGTTCAAGCCGTGCGTGGTCACGATCACGATCCCGGCGTCCAGCCTGGCGAATGGGCCGAACACGATCGTCGGGACCTACTCGGGCGACATCGTCGAGGCGCCGAGCAGCGGGCAGATCGTGATCACCGCCAATCTCGGCGCTCCCACCACGACCACCACCTGCGCGGGCGGTGACGGCGGCTACTGTGACACGACCTTGTTGACGAGCCCTGACGGAACCACCAGCGCGGACATCTTCACGTCCGACCCGACGACCGGGAGCGAGACGATCAGCGTCTCGTTCACGACGGTGCCGCTGCCCTGCTCGACCAGTCCGCTGGAGGGCGACGTGCTCGTCTTCAGCGCGACCAACGCCGGTTCCTACAAGCAGATCACCTACAGCGTGTCCGGTGCCGCCGCGGACGACCTGAACGACGACTACCCGGACGGTGACCACGTGTGTTACGAGTCACCCAACGAGTTCACGACTCTCGGGGGCACGCCCGCACCCGAGTCCGGCGGCGAGTACTACGGGCTGCTGCCCACGTGCATCGACGTGGGCGAGGGCACCCCGGCGGCGAATGAGCCGTGCATCGACTCCACGAACTTCTACTACGGCGAGACCCCGGGCGGGGATACCTACACCGACCAGTTCGAGACCGACGCGGCGGATCCGCGAGCGAGCAACTAGGCCTGATTGCCGAGGTCTGTCCCGGGCGTCCGGTCCCCATGACCGGGCGCCCGGAGTGCGCCGTCAACTGCGGCGCCCAGCTCCAACCCGAGCTGTCCGGCCAGCCGCTCCAGGTCCTCACGCCAGCGCTCCGCCTCGGCCGGGTCGTCCGCCAGTTCGCCGTCGAGCAACGCGACCAGCGTGAAGGCGACCTCGTGGCCGGCCGCGCGTACGCGCGCGGCCTCCAACCCCTCGCGCAGAGCCGCCTCGGCTTCGTCACGGCGCCCCAGCGGCAGGAGCGCCGCCGCGCGGACGCGGGCCAGCAGCGGCGTGGCCGACCCGACGCCACCCAGCTCCCGAGCGCGCACGAGCGTGCCGTCGGCCAGGCGAAGCGCCGCAGCGTGGTCGCCGGCCAGGCCGAGCGCCTCGGCGATCAACGCGTCGACCATCACGACCTCGGTCAGCTCGCCGGCCCCCAGGAAGTGCGCGCGAGCCGCGGCAAAGCGCCCGGCCGCCTCGGCTGGGCAGCCCTGGCGCGCGGCGATCCGTCCGAGCTGGTACTCGCCGAAGGCCACCTCGGAGGCGGCGCCCGCGCCGCGCCAGATCGGCATCGCGCGCTCCAGCCCGGCCTGTGCCTCGCTCAGCCGGCCCTGGTCGGCGAGGATCTCGGCGGCGTTGGCGACGGCCGTCGCGGCATCCCAGCGGGTGCCTGCGCGGGCATAGGCCAGCTCGGCTGCCTCGTATCGGGCCAGCGCCTCGGGCCACGCCCCCCGGTGGTAGGCGAGCAGCCCCAGCGTGTTGAGGACCCTGGCCTGTGCGCCGACGTCGCCGAGCTCCTCGTAGATCGCCAGCGCCCGTTCGGCACCCCCGGTGGGTAGGCCGACCTCGACCGCGCACAGGTCGCCGTATTCGAGCGCCTCGGCCAAAGTCCGCCGGTCACCCGTCTGGCGGGCCAACTCGGCGGCGTCCTGGGCAAAGGCGAGGCCGTCGGCGTGGCGGCCACGCCGGTACCCGATCCGGGCTCGCCGGACGGCGAGCCGTCCGCGGAGCACGCGCACCTCCGGCCCGTCCAATCCGGCCAGCGTGCGCTCGGCGCGAGCCGCCCAGCGCATCGCCACCAGGTGCCGGCCTGAGATGGCACGCAGGTGGGCGAGCTTCAGTTGCAGCGCGGCGGCGGTAAGCGCGTCGCCCCGCACCCGACCCAGGGCGCGGCGCAGGGCGACGTCCGCCGAGCCGAGCTCGCCGAGCTCGACGCAGATCTCGCCGAGGGCCTCGTCGACCTCGGCGAGCTCGGCCGGCGCCAGCTCCGGCAGATGGCGGGCCGCGGCCAGGGCCCGCCGGTAGGAGTCGGCGGCCTCGACGTTGGCGTAGCGTGCACGCGCCCGCTCCGCGGCGATCCGGGCGAACCACCAGGCGGGGGCATGGCTGCCACCCGCCGCATAGTGGACGGCCAGCAGCTCCGCCTGCTCCTCTGGCCGGCCCGCCGCACTGCGCTCGATCGCCGCGGCGGTCCGAGCGTGCAGCTCACTGCGGCGCCGGTACGGCAGTCCCTCGTAGGCGACCTCCCGGACCAGTTGGTGGGAGAAGCGCCACCGGCTCGGCGCCACCGGCTCCAGGAACTCGCCGAGCGCGGCCAGGCGCTCGGCGCCGCCGGCGGGCGAGGCCGGCTCGGCCTCCGCCACCTCGTCGAACAGGGGGCCGTCGACGTCCATCCCGAGCACCGCGGCCGAACGCAGGGTCCGCCGGCGGGTGGCGGGCAGCCGGTCGATCCGGGCGGCGATCGCCGCCTCGACCGAGCGCGGGAGCGTCTCCGGGTCGCGCCCGGCGCTCAGCTGGGCGGCGAGCTCACGCAGGAACAGCGGGTTGCCGGACGCCCGCTCGGCCAGCGCGGCCAGCCGGTGCGGTGGCAGCGGCGCTCCAGCGGTCGCGCGGATCAGCAGCTCCGCCGCGGCCGCGGCGCTGAGCGGCCCCAGCTCGATCCGCTGCGCCGGATCGTCGCCAAGCGGGCTCGTTGCCTCGGTCCGCCGAGAGACCACGACCAGCCAGCGCCGCCCCCCGGCATCGGCGGCAAGCCGGCGGATCAGGTCTCGGGAGGCGTCGTCCATCAGATGCACGTCGTTGAAGATCAGGGTCGTCGCGTCCGACAGGAGCAACCCCATCAGCTCGCTCGTGAGCTCCTCCAGCCGCGCCTTGCGCAACGTCGCCTCGGTCTGCGCCACCTCAGGCGTCACCGGAAGCTCGAGGCCGAACGCAATCCCGATCAGCGGCAGCCACGGAAGCAGGTGGGGCGCCTGCGCCTCGGTCACCGACCGCAGACGGGAGGCCAGCGCCGAGGCCGGCTCGTCGTCCGGCACCGCCCAGCGGCGGCGCAGCAGGCGCTCGAACGGCGAGTACGGCCGGGCTCCCGCATACACGTCGCCGTCGGCCCACAGCACATCGGAGGACGACCGCGCGGCCAGCTCGCCCAGCAGGGTCGACTTCCCCATCCCGGGCTCACCGACGAGCTCGACGGCGGCGCCCCGGCCGGCTGCGGCGGCGGCGTCAGCCTCCAGCAGGGTGGCCAGCTCCGCCTCGCGGCCCACCAGCGGCGGAGCGTCCGGTGCCGGCTGCCGAGCGCCGGGCGGTCGCGGCGTCCCGATGCTGAAGGCGCGCACGGGGGCCCGCTTGCCCTTGGCCGCGAACGGCCCGCGCGGCACCGCGGAGAAGTGGCCCGAGGCGGCCTGCACGAGATCGGCGTTGCCGAGCAGCTCCCAATCCTCGCCGAGCTCGGTCAGTCTCGCCGCCAGGTTCACGCAGTCGCCCATCAGGGAGTACGTCCGTCGGTGGGACGGGCCATAGTCCCCGGCGAACGCGCGGCCGGAGGTGACCCCGGCGCGGAGCGGCAGCACGCCGCCCGCGTCGAGCACCTGGCGGACGGTGGCGATCATCCGGTCCTCGTCGTGACCGACCCGCCGGGGGGCGCCGGCGCTCAGCATCACCTTGCCGCCGTCCAACCCCAGGTCGCTGGCGAGGAACGCGATCGCGTGCTGCGCGGCCGCCGCCTGGATCCCCCCGATCGCGTGCTCGAGTGCCTCCTGCACCGCCGGCACGCCCCGCTCGGCCAGTAGCCGATCGACCCCGGAGAACTTGACGAAGGCGATCGTCGCCGCACGGTGCTCGCTCTCCTGACCGCCCCCGAGGATGTACTCGCGCATGATCGGGCAGAGGGCGCGGCCGATGTCGACGCTGGTGTAGTCGACCTGCTCGAGCCCGGCGGGATCGGGCTCCGCCGCGGGTGGGAGGCGCAGCAACCAGCCGGGCTCGAGACGCTGCGCCGGCCGGCGCTCGACCACGCCGGCGAGCGCCTCGGCGGTGCCGTCGCTGACCACGATCTGCCCGGGGCCGGCGACCTTCTCCATCGCGCACAGCATCGTCGCGGCCGGGCCGGTGACGATCAGTTCCCGGTGCTCGTCGGTGCCGAGCAGGAAGAAGTCGCAGCTGCCGGTGTGCACGCCAATCGACATCCGCAACCGCAATGGACCCCGGCTCGTCCGCAGGCTCCCGTGATCGCGCATCACTCGCTGCATCTCGAACGCCGCCCGGCACGCTCGCTGGACGTGGCGAGGGCCGCGGAACAGCAGCAGGGTGGCGTCCCCGCCCCATTTGATCAGCCCGGCGCCGTAACCGTAGGCGGCGGCCAGCAGCAGCTCGAAGGTCCCATTGATCAGCTCCGCCATCTCCTCGGCCCCGATCCTGCCGCGCGCGCCGAGCAGCTCGGTCATCCGCGTGAACCCGGAGATATCGGCGAACACGAGCGTGCAGTCGAGCGCCTGGTGGCGCCGCTCCGGCTGGTCGCGCAACCAGTCGGCCACGACCGTCGGCACGTGCGGGCCGAGTCGCTCCTCGGCCGGGCTGAAGATCCGTGCTGGTGCCGCCGCCCGATCCATGAAGCGCCACCCTATTCGGTGTCGGACCTACACCCGAGGGTGGACGGCCCAGACCCCCAGAGCCGATGACAGGGTGGCCGGCCGGTCGTAGCCTGCGTGGCACCCATCCACCGACACCGAGATCGTTGAACGCCGTGCAAACGCCAGACCACCATCGACATCGCCTGGGCCATCTTCCGGGTCGGCTGGCTCGCAGCGGCCTTCGGTATGAAAGCGGGCAACCGCCGGTCTCACTCTCTCTAGCGACCAGCCGCCCGCCACAGTCGGGCGGCCAACCGGCGCTTCTCCCTCCACCAATCGCGGCCCGCAAGCAGCAGGTCAGTGCGATGCCGTTCGGTTGGCGACGATGCAGCAGCTTGGGGATGCGGCTTTCTTGGTCGATAGGTTGAGCTCTGTCTGTGAGAGCACTTCGCGGGCGGTCTCGACGAACGCCTGCACACGGGGGCTGTCGATTGCGGTCAGCCACGCGAGCCCTGTCTCTGACCAGGGGAGATCTGTGATCGGGACCGAGACCAGTTCGGGGTGGGCGTAGTGCTCAAACCAGCTCTCGACGGTAGGGTGCACGACTTCGCCGAGGACGACGCGCATCACCGCTTCGTCTCTTGTGCGGCTGCTCACGCGTCGCAGACGCCGACCGGAGGTGGTTACGGGCGGGATGTAGGCGTCCATCATCGTGCGCGGGAATGCGGGCAGGTCGGGCACGGCTCGATCGCCGATCTCGTCGTAGGTGATCTGCTTTTGCCTGGCCAGCGGATCGCGTCGGGAAACCAGCAGAGCACGTCGTTCTCGTGAGAGGACGGGGCCGATGGTGATGTCGGGCTCGTCCATCGGCAGTCGGTTTGCGAGCAGATCAACCCGCCCCTCGCGCAGCGAGACCAGAGGGCTTTCGACAAATCCCGTGTTGACCATCACCACCTCGCAGGTTGGGTTGCGGGCGTTGAACGCGCGGACGATCTCGACCATGTAAGGCCCCGCGTTGAGCGACGTGTGGACGCCGATCTTCAAAGCGCCGACGATTCCGGCGGCCCGTTCGCGGGTCTGCTCAAGTGCGTGGCGAAGTTGGTCGTAGGCCGGTCTGACATCGGCGAGCATCCGCTCGCCGAGCGGGGTGAGCCGTACTTGGCGGCTCGTACGGTCAAACAGAGAGCCGCCGATGCGAACCTCGAGCGTCTTGATCGCCTGGCTGACCCGGGACTGCGAGACGCGCGGCTGTGCGGCGGCGCGGCCGAAGTGCCGCTCGTCGGCGACGGCGAGAAACATACGCACCTCGCGAAGCTCGATCGTCTCCCACATCGATTACCGAGAGTAATCGAAACGTGTGCTGTTTCGTCCTTGATCGGCGGGGGTGTCCGGGCGGACACTTCCGACAGCGTGCCGGGCGTCCGGCTTCTCGCACCGACGCACTCTCATGAGGAGGACGCGATGATTCTCATCACCACACCAGGCAAGGTCGGCAGCGAAGCTGCCTCCCTGCTCGCCGCAGCGGGCACCCCCGCGCGAGTTCTCGTCCGCAGGCCGGAACTCGCCGCCACACTGAAAGAGGCGGGCATCGACGTCGTCGTCGGTGATCTCGACGACCCCTCGAGCCTGCAGGCAGCCCTCGACGGCGTTAGCTCCATCATTCTCGTCTCGCCTGCGGTTCCCGCCCAGGAATTGCGCGTGGTAGACGCGGCCGTCGCGGGCGACGTCAAGCACGTGGTCAAGGTAACCAGCAAGGCCTCAAGGGACTCACCGATCGAGCGCCGGCGCGGTCAGAGCGAGATCGAGGCCGGTCTCGCGGCCTCGGGCCTGCCGCACACGTTGTTGCGTGCCAACGCCTACATGCAGAACTTCCTCGTGCTCGCCCCGGTGATAGCCAAGACCAGTAGCTTCGCCTCCTCCGCAGCCGACGGACGCGTCGGGCTCGTCGACGCCCGCGACGTCGCCGCGGTCGCGGCTCGAATCGCCGCCCAACCCCAAGGGCACGCCGGACAGACTTACTGGATCACCGGACCGCAATTGCTCTCCTACGCCGACGTCGCCGCCATCTTCTCAGACGTCCTTGAGCGAGCGATCACCTTCCATCCCCGCACCGCGGAAGAAGACCGCGACGCAATGATCGCCGCCGGGATCCCCGCGCCCATCGCCGAACAGAACGCGCAAGCCTTCAGCCTCATCGCGACCGGTGATGCCGAGTGGCTCTCCGATGACGCCGAGAAGGTTCTCGGCCACCCGACCCGACCCTTCCAACGGTTCGCACTCGACTACAAGACAGCGTTCGCGAACTGATCCCCGTCAGATCACGGACCTACAGAATCGATAACCGGCCCCGACACGTCCTCCTGGCCAGAAACAGCTAGATGAGTGATTCGATGGTCCGGCGAGGCCGCCAAGCAGTGTCCGCAGCCGCTGCGGTCCTGACCCAAGCGGGGATCGTCGCTGATCGACGCCGTCGGGCTCGGTCCTGGCCAGGGTTGGTCGTTTTTGCCGATGGGAGGACGAAAAGAGACCAATCCCGGATCCGCACCCGGCGGTCGAGCGGTTGTGGGCAGCTGGTCGAGGTCGGCGTCCGTCCAGGCCCCCTGGGGTCGGTGATGCTGATCAGCACCGCCGACTTCGACCGTGCCGCTCGTTGCTTCTCGAAACCGACGCCAAACTCGGCCCGCGCCGTGGACTCAACCGTCTAGCGGGCGCCTGAATCGGGTCGGCGGCACCGAGGTCGCCGCCGGCGCCTAAAGAGCGCCGAGGTAAGGATGCGCGTATCGACGCCGCGAACTCTTAGTGGGCCAGGTTGACGTGGGCGCGGTGGTGGTTCTCTTGCTCGATGAGGTCGACGAGCCCGGTCGCGTAGTCCGGCGCGGAGATTGCTCCGCCGTCCTCGGGTCGGACGGCGACGTCGTCCCCGAGCCGGTATTCACCCAGCCGTTCCCCCGGCGCGAACGCGCCGAACGCCAGTGCCGGGCTCACGAACACCCAGTTGAGGGTCTCCGGAGTGGCGGGGAGGTCCTCGATGATGAGCGCGGCCCCGGCGAGGATCTCATCGTGAACCTCGGCGGGAGCGTGGCTGAGGTCCTCCACGAAGCGCGGGGCCCCGGCGGCCGGACGCAGCGACGAGTAACCGCCGACGACGAACAGCCGGGCGTTCTCGGCGTCGGCGAGGCGCGCGATCGTGCGGTTCACGTCGCGGAAGTGTCCGGCGAGCGGCCCGCGGGGCGCGAGCGCGGCCACCACCACGTCCGCGCCGGAAGTGACCGATGCCAGGGTCGCCTCATCGGTGGCGTCGCCCTGGATGTAGTTGACGCCTTGGACGCGGTCGTCGGGAAGTGAGCGACTGAACGCCGTGACCTCGTGACCGCGGGCGGCGGCCTCCGCGACGATCGCCGATCCGGCGTAGCCGGTGCCGCCGATGACGACGATGCGAGACATGGGTGCCTTTCGTTAGGGGGATGGCGTACAGGTCACCATAGGAGAGCAGGCGTCGCCTGGGAAGAAGGCACCTCCTGGTAACCTACATCGAGTGGTGTGCGGCAACCCGTACGAGGCGAACTGCGCGACCCGCCGCATCCTCGATCGCATCGGTGACCGGTGGACCGTCCTGATCATCGGCGCTCTGGGTGACGGCGACGCCCGCTTCTCGGAGCTTCGACGGCGCATCGAGGGCATCTCGCAGAAAATGCTGACCCAGACCCTCCGCGGGCTCGAACGCGATGGCCTCGTGGGCCGCACGGTCTACCCCGAGGTGCCGGTCCGCGTCGAGTACTCACTCACCAACGCCGGTCGAACGTTGCTGGAGCCACTCAGTGCGCTCCAGGTGTGGGCGATCGAACACCTCGGCGATGTATCAGAATCGCAGGACGCCTACGACCGCGTGGAACGACCGTCCGCGTCCCCGGGTATTGACCCGCCTTCCGCGATGCGGAAGGCGTTGGGCGCAAGCGATCCTACGGCATGAACCGCCGACGAGCACGCCCCGATCTCCACACTTCCGCGACGCTGGCCACCGACAGGTGAGCGCCATCAGATCAACCGAGACCCGTGGTGGAGGCAGTGATCAGGACGGGCAGGCGACCGCGTGCCAGCCGGCGCTCGTGCCCGGGGTACCCGTGCCCGTGTTGCCCGTGCCCGTGGTGCCTGTGCCGGCGTTGCCCGTGTCGTTCGCCCCAGGCCCTGAGACCGTGATGATCACCCCGGGACCCGGCTGCGGCGTGTGGCCCTCCGCCACGCAGCGCGGAGCTGACTGATCGTTACCGACGGCCATCACCCGTTCGTGGACCCCCATCGCGGCGAGCTTGCGGTTCGCGCCGGCGATGCCCGACTCGCGGTTGATCTTCACCGCTACTGACCCGTCATGGTGGCGAGTCACAGCAAACGCCGGGGGCGTAGCGGTCGTCGCACTGACCGCGAGCACGGCCGCGGTGGCGATCGCGGCCAACCCGATGCTGCTGGCCGCTAGGAGTCGTGGGGCGGGTCGCCGCGATCGGCGTGGCGACGTTGCGAGGTCATGGGCGGCGGCCGTCAACTGCCGGCCGATCGCCTCCAGGTGCGGGGGCAGCTTGTCGTCAATCACTGGGAGACTCCTAGTCGGGTGGACAGCGTTTTCAGGGCGCGCGACACGCGGATTCGAGCGTTGTGCTCGGTGGTGCCCATCTGGGCGGCTGCCTGGTCGTATTCCATCTCGTCGACCACGCGCAACTGCAGGGCTTGGCGTTGGGTGTCGGGCAGGTCGTTCAGAGCCTGGGTCAGCTCGGGCGTCTGGATCGAAGCGTCAATCTGGGACTCGATCTCAGCGAGCTCATCGGGGTCGTGATCAAGCTGGATACCGAGCTTCTGACAGGTCGCGTGTTCGACCCGTCCGCGTCGGTGGTATCGGCGTACCAAGTTGCGAGCGATCCCGTACAGCCAGCCGCGCGCTGACTCGTCGGTGGCGCCACGGAACCGGTCAAGGCTGACCAGTGCCTGCGCGAAGGTCTCGGCGGTGAGATCGGCCGCGGTCGCCATATCGGGCGTCTGAGCGCGAATCCAGCGCTCGACCGCGACCGCGTGGCGGCCGTAGAAGTCGCCGAACGCGTTGGGATCGGTGCGCGCCGCGCGCAGCAGCTCGATATCGCTGTTGACGGGCCTGAATTCGTTCATCACAGAGGGAGTGCCAGCTGGCGCAAAACTGTGACACTCTCTGCGCCAAGCGCCGGTGGTTCTCCGGTGGCGACGGTCCTCTGCCGTGCCGATGGCTAGAGCGAGGTGTCCGCTGTTCGCTCGAGGAGGACGGTGGCGCCCGCCATGGACCCACAAACCCCAGGCGAAGCGGCACCCATCGACCGGCGAGCCGGACTTCTCCGTTCACAGGGGGAGTTGATGGGCATACCCGCGACCGGCAAGAGCATCGACGCACAGCTGATCGACGTTATTCGGTTCGGCGACGACGGTCTGGCCCACGACCACTGGGGGGATATCGACTCGCTAGCGATGATGCAGCAGTTCGGCGTCGTCCCGGTCGGCCCTCCGCCGCTCCCGCTTCGGACGAAGCGCAGCGCGAGTCAGGCGCCTTCTCGTCGGAGCGGATGGTCCAGGGACGGATGGTCGCGATGATGAATGAGCCGGCAACCACCAGGGGTCGTTGACAAGTCGTTCGTCGATGCCGGCCGACTCGGCCTCAGCGGCGAGCAGGACCTCGTGCTCGTCGAACGGGCCACCGGGCTCGGGCCCGCCGTAACTCCGGGGGTCTAAAATCGCTGCTCGCGTCGTCGGCAACGGCGCGGGCGGCACTGGCCGCCGCCGGCGTCAGCCGGCGCCAGTCGTTCCTGTGTCGGTGTCGGTGCAGTTGTACACGACATCAGGTTGGGTTCCGTTCTGGATCCGATTCGCGGCCTGGCTCAGCGTGTTCGCTGCCGTCGCGTTGCCCTCGGCCGCGTACTGTGCGGCATCGGTGCGCATGGCGTTTAGGTTGACCCTCGCTCCTGGGATCACGGCGCAGTCCGCCGGGAACGACTGGGTGGCGACTCTCACCCGCGCATGGATTCCTATTTCAGCGAGCCTGCGGTTCGCGCCTGCGATCCCCGACTTGCGGTTGATTCTCACCGACACCGAACCGTCATGGTGGCGGGTCACAGCGAACGCGGGCGGTGCGCTGGACGCGCTCAGCGCAACGATGGCTGCTGCGGCCGCTGCAGCGACTCCGGCCGTGCCACCAAAGACCAACGGGCGTCTGCTCCTCGTGGACGCAGCCGGTCGACACGCCGAGATGCGGTCCGCATGGTGCTCGGCCACGAGGTGTGACCAGAGGTGGTCGTCGAAGTTGGTCATGGCTTGTCTGCTCCTTTCCTGAGCCGGGCTCGCGCCCGAAACAACCGGACGCGCACCGCGCCCGGAGACACTTGCAAAACGGTCCCGGCCTCCTTGGGGGAGAGCCCCGCGAGATCGACCAACTCGATCACAGCCCGGTCGAGCTCGGGCAACCGCGCACACCGCTGGAGCAGCTTGCGACCAGCGCGCTGATCGTCGATCCTCGCGGCCAGCTGCTCAATCTCGTCGTCATCGAGGGTCAGTTGCGCGGCGAGACGCGAAGTCGCGTCCCGGCCAGTCGCCGCCGCCGCGCAGTGATCGGCGTAAACACGCCGGGCGATCCCAAACAGCCAGCTGCGCGCTGAGCCCTTGCGGGCGTCGAAGGACTCGAATGAGCCAGCCGCCTCGACGAACGTCTCTGACGTCAGATCGGCGACCGTCTGCGGGTCAGAGCAGCGTCGCGCAAAGAACGCCGTGACGACGGCGATGTTCGCGCGATAGACGAGGGCGAAATCCGACGCCGCGCGCATCACTGCCCGCTCCGCTGCGATCTTCCCGCTGGGGCTCACATCCCATAGTTCCGAGTCTGGGCTATAGCCGTTACACAAACCGCGAGCTCGCGCGCGAGGTCCCGTGGCGTTCCTGGGCCTCGAGC
>Ga0302314_10001212_pt1 | contig 48412 bp, 40 predicted proteins | sample III_Palsa_N2_3_FD_200533 | JGI IMG/M metagenome (GOLD analysis project Ga0302314, IMG submission 200533) | Peat permafrost microbial communities from Stordalen Mire near Abisko, Sweden - III_Palsa_N2_3 | ecosystem: Environmental > Terrestrial > Soil > Palsa > Peat permafrost | place: Sweden...
AGTGCCTGCAGGAGCGCGGCGACTACATTCCGGGCGCGACCGTCAAGCCGAATCGGTGAGTGACGTCAGGCGGCCGACTGGACGCTCGATACAGCCTTCCAGCGACCGCCTTTTTCCCGCTGCAGATGAACGATCGTCCCGACGCAGTCCTGGGGTCCGTCGCATAGACGGTCCTGCAGCAGGGCGTCGCGCCCATCGGCGCTGACGATCGGCAATGAGAGCGAGAGCACGTCGGCGCCATAGGTCGGCAGGGAAACGATATCTGCGTTTGCGGCCGTAACGCGGGCGACGGCGTCGTCCCCGGTGGTGATCTTGGCCTTGGTCAACTCCGCCTGGAGCCCCGGACAGGCGTCGAGGGGGCTCTGAGCCGGCAGGGATAGGAAGGCGTCGGCCAGGCTCTGGGAAGGCGCATCACCCGTCCAGCCAGCCTGCAGCAGTGTCTCGGTGGTGAAGGCTCCGCTTTCCTGCGTGTCCGGCGCCGCCGCCACGATCAACGGCGTCGGGTGCTTGCCCCGCTTCGTGAAACTCATGATCACGTCAAGCGCGGCGACGCAGGCCGGGTTCTGGGCCTCGGCAGCCAGAGCGACGCCTGGCGCGGCGCTGGCGAGGACAAAAAGGGCGGTGAGCCCGAGTCGCGTTCTCATGCAGAGGCGCTTACCTTTGCACGGGCCGGTTTGGCCAGAGCCGCGATGCGTTCGGTCTGGCGGCGCAGCAGTTCTGCTAGGTAACGTCCTGTCCAGCTAGCCTCATCCGCGGCGACGGTCTCGGGCGTTCCGGCGGCGATGATGCGGCCGCCCCCGTCGCCGCCCTCGGGGCCGAAATCAAGAATCCAGTCGGCTGTCTTCACGACGTCGAGGTTGTGCTCGATGACCACTACGGTGTTGCCCTGGTCGACCAGCTCGTGCAGCACTTCCAGCAGTTTTCGCACATCCTCGAAATGCAGGCCGGTGGTCGGTTCGTCGAGAATGTACAGCGTGCGGCCGGTGGCGCGGCGCGACAGCTCCTTGGAGAGCTTGACCCGCTGGGCCTCGCCCCCGGACAGCGTCGTCGCCTGCTGGCCAACCTTCACGTAGCCGAGGCCCACGCGCTTCAAGGTCTCCATCTTGTCGCGGATAGATGGCACGGCTCTGAACATCTCCGCCGCTTCCTCGACGGTCATATCGAGCACGTCGGCGATCGACTTGCCGCGGAACAGGATCTCAAGCGTCTCGCGATTGTAGCGCCGCCCCCGGCAGACGTCGCAGGTGACATATACGTCCGGCAGGAAGTGCATCTCGATCTTGATCAGGCCATCGCCCTGGCAGGCTTCACAGCGGCCGCCCTTGACGTTGAAACTGAAGCGTCCGGGTCCGTAACCGCGCGCCTTGGCCTCGGGAAGGCCCGCGAACCAGTCCCGGATGGCCGTGAACGCGCCGGTGTAGGTAGCCGGATTCGATCTCGGTGTGCGCCCGATCGGGCTCTGATCAATATCGATGACCTTGTCGAACTGCTCGAGGCCTTCGATCCGTTCGTAAGGGGCCGGCGCGTCGGAGGCGTTGTTCAACCGTCGGGCCGCGGCCTTGTAGAGCGTCTCGATGGTGAAGGTCGATTTCCCACCGCCCGACACGCCGGTGATGCAGGTAAACACGCCCACCGGAATTTCGCCGGTGACGTGCTTGAGGTTGTTGCCGGTCGCTCCAGTCACGCGGACCATGCGCTTGGCGGAAATCGGCCGGCGGCGCTCGGGAACGTCGACGCGGCGCTCACCGCGAAGGTAGAGCCCGGTGAGGCTGTCGGGCGAGGCGATGATCTCCTCGGGCGTACCCTCGGCCACAACCTCGCCCCCATGGATGCCGGCCGCCGGCCCCATGTCGATGACGTAGTCAGCGGCGAGGATGGCTTCTTCGTCATGCTCCACGACCAGCACGGTGTTGCCGAGATCGCGCAGGCCTTTGAGGCTTTCCAGCAGGCGGGCGTTGTCGCGCTGGTGCAGGCCGATGGAAGGCTCATCCAACACATAAAGGACGCCGGTGAGGCCCGAGCCGATCTGGCTGGCCAGGCGAATGCGCTGGCTTTCGCCGCCGGAAAGCGTGCCTGAGGCGCGAGACAGATTGAGATATTCCAGACCGACATCGACGAGGAATCTCAAGCGGTCGTTGATCTCCTTGAGGATACGGCGAGCGATCTCGAGCTGCGTGCCGCCGAGCTCGTGCTCCAGCCCGGCGAACCAGTCATGGGCCGGTCGGATGGCGAGCACCGAGACCTCCGCGATGTTCCGTCCCGCCACCTTGACGGCGAGGGCTTCGGGCTTGAGGCGCGCCCCGCCACAGGCCTCGCAAGGCGTCTCCGACTGATAGCGGGCCAGTTCCTCGCGAACCCAGCTGGAGTCTGTCTCGCGCCACCGCCGTTCGAGGTTCGGCAGCACGCCCTCGAAGGTCTTGTTGACTTCGTATTTCCGCGCATTGTCGTCGTAGACGAATTGAATCTTCTCTGACCCCGAGCCTTGCAGGATCACACTGCGGGCCGCCTCGGGGAGCTTCCACCACGGTTCGTCCATCGAGAAGCCGAAGTGGCGGGCGAGCGCCTGCAGAGTCTGGGTGTAGAGCGGTGAGGGGCCCTTGGCCCAGGGCGAGACGGCGCCCTTGTGCAGGCTCTTGTCCTTGTCCGGGATGACGAGGTCGGCATCAAAGGCGAGCTTCATGCCCAAGCCGTCGCACACCGGGCAGGCGCCTGCCGGGTTGTTGAACGAAAATAGCCGTGGTTCGATTTCGGCGATGGTAAAGCCGGAGACCGGACAGGCGAACTTTTCGGAAAAGATCAGCCGCCGAGGTTCCGTCTCGCCCTCGGCCATCTCGGCCCATTCAGCCACGGCGATGCCGTCGGCGAGGCGGAGGGCCGTTTCGAGGCTGTCCACATAGCGGCTCTCCTGGCCCGCACGGGTGACGAGGCGGTCCACGACCACATCGATGTCGTGCTTGAAATTCTTCTCGAGCGCGGGCGCGTCCTCGATGGGGAAAAACTCGCCGTCGATCTTGAGCCGCTGGAATCCGGCCTTGCGCCATTCGGCAATCTCTTTGCGGTATTCACCCTTTCGGGCCCGCACCACCGGGGCGAGGAGGTAGATTCGCTCGCCGTCTGGAAGGGCGGTGAGTTTGTCGACCATCTGGCTGACGGTCTGGCTCTCGATCGGCAGGCCGGTGGCCGGTGAATAGGGGACGCCCGCGCGCGCCCAGAGCAGGCGCATGTAGTCATGAATTTCAGTGACCGTGCCCACGGTCGAGCGCGGATTGCGGCTGGTGGTCTTCTGCTCGATCGAAATAGCTGGCGAGAGACCTTCGATCAGGTCCACGTCCGGCTTGCCCATTAACTCAAGGAACTGTCTGGCGTAGGCCGAAAGACTCTCGACGTAACGTCTCTGCCCCTCGGCGTAGATGGTGTCGAAAGCCAGACTCGACTTGCCCGAGCCGGAGAGGCCGGTGAGCACGACCAACTGCCCGCGCGGAATATCCACGCTGACATTCTTGAGATTGTGCTCGCGCGCGCCGCGCACGCGGAGGAATCGGCTTTGTTCGAACATGGCGCCTGCTGTCAGGATCGCCCCAATCTAATAGCTGGAGTCGCCGGCGCAGCAAGAACAAACGAAGAACGAGCGTTTATATCCTCAGCGCGCGCCCATGAACCAAGCCGAATCGCCTCTATCGTCGTCTGCAGCGATCCTCGCGGGCGCCGCGACGGCGGTCGGTTTGGCCTTGGGCTTGCGGGTCTTGGCGGGTTTGGCCGGCGCCACACCGATCGCCTCAGGCTCAGGTTCGGGCGCAGATTCTATCTCCGCTGGGGCGATTCCCGCCGCTGCGGCTTGGAGTCGGCGCAGCGCGCTCGGGACATCGCCCTCGACCATGAGGGGGGTGTCCTTGCCGACAAGGTAGATTGCAGGATCGCCTTCGATGGTTTCTCGCACCTGGGTGACCTGATTGGGCGCGATGTAAATCGCGAGGCCATTGTCGCGCATTATGAAACGGGCAAACGCCGACATGATCCCCTGAACCCCTGTCTGGAGCGGATATTGTGGTCAGGAGACTAGCAAGAACGCGCCGTCTCAGGTCTGCGACACGTTGGCGCGCTTAGAGTCGCCCTCTGGTCGAGGGGTGCAAGTTCTGGGGACGGCGTCGCCGGGGCTCTCGCACCGAGTGAGGTTTATTGTACGCCGCCTGCACTAAGTACGCTTGGCGCGCGAACCCCGGCTATTCCGTCGTCGTCCGCAGCCCCGGATCCATAGAGAGACCGCTTCACACGACATGTTCCTTATGGGGTCCAGACGGCTCCCTTCGCGAGCGCAATAAGAGCCATTTTATTGTCATTTCGCGCCAATCTGGTTGCGGTTGTGGTAGAATTTTCCTCGATGGCTCCGGGCGATAACGACAACGCAGGGACGCAATCAGCCAGCGCGATCCCGGCGCCGATGGCCTTTTTCCAGCTGATTGCGAGGCGCTTCGGCTCCGACGCCACCCTGCGCCAGGCGATTCTTGAAGGGACGGGCGTGTCCGCTGACGAACTGGACGATCCGCGCACGGAGATCAGTTTTGCCCAACACATGCGCCAGGTCGACAACATGGACCGGCTGTTCGGCGACGGCTGGCTCCTCGACGCGCCGGAGCTATGGAACACTGCGGCGCGCGCGCCGCTTGGCGTGGCGGTCGCCACCTCCGCCACCGTGGCCGAGGCGCTCGAGGTGGCCGCGGGGCACCTTGGCGAAGCTCTGCCGCGCCAGCGGGTTAGATTGGTGCGGCTCAAGGGAGCAGTGGCGCTGCGGCACGAAAGCCGCTTGGCGCTCTCGGACCGTCAGCGTCGCTTCGTCGTCTCAGGGGTTCTCCTCGGTCTGGGAGCCATGTTTGGGGACCTGTTGGGGCCTGCACGGTCGAAAATGCGCCTCGAATTCGAATGGCCCGCGCCGGCCTGGCGGGAAAGGCTGGAAGCCGCCTTTGGCTGCGAAACCCACTGGGAGGAGCCGTTCAACAGTCTGGTAGTTCCCGCCGAGCTGTTGGATCTACGATCGCCCTTGGCCGACCCCGCGCTCCACGAAATGGCGCTCGCCTCGCTGGAAAGTCGCGGGCGCGGCAAGGCTGACGGGATGCGAGCCCAGGTTGAACGGCTGCTCGCTAGGTCGGAGTCGGGACGCCTGTCGTCGCAGGAGGCGGCTCGCGCCCTCGGTATGTCCCAGCGAACCTTCGTCCGCAGACTCACCGATGAGGCCGCACAGCATCGCGAACTTGTCGACACGGAGCTGAAGGGACGGGCGAGGCGATTGCTCGACGCAGGCGTATTGACCCGCGCCGAAATCGCGGCTCGCCTGGGGTTCGCCGACGCAACGGGTTTTAGCCGCGCCTGCCGTCGATGGTTCAGAAGCGGAGGCTAGGAACACAGAATGCCGCCGGACAACTCCGAAATGGCGCTAGGGCCCTCAAAGTGGTAATTGGATCCGTTCGAACGCAGACAAAAGCTTGAGCATTGCTGTGGCGTGAGTTTCGCGTGGAGTGTCCGTTTGTGGGTTAGCCTTATCGGAGGCCCGCGACATGACGGCGACAATCGATCTCCATGTTCCGCCGATGAGCTGTTTCCGGCTCGTCACGCGTCGATTTTCGACTGACCAATCGCTGCTCAAGGCCATTCTCGATGGGGTCGGCGTTGAGCCGGACGAGGTCGAGGATCCCGACCTCGAAATCACCTACGCGCAGCTCATGCGCGAGTTCGAGAACCTGAACCGACTGGTGGGCGAGCGGTGGCTGTTGGAGGTTCGAGAATTGTGGAGCGCGACCGCTCACGGGGCCTTGGGCCTCGTTGTCTCCACAGCGCCGACGGTCGGGGCGGCCGCTCACGCCTTCGCCCGGTATCTCAGCGTGTACACGCCCTATCAGCAAGCGTGCTTGTCGCGCCGACCTGGCGGTATCGTCCTGCGACATACGCCCACCGAGCCGATGTCCTCCGGCGCACGACGTCGGATCGATGAGATGCTGCTTCTCCTGATGGGGGAAATGATCGCCGGGTTGCTTGCCGGAAGACGCTCGGAGATCCTGTTCGAACATCCCTGGATCGAGCCGGCGCATGGTCCGCAGATCGAGATGGCGTTGGGCGCGCCGGTCCGATGGGGCGCCGGAACCAACGCGATTGTCGTTCCCGAGGGCTTGCTCGCTGTTCGCTCGCCGCTTGGCGATTCGGTCCTGCATCAGGTGGCCATCGAACGCCTCGAGCAGACGCGACGCGCCTTGGCCGCCCCTGACGCCCTCAAGATTCGTCTCAGTCGATTGTTGGCGCGCTCGGAAACAGGTCGGCCCTCGATCGGGCAAGCGGCCAATTCCCTTGGACTCTCCCAGCGTACGCTCACCCGGCGGCTGGCCGAAGGCCGGCTCAACTACCGCGACATGGTCGACGCCGAACTCAAGCAGCGAGCGCGGCGCTGGCTCGATCTGGGTACGTTATCCCGGGCGGAAATCGGCGAACGCCTCGGGTTTTCTGACGCCGGCAGCTTCGGCCGCGCCTTACGCCGTTGGTTCAAAGTGCAAGCTTGACCTTATGGGCGCCGGCTCCGCGTCTATTGCAGTGGTCGATGTTCGTTCCTCTGGGATGGGGGGGAAGCGCGAAGCGATGTCGGAGGAATCTCGTCAGTCTCCGACGAGCTACATGCAGTTCACAGTTCGTCGGTTTGAGTCCGATCCAGCGCTTCGCGACCGAATTCTATCTGGGGTCGGACTCAGCCCCGAAGAGGCCCAGGATCCAAATACGGAGATCGTCTACACCCAGCTCGGGCAGCTGTACGAGAACATGGGGGACATCTTTGGCGCCGGCTGGGTCATTGATTTTCCGGAACTCTGGCGGCCGACAGCGCATGGCGCTCTCAGTGTCGCCTGCCTCAGCGCCCCGACAGTAGGCGCCGCCATGGCAATCCAGGCAGCGTACATGTCGGCGCGTTTTGCGGTTATGCGCTTCGCTTCGACACGTGAATCCGGCGCACTCGTATTGCGGCCGGCCTCCACGGTTCCGCTCAGTGAATCTCTCAGCAGGACCTATGCGGAGCTCAACCTGCTGGGCGTTTCGGCATTGCTTGAGACCTTGGCTGGCGCTGCGCGGGCTCAGGCGCAGTATGAGTTCCGTATCGCGCGGCCAGCCTATGCCGAGCGAATGGAGGCGGCGCTTGGGGCGGAAGTCCTCTGGGGCGCATCGTCGAACGCGGCCGTTATTCCCGAACGTCTCCTGCAGCTGCGCTCGCCCTCGGCCGACGCTGGGCTTCATGAGGCCGCCATCGAACGGCTCGAAGCCACGTTGAGATCAAGGCGGAAGCCGGAGGGCGTGAAGGGTCGCGTTGAGCGATTGCTTGCTCGATCAGAGACTGGGCGGCTGCCGGTGGAGGTCGTGGCGGCCTCGCTCGGCCTCTCACGCCGGACCTTGGTGCGGCGGCTAGCGGCAGCCGACCTCAACTACCGCGTGCTGGTGGACGCCGAGTTGAAGACCCGGGCCCGACGCTGGCTCGACAGCGGCGCGCTCTCGAAGGCAGACATCGCTGATCGACTGGGGTTTGCAGACCTGACGAGCTTTAGTCGCGCCTTGCGGCGTTGGTTCAAATCACAAGCTTGACCTAGAGGTCACTGGCCCCGCAACTGCGCGCGGGATCAGAGTTCGATTCCTTGCGTTCGGAGACGGGCATGTCCGAAGAGGCTCGTCAATCGCCGGTGAGCTATCTTCAGCTCATCGTCCGCCGGTTCGAGACTGAGCCGGCGGTTCGGTCGCGGATTCTGGCCGGCGTGGGCCTGAGCTCCGAAGCGGCTGACGACCCCGGCGCCGAGATCATCTACCCCCAACTCATGCGCCTGTTCGAAAATATGCGCGACCTGTTCGGCGAGGACTGGTTCATGGACATTCCGGAGCTCTGGCGGCCTACAGCCCATGGCGCCCTGAGTGTCGCGTGCCTGAGCGCTCCCACGGTTGGCGCGGCCATGGAGATCCTGACCCGCTACATGCCGGCGCGCTTCGCTAACATGCGGTTCTTGGCGATCCGCGAACAGGGCGCTTTGGCGATGCGACTGACAACCGCCGCGCCCCTCAGCGATTCTCTGAGCCGAACCATGGCCGAGCTTAGCCTGTTGGCCGTTTCGGCGGGCCTCGACACCCTTGCAGGCGCGCCAAAAGCCGAGGTGCGATACGAGTTTCGGGCGCCGCGGCCAATCCACGCCCACCGACTGGAGGCGCTGCTGGGCGCGGAGGTGATCTGGGGGGCGCCCACCAATGCCGCCATCTTGCCCGAGCGCCTGCTGGAGATGCGCTCGCCCTTGGCAGACCCGGGTCTGCATGAGGCGGCCATCGGGCGCCTCGAGGCCGCCCGACGCTCGGTGCGGGCTCCGGCGGGCGTCAAGGGGCGGGTGGAACGGCTGCTCGCCCACTCCGAGACCGGCCGCGCTCCTGCCGAGGTCGTGGCCGCTTCGCTTGGCCTCTCACGTCGGACACTTATGCGGCGACTGGCTGAGGCCGGCCTCAACTATCGCGAACTCGTTGACGCCGAACTGAAGACCCGCGCGCGGCGCTGGCTCGACAGTGGCGCGCTCTCAAAAGCAGAAATCAGCGAACGCCTCGGCTTCGCGGACGTTACTGGTTTCAGTCGCGCCTGCCGTCGATGGTTCAGAACCGACGTCTAACCGAAGGGACCTGCAACCGGACTTCCGTTCGCGATGCAGGCGGAGCTTAACCGCATTCATTTTAGCTTACAGAAATCATTTGGTTAGTGTAATTTCCTCTCATGCTGGATTCACTTGTCCTGCAGCCAACGCCGGCGCGCTACTTTCAACTCATCCTGCGTCGCTTCGGGGCGACTCCGGAGATGCGCGAGGCGCTTCTGGAAGGTGTCGACATCAGTCCCGAACGGGCTGAAGGACCGGAACTCGAAGTCAATCTCCTCCAACAGGTTCGGCAAGCCGAAAACATGAACCGCATGTTCGGCGAGGGATGGTTGTTGCAGGCCCCTGAGCTCTGGCGGCCTTCCGCCCACGCCGCGCTCGGCGTCGCGGTCATCAGCGCGCCAACGGTCCATCGCGCCCTTGAGGTGTTGGCGACGCACCTGAACGCTATCATGCCGGGACAAGAACTCCGCCTCGCTGCGGAGGGTCAGGTCACCGCGCTGAGATTCGCCTCCGTCGTCGCCTTCGCGGAATGGTGGGAGAGGCTGTTCGCGGAGCTAGTCCTGCTGAGCGTAGCGTCGTCGCTGGGCTGGCTGCTCGGCGATTCGGCGAAGGAGTTGGCTTTCGAGTACCAATGGCCAGAGCCCGCGTACGGCGCCCGACTCGCGGAGACCCTGGGAGGCGAGGTGCGCTGGGCCGCGGGCGCGAACGCGATCAGGGTTCCCGCGCGGCGGCTGGATCTGCGCTCACCGTTCTCGGATCCGCCGCTATTCGAGCATGCTCTGAAGCGGCTCACAGAGGTCATCGCCGCGCAGCGCGCGCCAGATAGCCTGAAGGGTCAGGTCGAACGCCTGCTCGCCCACTCCGAATCTGGTCGTCTGGCGGCTCAAGCCGTTGCCGACTCGCTGGGAATGTCGCACCGGACACTGGAACGCCATCTTGCCGATGAAGGCGCGCATTTCCGCGATCTGGTCGACGCTGAACTAAGCGCCAGAGCCCGCCGAATGTTGGACGCCAACGTTCTCACGCGCACCGAGATCGCAGAGCAGCTTGGCTTTGCCGACGTCACAGGCTTCAGCCGCGCCTATCGTCGCTGGCTAAGGACGGCGATCTAGTCTCCGGCCAGACCGCGGGACTCGAGCATCGGGCCGATATCGGGATCCTTGCCATAGAAGGCGCGGAACATCGCCCCGTAGTCCAGGGTGTGGCCGCGTGAGAGGATGAGGTCGCGGAAACGTTGGCCATTCTCGCGTGTCAGGCCGCCGTGCGCCGTGAACCAGGCGAAGGAGTCGTCGGCCAGCATCTGGGTCCACAGATAGGCGTAGTACCCGGCCGCATACCCTCCGGCGAAGATGTGCTGGAAATAGCTGGAGCGATAGCGCGGCGGAACATTGGGGAAATCGACGCCGGTCTTGGCCAGGGCGGCAGTTTCGAAGGCGTCCACGTCGGCCGGCTCGCCGCCTTTCGCGATCTCATGCCATTGCATGTCGAGCTCGGCGGCGGCGATCAACTCGCCCATCTCGTAGCCTTTGTTGAACTTCGCCGCCCTTTTGATCTTGGCGACGAGATCATCGGGCATGGGCGCGCCGGTCTTGTAGTGGTGCGCGTAGTGAGCCAGCACCTTCGGGTCCAGCGCCCAGTGCTCGTTGAACTGGGACGGGAACTCTACGAAATCGCGGGCCGTGTTCGTGCCCGAGATCGAGCCGTAGGTCTGGTCGGCGAACAGGCCGTGCAGAGCATGGCCGAACTCGTGGAACATGGTGGTCACGTCGTCGAACGACAGCAGGGCCGGTTGGCCTGGGGCCGGCTTTGTGAAGTTGGCGACGTTATAGACGACCGGCTTTTCGCCCAGCAGCTTCGACTGGGCGACGAAGTTGCCCATCCACGCGCCGCCCTGCTTGTTGTCGCGCTTGAAGTAGTCGAAGTAGATGATTCCAAGCTGCGAGCCGTTCTTGTCGAAGACGTCGTAGACCTTGATGTCGGTATCGTAGACCGGCAAGTCGTGGCGCGCCTTGAAGCTGACGCCATACAATTGGTTGGCGGCGAAGAAAACGCCGTTTTCGAGCACGTTGTTCAACTCGAAGTAAGGCTTGATCTGGCTCTCGTCGAGATCGTACTTCGCCTTGCGGACCTTCTCGGAATAGCGCTCCCAATCCCACGGCGCCAACTGGAAGCCGCCGCCCTCCTTGTCGATTGCCGCCTGGATGTCGGCGGCCTCGCCGGCGGCGCGGGCGCGCGTCGGGCCGACGAGCTGGCGCACGAAGGCGTCGACCGCGGTCGGGGTCTTAGCCATCTGGTCTTCGAGGACGTAGGAGGCATAGTCGGGGAAACCGATCAGCGCCGCCTTCTCCGCTCGAAGCTTGATGATCTCGAGCAAGGTGGCGCGGGTGTCGTTGGCGTCACCCTGTTCGGTCCGGATCCAGGAACGCTCGAACAGCGTTTGCCGTGTCTTGCGATCGGCCAGTGATTGCAGGGCCGGTTGTTGGGTCGTGTTCTGCAGCGGCAGCACCCACTTCCCGTTCAATCCGCGGGCCTTGGCCGCGGAGGCCGCGGCGGCGATCTCGCCGTCGTCGAGGCCGGCCAGTTGAGCTTTGTCGTCGATCACGAGGCCGCCGGCCTTGTCGGCTGCCAGCAACCTCTGCTGGAAAGTCGTGGAAAGTGTGGCCAGCCTGGCGTTGATCTCCGAAAGACGCGCCTTGTCGGCGTCGGCGAGGTTAGCCCCGGCGTGAACAAAGGCCTCGTAGGTCACTTGAACAAGTTGACGGGACTCGGGATCGAGCCCCAGGGAGTCTCGCTTCTCCCAGATCGCCTTCACCCGGGCGAACAGCCGCGGATTCAGATAGACCGAATCCTGGAAAGCCGAGAGCTTGGGCGCCTCGTCGGCCTCGACCTTTTCCAGCGCCTCGTTGGTGTTGGCCGAGGTGAGGGCGAAAAAGACGCTGGTGACGCGATCGAGCATCCGGCCCGAGCGTTCCATGGCGACGATGGTGTTCTCGAATGTCGCCGGGGCCGGATTGTTGGCAATCTTGTCGATCTCGCCACGTTGGGCGGCCATGCCCGCCTCCAGCGCCGGCTGGAAGTCCGCATCCTTGATCTTGTCGAAAGCGGGGGCGTGCAGGGGCAGGGGGCTCGGCCCGTCGAAGGGTCCCGCGTCAGCAGCCATAGCGGCGAACGGCGCCGCGGCCAGCAGCGCGGCGGCGGCCGCGGTCAGATAGAGGTGATGCATGGTGTTCCTCGCGGACAATCCGGCGTGAGGCCGTCTCGCGCCGCCTGGGCGGCTTGTCAAACCTATGTCGAACGCGCGGGGGATTGATCGGCGCGCGCTTCTCGGCGACGAGGGGCGGAACACAAGGAGCCCGGTCATGATCCTCCTCACCCGCCGCCTCGCGGTCCTGGGCCTGCTCACCCCGGCGCTGGCGGCCTGCGGTGGTCAGACCGCCGGGGGACAAAACGCCGCTTCGTCTGGACCGGTGCCGGACGACATGAGCCTCGGCAATCCGGCCGCCAAGGTAACGGTGGTGGAATACGCCTCGGTGGCCTGTCCAGTCTGCGGCCGCTGGTACAAAGAGGTCTGGCCGGCGTTCAAGGCCAAGTACATCGACACCGGTAAGGTTCACTACACCTTCCGCGAAATGCTGGTGGGCGATGGCTCGGAGGTGGCGATCGCCGCCTCGGGCTTCCTGTTGGCGCGCTGCGCGGGCAAGGACCGCTACTTCCAGGTGGTCGACGCGGTCTTCAAGAGCCAGCCTGACCCCAACGGCGGTCCCAGGACACAGCCAAGTCTTTACGACGATCCGAAGGGCGTGCTCAGCGGTATCGCCAAAACCTTCGGCCTGTCAGATCAGCAGTTCAACGCCTGCATCACCGACAGCACCGCTCTCAATGCCTTGCAGACGCGGGTAGCCGCCAATGCCAAGAACGGGCAGGTGGACTCCACTCCGACCTTTGTCATCAATGGCAAGGCGCTCGACCCCGGCTATCAGCCTCTCACGGCGCTTGACGCAGCTATCGCACAGGCCAGTTGAGAGAGCGCGCGCAGTGAGCGCCGAGCCGCATGAGCTCCGCGCCGCCATCGGTCTGCCGAGTGCGGTCATGCTCGTTATCGGCGGGGTGGTGGGGGTCGGCATCTTCGTCAACCCGGCCGTGGTCGCGCGCGCCCTTCCGTCGCCTGGACTGGCCTTGGCGGCGTGGGTCGTGGGTGGGGTCGTGGCTCTGTTGGGGGCCTTCGTCTACGCCGAGCTCGCCGGGCGCATCCCGTCGACCGGCGGCGAGTATCAATACTTGCGCGCCGCATTCGGCCCCTTGGCGGCTTTCCTGTTCGGCTGGACGACGCTGCTGGTGGTCCACACCGGTGGCCTTGCCGCGGTCTCGATCGTCTTTGCCGACAATGTCGCGGTCCTGGTCGGCGGCGGCCTGCCGCGCGCGCCCGTAGTGATCGGCACGCTCGCGGTCCTCGCCGGGATCAATTGCCTGGGCGTCAGATCCGGGAACGGGACCCAGGCGATCCTGGGCGCCCTGAAGGTCGCGGCGATACTCGCCATGGTCGCCGCCGGCCTCAGCCTGGCGCCGCAGGCCGCGCCGCCCGTCACGGCGACCGCCTTTCCGGGCTTCAAGGCTTTCGGGGCGGCGTTGATCCCGGTCCTGTTCAGCTATGGCGGCTGGCAGACCGCCAACTACGTGGCGGGAGAGGTGAAGGACGCGCACCGGCGTCTGGGCGTGGCGTTGCTGGCCGGCGTGCTTGCCGTCACCGCTCTCTACCTGCTGGTCAACATCGCCTGCTTGCGCGCGCTTGGTGTCGCCGGGCTGGCGCGCACCATGACGCCGGCCTCCGAAATGCTGGGTCGCGTGGCTGGGCCATTTGGATCCAAGCTGGCCGCAGGGGCTGTCGCCCTCTCGGCCTTGGCGTTCATGTCGCAAGGGATGCTGACCGGTCCGCGCGTCGTCTACGCGATGGCCAGAGACGGCCTGTTCTTCCGCGCGGCCGCGAATCTCGGTTCGCGCAGCCGTGCGCCGGCGGCGGCGATCGTCATGGTGGCGATCTGGACCGGGGTGCTGGCGCTCAGCGGCAGCTACGAAAGCATCCTCTCCTATGTCACCGCCATGAATTTCCTGTTCTTCGGCCTGACGGCGGCCGGCCTCTTTGTGCTGAGATCCCGCGACCGCGACGGCGGCGCCTTCCGCACGCCGCTCCACCCCCTCACCACTGGCCTTTTCGTCGCCGCCTGCGTCGTGGTCGTGCTGAGCGCCTTCTGGTCGTTTCCCATCGACAGCCTGAAGGGCTACGCCATCATGGCTGCCGGAGTCCCGCTCTATCTGTGGTGGCGACGCAGCGACCGAAGCCGTCTTGCGAGCGCGCACCATGAATGACGCTGGCGGCCGGGCGCAGGGTTCGGCCTATATGCAATTCGCCAAGCTGAAGGCGGCGGCCAAATACGGCCTCGCCTCCAGCGGCGTCGCCGACGCGGGAATGGCTGAGATCGCTCCCGAGCCGCACGACCTGGTGCTGAACGATCCTTCGCCCTATGGCTGGCCCCCGCTTGTCGAGACCATCGCCGCGCGCTTCCGCGTCGATCCGGCCTGTGTCGTCGTTCCGGGCGGCGGCTGTTCCTTCGCCAACCACTTGGCCATGGCGGCGATCATTCGGCCGGGCGATACGGTCGTTATCGAAGACCCCGGCTACGAGCTGCTTACCTCGACGGCGATTTTCCTGGGCGCGCGGGTGCTGCCGTTCACGCGGCGGTTCTCGGAGGACTGGCGGATTGACCCCGCCGCGGCGTCCGTGACGCCTGATGTGTCGGTGGTCGTGATGAGCAATCTGCACAATCCCTCCGGCGCTCTGGCTGCGCCTGAGGACGTCGCTGCTCTGGCCGCGGTCGCGCCGACCTTGTTGATCGACGAAGTCTATTTCGAACTCACCTTCGGCGAAGCACTGGCGCGCACGGCCTTCTCCGAGGATGGAAACATCGTGGTCACCAGCAGCCTTACCAAGGCCTACGGCCTCTCCGGCCTTCGCTGCGGGTGGATCCTCGCGCCCAGGGCGCTTGCGGAGCGTATGCGGCGGCTGAACGACCTCTTCGGGGTCAAGGCGCCGCACGTGGCCGAGCGTCTGGCCGTTCGAGCCTTCGCTCGCCTGCCGGCGTTGCGCGACCGGGCCGCAGCCCTGATCGAGCCCAACCGAGCGGCCTATCAGGAGATCCTGGCCGGCCATCCCGCTCTTGAACAGACCATCTTCGATCAAGGCACGACCGTGTTTCCGCGTCTCCGGCATGGCGACGGCGACGCCTTCTTCCGCCGGCTTACGGAACGGTTCGAGACCAGCCTCGCGCCGGGGAGTTTCTTCGGCGCGCGCGACCACATTCGCATTGGGCTGGGCGGCGATCCGGCCATGACGCGTGAGGGATTGACGCGCATCGCCGAGGCGCTGCAGCTCGCATAGGAAAAGGTGGATGGCCGGCGATGTCGAGGTCCTGATCGCCGGCGCCGGACCCACCGGCCTGACGCTGGCGCTGTGGCTTTCGCACCTGGGCGTGAAATTGCGGATCATCGACCGCGCCCCGCAACAGGCATCCACGTCCCGCGCTCTGGCCGTCCACGCCCGCACCCTAGAGTTCCACGACCAGATTGGTCTCGCTGATGCGGCGGTGGCGGCCGGCCTGGAGTTCGGCGCGGTGCGGCTGTGGGCCAAGGGGGTTCAGCGCGCGCGCGCTGGGTTTGGCGAACTCGGCGCTGGCGTCAGTCCGTTTCCCTTCGTGCTCATCCTGCCGCAGGACGCGCACGAACAGCTGATGATCGAGGCCCTGGCCGCTCGCGGGATCACCGTCGAGCGGCCGGTCGACCTGCGCGACTTCCAGATCGGTGACGACGGCGTCGCCGTCCGGCTCGGACATGCCGGCGGCGCTGAAGAGCGCATCGAGGCGGCGTTCCTGGCCGGCTGTGACGGCGCCCATTCCACCGTCCGCACCACGCTGGCCGCGAGTTTCCAGGGCGGGACCTATTCGCGGATGTTCTACGTCGCCGACGTCGAAGCCGCCGGGCCGGTGATCAATGGTGATCTCAACATCTGCCTGGATGAGGGCGATTTTCTCGCTGTCTTTCCTCTGCAGGGCGACGGCCGCGCCCGCCTGGTCGGCGACCTCGAACGGATCGGCGCTGACGCATTCACCTTCGACGACGTCGCCTCCGCGGTCATCGACCGCCTGGGCCTGGAAGTAAGTCGAGTGAACTGGTTCTCGACCTATCGCGTGCATCATAGGGTCGCCGAGACTTGGCGGCGTGGGCCGGTCTTCGTGCTCGGGGACGCCGCGCACGTCCACAGTCCGGTTGGCGGCCAGGGGATGAATACGGGCATTGGCGACGCCGTGAACCTTGCCTGGAAGCTGGCGGCCGTGCTCCGCGGCCAGGCGCCGGCGCCCCTGCTGGACACCTTCCAGCGCGAGCGGATCGCCTTCGCTCGCCGCCTCGTGGCCACCACCGACATGATGTTCCAGGCCGTCAGCCGCGACGACGCCGCGTCCCGCTTCCTGCGTCTGAATGTCGTCCCGACCGCCCTGCCGATGCTCGCGAAGTCGACCACCTTCAAGCGCTGGATGTTCGAGACGCTCTCCCAGACCGCAATCAACTACCGCGGCAAAGGGCTCGCCGAGGGCGCCGCCGGCGAGGTGCGCGGCGGCGACCGCCTGCCCTGGGTCGAGGGGAGCGCCAACTACGCGCCGCTCAAGTCGCTGGCCTGGACGGGTCAGGTCCACGGAGATCCGGAGGCGGGTGTCGCTGAAGCCTGCGCCGCCGCCGGCGTTCCGTTGTCGGTTTTTCCTTGGAGCGAGGCGGCGGCCCGCGCCGGCTTCCACTCGGGGGCATTTCACCTCGTGCGGCCGGATGGGTACGTGGCCCTCGCGGCCGCCCGCGGGGCGCCAGCGGCCCTTGCGTCGTTTCTGTCCCGTCGGGGGCTCAAGCCGGTTGCGCCTCGGTGAGCTTCTCCAGGGAGATGCGCCCCGTCTCGGGCACCATCAGCCACGTGGCGATCGCGCCGGCGACCGACAGGGCGGCGATCACCCAGTAGGCCGCGGTGCCGCCGAGGCTCGAGAACAGCAGGGGGAAGAAGAAGGCGCTGATCGAGGCCCCGATCCGGCCGCCGGCGACGGTGATGCTCTGCGCGACGGAGCGGATCCGCGTTGGCGCCAGCTCGACGCCGAGGATGCCCGCCCCCGAGACCAGGCCCGGCCCGGTGGAGGCGACATTGAACATGCCGAAGACGATGAAGGCCAGGACCGGCGCCGCCGCGAGCTTCGACTGCATCAGCGCGAACACGGCGACGAAGATGGCGCTGCCCAGGAATCCCCAAGCCTGCAGCGGTTTGCGGCCGAACCGGTCGATGATGAACAGCGAGCCGATTATCGAGGCCGGCAGGATGAACACCACCTGCATCAGGATCTGGAACACGCCGGCGCCGAGGCCGAGGCTCTTGGCGATGATGTTAGGTCCGAACAGGATCGCGCCATAGACCACCAGGTCGTAGAGGAACCAAAGGAAAGCGCTAGCCAGGATGGCGCGCCAGTGCAGCGCGAACACGCTCCAGAAGCTGCGCTCGTCTCGACTTGGGGGGGCGACCGCCTGACCGGTGACGCCGGCCATCACCTTGGCCGCCTCCTCGCCGCGGCCGGCCTGCCGAGCCAGGAAGCGCGCGGTCTCGGGCATCCTGCGCCGCAAATACATCACCCCGAAAGCGGGGATGGCGCCGGCCGCCAACACCAGCCGCCATTCCAGGTCGGGCGTCACGTGCAGGGCGTCGAGCAGCATCTTGAGCAAGCCGGCGGCCAGGGCGCCGATCGGCCACATGGTGCCGAAGCCGAGGCCGATGGCGCGGCCGCGGTCGGCGCGGTTTGCGTGTTCGGCCATGATCGTCGGCGAGAGCACGTAGTCGCCGCCGACGCCGAGGCCGAGAATGAACCGCAGGGCGATCAGCCAGATGAGGCTCGGCGCGAAGCCCTGGGCGATGGCCGCGACCCCCAGGATCAGCACGTCGAAGCCGTAGAACGTCTTGCGGCCGCGCTGGGCCAACATGCCGAAGATGATCGCGCCCACCGCCGATCCGATCAGCGCCGACGCCGACAGCGTGGCGCTCTGGGCGCTGGTCAGAGTCGCCTGGCCGAACGAGTGCAGCGCCTCGGGCAGCACCAGGGAAAGGCAGGAAATGTCGTAGCCGTCGCAGAATACGCCGAGGCCGGTGGTCAGCGTCGCCAGCCAGTGAAACGAATGAAATTTCTGCTCGTCGATGGCTGAGAATTCGATGTCGGCCAAGTCTATCCCCTTCAAGTCACCAGGCTGAACGGAGCGCGCCGGTGGTGACGGTCGAGCCGGCCATGTCCCAGGCCATCAGCCGGGGCGGCAAGGTCGGCAACGGTTTGGCGCTCGCCGGCCAGCTCGGCGTCCACGCGGCGTAGCGGATGTCGAGCGTGCCATGGCCGACAGGCTTGAAGGCGATCTCGAGCGGCGTTCCGGGACCCCAGACGAAATGAGTCCATCGACCTGGCTCGGTCAGCATGGGCGTCGGACGGCCATCGACGGCGCCGCCCGTGACAACGGCGTCGGTCTTGACGTCCAGATGGAGCGTTGCGCTTGGGTCGGCGGAAGCCTTGATCTCGACGGTCCCGTCGGCGGCGCGGGCGAGATCGACGGTCGGCGCAGCGGACGTCACCGGCGCGGCGGGGGCCGCCCAGACGGGGCCGCGGAAGGCGGGAAAGTTCAGCAGGCCGATCTTGCCGCCGTCTGCTTTCAGCATCGCTCTTGTCCAGGCCTCCGGCTCGAAAGGACTGACGCGCCAAGCGTGGCCGTCGTCCACCACGTAAAGCGGCTCGACGACGTTCGGATGACGGACGGTCCACGGTGGGGTGAAGGCGAGCGTCAGCGCGACCCCGACGGCGGCGGCAAGGGCAAGCAGGGCCACGCCCAGATGCGCCGCGCGCGAGCCGGGCCTTGGCCACAGGAGAGGCCAGAGCGCCAGCGCCGCCAGCCAGAGGGGAAGGGCGGCCGGTTCCGGCAGATCCATGGCCTGCAGCAGCGGGTGAAAGACGCCGCCCGCCCAGGCGGCGGTCAGGACCATCAGCACCAGCGCCGCGCTCCACCGGGCTTGAGGCGGAACGCGGGCATTGAGCGCCACCAGATGCAGGACGGCCAGGGCGGCGACGAGCGGCCAGGCGACCAGGAAGGCTGTGGTCGGAGCGATGACCTGCAGAACCAGGGTCAGCAGGAACGCGACCGCCAGCCCACCAAGCCAGGCGCCCGTGAAGCCAAGTGGCCGACCGGTGAGGATCAGGGCGAGGACGACGACCACGCCGCCTTCCCAGAGCGCGACCACGTCGAAGCCGCCGAAGGCCTGGGCGGCCAGCGCCGCCGCCGCGGCCGCGAGCGTCGAGGCCAGCCGCGCCTCGCCCAGCGAGAGAGCGAAGAACGTCAGCATCGCCGTGGCGAGGCCTGCCAGGGCCATGGCCGCCTCGAAGGCCGGAAAACGGGCGAGGAGCGGGCGGCCCTCGATCCAGCCGAAGCCGACGCCGGTCAGGTGACGGACAGCGTGCAGCCCGAGAGCGAGGGCGACGAGCAACAGGACGCCCGCGCCGACACCTTGCGCCAGGTCCAGCCACCCAAGGTCCTTGGCGCGCTGGCCGCGCACGACCCCCCAGGCCAGGAGACCGGCGCTCACGGCGACCAAAATCCAACCGGCCCAGGCGGGATAGGCCAGGACAGCGTCGCCGACGAGGTTGCCGTAGACCGCGTCCTCGGATCTCGGCGGCAAGGTGGAGGCGTTGGCAAGGGCCCGCGCCGGGCCAAGCACTTGGTCGCCCAGGCTCTGCACCGCACCCTTGTCCAGGGCCGCCACCGTCGAGCTCGGCGAGTGGTAGTCGAACTGACGGCCGATGAAGGCGAGATTGAGCCCGGGGACACGCGCCGCTCTGGCCACCGTGTAGTCGGTGTCGTTGGGCAGCTGCTTGTAGATGAAGACCGACAGGGAGTTGGCAAGTGGGCGCTTGGCCGAGGCGAGGAACAGCTTGACCGCCGGGCCATTGCCGGGCCCGGTCTCGAACATCTGAGCCCGGCCGCCGCCGCCACGGGTCTCCATGTTGATGACAAAACCCACGTGCCTGGCCGCCGGGTCGTCGGCGAAGAAGGCCTGAGCGCCCAAGAGGCCCGCCTCCTCGCCGTCGGTGATGATCAGAATCACGTCGCGCAGCGGCTGGCCGCCAGCCTCGATCGCCCGCGCGACCTCCAGCGCCGAGGCGACGCCGGCGGTGTCGTCAGCCGCTCCGGGGGAGCCCGGCACGGTGTCGTGGTGAGCCATGAGGGCCAGCGCCGGCAGGGTCGGATCGCGACCCCTGAGCACGCCGATGACATTGTCCACCTTCGCGCCACCGATCCAGCGTTCGCCCCAGTACGTATCGCCACGCACGCCCTCATCGCTCTGGACGCGTGGCGAGAGACCAAGCTCGGTCATGCGCCGCACGACATAGTCGCGCACCGCCGCGTTGGCTGGCGAACCCACGGGGTGGGGGACGGCCCCGATGACGGCGATGTCGCGCATCGCCCGTCCGGCCGAGAAATCCCCAAGCGCCGCGTTGGCCGGCGCCGGTGCTGGCGTGCGGGCCGAGGCGTAGAAAAGGGCGAATGCGGCGGCGAGGACGGCCAGGAGCGCGGCGATCCGCATCATGCTCCAGGACCTCTCGACCGTTGTCGCCGCAGCCGCAACATGCGCGATCGATCAGGCTGGCGCAATGCGCGGCGGCGCGGCTCACTCAAGGGCGTGGAAGGGCTCGTTCGGCGGCGCGCCGTTCTCATTCAGGATCGGCCTGGGGCTCGGTCGGTTGAACGGAGACCAGTGAGGGCGAGGCAGGATATAGCCCGGGGCCCAGTCGTCGTCTTCGTCGCACCACTGGCTCCAGTCCGGCTCCAGGCAGAGATCCTGGCAGAGTCGCTCGACGGTCTTGCGAAGGGGCTCGTCGGGGAGGACCTCGTAGGCGTCGTCCTCGCTCAGACGCTCAGAGAGCGCATCGAGGAGGGTCTCGGCGACGTCGGGGTCTCGGGTTTCGGCGAAGATGGCCTGCGCGACGCTGATTTCCACGGCGTCGCGATGTTGGCGCTCCTTCTGGCCCGCCTTTTCGATCGCCTCGCCCGTGATCAATTCAAGCCGGTGCAGGTCAACGATCTCTGCTTTGATCCTGCCGATCTCGTGGACGGTCTTGCCCTCCAGCGCGATGGTAAGGCGGATGGCGCGAGAGAGCTTGGCGAAAGCGCCGGCCGCCGTTTCGGGATCGTCTCCCTCCGGCGCCAGGACGCGATCGCGCAGCGCGCGGGCCAGCTCCATGCCCATCTCGGTGAGCTCTTGCAGCAGCTCGAGCCGCCGCTGCGCTTGGGCGATGACAGGATCTTCGGCGGTGTCGCAGGCGGCGTTGGACATGACGATAATCATTGCATAACGCAATTGCGCGTGTCAACGCATTTTGCAAATTGCTTTCTAAGCGCACCGCGCTGCCGTACAGGTTACCCCTTCAGATTGCGGTCCAGCAGATCGAAGAGCGCTGTCCAGTGCCGCTCAGCCGCGGCCGGATTGTGCACCGGCGTGTCGGCGGGAACCCAGCCGTGCAGCGCCCCCTCGTAGATCACCACGGTGTTGGTGACGCCGGCGGCGGTCAGGGCTTCGCGCAGGCGATCGGCCTGTTCGGGCGGAAAGCCCCCATCGTTGTCGGCCCCCGCCATGTAGACCTCAGCCTCGATCTTGGGCGCCAGAAGGTGAGGGCTATCCGGCTCATCGGTGGCGAGCCGGCCGCCGTGGAATCCGGCGCAGGCGGTCACTTTGTCTGGATAGGTCCCGGCCGCGCGCAGGGCCATGCCCGCGCCCATACAATAGCCAGTGGCGCCCACGGGGCCCGGTTTGGCGAGCGGCTGGGCCGCGATCCAGGCCAGGAAGGCGCCGGTGTCGCGCATCGACTTTTCCGGGTTTGTGGAAGGCATCAGCTTGGTGAACAGCTCCGCCCGCAGCGCCTCGTCGGTGAATACCTTCTTGGCGTCGATCTGCGGATAGTCGCCGGCGCGCCAGAACATGTCGGGGAGCAGTACGTAGTAGCCCCCGGCGGCGAGGCGCTCGGCCATCTCGAACAAGGCCGGCCGGATGGCGATGGCGTCCATGTAGAGAATCACCGCCGGCCACGGTCCCTGGCCCTCCGGCGTAAAGACGAAGGCGCGCGCATTCCCGTCGGGGGTAGGAATGGAGACTTCGGTCCCAGGCATCGGTTTCTCCTTCTTGCAGACGTCGGGCGCCTAACGCCTTACGAAGATTTCACGAAGATTTCCGCATCCAATGCCGCATCTGCGGGCCACTTCCCTTGTGAGCGGGTCCGCATGGGCGGCGTCCGGCAACGCTGAATGGAGACGAAAATGGGCGACTTTGCGGGGATGATCTGCGTGATCGTGTTCTGGGCCTTCCTGGCCGGCATAATCCTGGGTCCCAGGTATATGCGCTATCGCGAGCGTCAGCAGATGCAGGAGGTCTTGAAGACCGCCTACGAGAAGGGCCAGCCGGTGCCGCCGGAGCTGATCGCCGCCATGCAGAACAGTGTTTCACTTCCCGCGCCGATCGCCACCCGCGAAGGCGACCTGCGCCGCGGGATCGTGCTCATCTTCGCGGGCGTCGGCATCATGTTGCTGGGCCTGGGGATCGGCTGGGGCATCGTCAACGCCGGTGGCGACGAGGGCGGCTACATCGCCGGCGCGTCGATCGTGGGCGGTGGCGCGATTCCGGCCCTGATCGGCGTCGCCTTCCTGGTGCTGTGGGCCCTGGGGCGCAAATCGACCTCGGGTTCGCGTTAGGCCTGATCGACGTTTGGCCCTCGGGGAGGGGCCCCCAATGGTGGAAAGCGTCCGCGCCGCGAGGCACGACCTCGAGTTGGTCGCCCTGGCCGTCACTGGCGACCGGGCGGCCTTCGGCGAGTTGGTGCGCCGCCACGGCTCGGCCGTGCGCGCGCTGCTGAGAAGGATGGGGGCGGCGCCCGACCTCGCCGACGATCTGGCCCAGGACGCCTTCATGGCGGCCTTCGAGCAGATCGCCGAGTTCCGCGGGGAGGGGACCTTCCAGGCCTGGGTCAAGCGAATCGCGGCGCGGGCCTATGTCCGACGCTGGCGGAGGAGCGCTCGCGAAGCCCTGTCCGCCGAGCCTTCGGAAGCCTCCGCGCCGCCGCCCGATCATGCCGGCGCAATCGATCTCGACGCGGCGCTCGCTGGCCTGACCCCCGCCGAACGGATGTGCGTCTCGCTCTGCTACGGCGCCGGTCTTTCCCATGCGGAGGCCGCCGCCGCCTTGAATACGCCGCTTGGAACGGTCAAATCCCATGTCAAACGTGGTCTGGATAAACTCCGCGCCCGGCTCGCGCCGAGGACCGGAGACCTGGAGAACCGGGCGAATGGCTGACAGAACCTTCGAGATGGAACTCGAGCGTCTGTTCGGCGAGCAGACGGCCTTTCCCGACGCCGACCTCTTCGCCCTGAGGGTCGACTCGAGCCTCGACCGCGGCTGGACGCTCCGCAATCTCCTGATCGGCGGACTTGGCCTCGCCGGCGGCCTCCTCGCTTCGATCCAGATCATGGGCGCGGGCGTGTGGCCGAGGCTCCAGGAACTCGCCATGCGCTATGCGCCCAGCGTGCAGGTGCAGTGGACCGACGCCCACATGCTGCCCGGCGGCCTGGAGGTGAACGGCGAGGTGCTCTGGATGTCCGCGGCCCTGGCGGCGGTGGCCGTGGGCTTCGCCGTGACCCGGGCGATCCGCGAAATCTGACCGGGCCAGCCTCGGCTGGACCCACCCGCCGACTTGATCTAACTCGCCTCCTCGCAACCTGGCGCGATGAGGCTTCATGAAGACGGTCATCCTGGCGGGCGGGCTCGGTAGCCGCCTTGGCGAAGAGACCGCGACACGCCCCAAGCCGATGGTCGAGATCGGCGGCCGGCCGATCATCTGGCACATCATGAAGATCTACTCGGCCTATGGCCTCAACGACTTCATCATCTGCCTTGGCTACAAGGGCTATATGATCAAGGAGTATTTCTCCAATTATTTCCTGCACATGTCCGATGTGACCATCGACCTGACGCGCAACGGCATGGAGGTGCATCAGAACTACGCCGAGCCCTGGCGCATCACCCTCGTCGATACCGGCGCCGACACCATGACCGGCGGCCGGCTGAAGGCCATCCGGCCGTATCTCACCGAAGGCGAGACGTTCTGCTTCACCTACGGCGACGGCGTCGCCGCCATCGACATCACCGCCCTGACGGCCTTTCACGCCGCTCATGGCCGCCGCGCCACAATCACGGCGGTGGCTCCGCCAGGACGCTTCGGAGCCCTGGAATTCGATGGCGACAAGGTGACCAGTTTCCGCGAGAAGCCGGACGGTGACGGCGGACGGATCAACGGCGGCTTCTTCGTCGCCGATCCATCGGTGCTCGACCTCATCGAGGGGCCCGAGACTATTTGGGAGCGCGAGCCCATGGAGACGCTGGCCGCCGAGGGCGACCTCGTCGCCTATCGCCACGAGGGCTTCTGGGCCGCCATGGACACCTTGCGCGACAAGATCACCCTCGAGGAGATGTGGGCTCGCGGTGACGCGCCCTGGAAGGTCTGGTGAGCAGCGGCCCGCCCGTATTGAGCGGCGCGGGCGCGGAACGGCTGAGGGACGGCCCCTGGCGGGTCGTCGTAACCGGCGCCGGAGGCTGGCTCGGATTGGCGACCTTGGAGCTTCTGGCCGACCTGTTCGGCGAGCGGTTCGGAGATCGAGTCGTCTGCTTTGGCAGCCGGGCCCGCGCCCTCAGCCTGCGCGATGGCCTCGAAATCGCCCAGGCGCCGCTCGGGGACCTCGCCGATTTGCCACCGTTGCCAACTTTGGTGCTGCATCTCGCCTTTATTACCCAGGGCGCGGGCATGACGCTCGATGCGGAGGCCTATGTCGCCGCCAATCGGGCGCTCGCCGCGCAGGTGCTGTCCGCGCTCGACCGCATCGGGGCAGAGGCGGTGTTCCTGGCCTCGTCCGGCGCGGCGCATCTGGCCGATCGCGGCGGCGGACCGCAGTCCAAGGGTCTCTACGGCTGGATCAAGCGCCAGGACGAGTCGGCGTTCGCGGACTGGGCCGAGCGGCGTGGCGCGCGCGCTTCGATCGGCCGAATCTTCAATCTCTCGGGCCCCTACATCAACCGGCGGGCCACCTACGCCTTGGCGAGCTTCATTGCGGACGCCCTCGCCGGCCGGTCAGTGAGGGTTGGCGCCGGCGCCCCGGTCTGGCGTTCCTACGTCGCGATCTCGACGCTGATGAGCGTCGTCGCGGCTGCATTGACCGAGGGATCGGCCGGCGTCGCGACCTTCGAGACCGCTGGCGAGCGGGCCGTGGAGGTGGGCGAACTGGCCGGGATCGTGGCGGACCTGTTGGGCGCGCCCGGCGTGGAGCGGCTGGCGTTTGATCCCGAGTCGCCCGGCGACCGGTATCTCGGCGATGGGCGGGCGTTTTCCGCGTTGATGAGCACTCACGGCGTCGCCCCGATCGACCTTGCGATCCAGATCCATCAGACGGCGGCTTTCATGGCCGAGTATCCGGACGATCCACCTCGATAGTCCCGAGCGCCCGACGCGGCTCAGGCGCTGGTTCGCTGGTCCACGCGCCGAAGCTTCTCCATGACCGGCACCTCGCGTTCTTCGACGCGCTTGACGCCGTCACCGAGCGCCGTCTCGATCAGGCGGATGTCGCGGATCAGGCGGGTGATTCCGTTCGGTTCAAGCGAGGCGGCCTGATCGCTGCCCCACATGGCGCGGTCGAGCGTGACATGCCGTTCGACCATGCAGGCGCCGAGCGCGATGGTTGCGGCGCTGGTGGGGATGCCGGTCTCGTGACCCGAGTAGCCGATCGGCACGCCGTAACGCTCGCGCATCGTCGGTATGACCTTGAGGTTCAGCTCCCCGTATTGCGATGGATAGGCGCTGCAGGTGTGGAGGAGGATCAGGTTCTTCTTGCCAAGCACCTCGACCGCCCGGTCGACCTGCTCAATGGTGCTCATGCCGGTGGACAGGATGATCGGCTTGCCCGTGGCCCGGGTGTAGGCGAGCAAGGCGTCGTCGGTGAGGCTCGCCGAGGCGATCTTGTAGGCGGGCGGATCGAACCGCTCGATGAAATCGACGCTGGCCTCGTCCCAGCAGGAGGCGAACCAGACGATCCCCTTGTCCCTGCAGTGCGCGTCGATGGCCCGATAATCGACTTCGTCGAACTCCAGTCCCCGCTTTAGGTCGCCGTTGGTGGGACCGAAGGGGTTTTCCCGCTCGCGAGCCAGTTCCTCGGCCGTATACACCACGTCGACGGTGCGCTTCTGGAACTTGACCGCGTCGCAGCCGGCTTCGATGGCGACGTCGATCAGCCGGCGGCAGATGTCGAGATCGCCATTGTGGTTGATGCCGATCTCGGCGACCACGTAGCACGGCTCGCCTGGGCCCACCGCCTTGCCGGCGATCATCACGCGTTCCATACCAAGTCCTCCCAAATCTCGTGTCGCGCGTCCCGCGCCATGACAAGCCGCCTCTCAGGCCTGAGATCCCGCGACGACTCGCGGAGCCTCGACCCGGAGATGAGGCGCGGCGAGCGGGACGGCTGGCTCAAACTCGAAATTCACCCGCTCGCGCTCGACGGCCCACGGCCGGCGCTGCAGCTGGGTGTGGATGGCGCCGATGTACTCACCGAGCAGGCCCATGAAGATGAGCTGGAACGAGAAGCCGACGAAGCCGAAAATCACCAGCGGCGCCACACCGGCCTGGAATCGGTCCCAGAACAGCAGCTTGTAGATCAGCAGAGCCGCGCCAAGGCACATCGAGACGGCTGCACAGACGAGGCCCGCAAGGGTCATCAGGCGTAGCGGCGCCTTCGAATGGGTGACGAGCCCCACCAGCGCCATGTCAATCAAGGTGCCCAGGTTGTTCTTGGACTTGCCGCGCTTGCGCATGGGCTGGTCATAGGGAATGGCCTTGTAGGGAAAGCCCAACTCCGCGACCATGCCGCGAAAATAGGGCTCTGCGTCATCGAGAGCGATGACCTGGTCGACCACTTTTCGGTCGTACAAGCCGAAGCCAGTGTAGTTCTGGATGGTCTCGATCGAGGCGAGCTGTTCGAGCAGGCGATAGTAGCGCTTGCGCAGCGCGAACATCAGTGGGTTCTCGGCGCTGGAGCGCTTGATGCAGGCCACCATGGGCCAACCCTCTTCCCAGGCGGCGAGCAGGTCTGGGATCAGCTCCGGCGGATCCTGGAAATCGGCGACGAGGCCGATCACGGCGTCGCCGCGAGTCTGGGAGAGCGCGTACATCGGCGACCGAATCTGGCCAAAATTGCGCGTATTGACGATGACCTTGACGTTGCGGTCCTTGGCTGCGAGCCGTTTCAGGATCGCCACCGTACGGTCGGTGGAGGCATTGTCGATGAACAGATGTTCGTAACGATAGCCGCCAATCCGCGCCATGATCTCACGGACCCGCTCGTAGAGGGCCTCAACATTTTCCTCTTCGTTGTAACAAGCGGTAAGGATTGTAACTGACTTCATGGTTTTCGAACTTTATCCGCTATGGCCTTTGGAAGGCGAGGCGTCCCGTTGTCGCGGGCGAGTCAGAAAGACTGATTCTGTGAGTTCTGCGTCAGCGCCGATCCCATTGAAGGCCAGCCAAGGATACCATGAGTGGTGAAGCTCTCCGACTATGTCGCCGACTTTGTGGCCCGCCAGGGCGTCGATCACGTCTTCATGGTGCCGGGCGGCGGGGCGATGCATCTCAATGACTCGTTCTTCCACCACGACGGGCTGACCTGCGTCTCCAATCTGCATGAACAGGCCAGCGCGATGTGCGCCGAAACCTGGGCCAAGACGCGGGGCGCGCTGGGTTGCGCTCTGGTGACCACGGGCCCGGGCGGCACCAACACCATTACCGGTCTCGCTGGCGCCTGGCTCGATTCGACCCCGGTGCTGTTCGTCTCCGGCCAGGCGAAGCGCCCGGACCTCAAGGGCGACAGCGGCGTGCGTCAGATGGGAGCCCAGGAAGTGGACATCGTGTCTATCGTCCGGCCACTGACGAAATACGCCGAGACGGTGATGGATCCGGCCGATATCCGGTTTGTTCTGGAGAAAGCCGTTCACACGGCCCGTTCCGGCCGGCAGGGACCGGTGTGGGTCGATATCCCGCTCGACGTTCAAGCGGCGACCATCGAACCGGACTCGCTTGCGGGGTTCGCGGCCCCCGATCGGGCCCCCGCCGATCTGAGCGCCGATGTCGCAAGCCTGTTCGCCATGCTTTCGGTGGCGCAGCGGCCGGTGATCCTGGTCGGCAACGGCGTTCGTTTGGCCGGGGAGCGGGCGGTATCGGACATGCGCCGGCTCGTCGAGGCGCTGCAGGCGCCGGTGCTGGCCACCTGGCTGTCGATGGACCTCTTCGCCTTTGACGAGCCTTGCTACATCGGCAAGCCGGGCGCGGTGGCGCCGCGCGGGGTCAACTTCACGCTGCAGAACGCCGACCTGCTGCTGGTGCTGGGATCGCGACTCGATTTCTCGATCACCGGCTACGCCCCCGAACGCCTGGCGCGCGGGGCGAAGAAGATCATGGTCGACGTCGACGCCGCCGAGATCGGCAAGCTTGCGGCCTATGTCGATGTTCCGATCGTGGCCGACGCTGGCGATTTCCTGGCCGCGGTGGCGGCCGAGCTCAACGGCCGCGCCTGGCCGGACTGGAGCGCCTGGCTCGCGCGCTGCCAGGGTTGGAAGCGCCGCTGGCCGGTGGTCCTGCCCGAGTTCCTGGCCCCGGACCAGAAGGTGAGCGTCTACGCCCTGGCCGACGTGCTCTCCGAGGCCCTGCCGGAAGGCCATCTCATTGTCACCGGCAGCTCCGGCGCCGGTATCGAGATCTTCCAGCACGCCATCCGCCTGAAACGCGGCCAGCGCCTGCCATCCACCGCCGCGCTCGGCTCCATGGGCTATGGCCTGCCGGCGGCGATCGGCGCCTGTCTGGCGATGGGCGGCGCCGAGACCGTGGCTATCGACGGCGACGGCGGCCTGCAGATGAACGTGCAGGAGTTCGAGACCGTTCGCCGGCTCGACCTGCCGATCAAGTTCTTCATCCTTTCCAACGAGGGCTATTCCTCGATCCGCACCTCGCAGAACCGCTGGTTCGGCCGGCTCGGCGGGGCCGATCAGACGAGCGGCCTGACTTTGCCCGATCTCGGCAAGGTGGCGGCGGCCTACGGACTGCCCAGCGTGCGCATCGCCGACCAGAGCCGGCTGAAGGAAGAGGTCGAGGCCGTCCTGGCGATGCCGGGCCCCGTGGTGTGCGAGGTGGTCTGCATACCGGATGAGCAGCGGATTCCTTCGATGAGCTCAGCCCAACGCGCGGACGGCTTGCTCTATTCGAAGCCGATCGAAGATCTCTGGCCGTTCCTGCCGCGAGACGAGTTCCTGGCCAATATGATCGTCCCCCCGCTTGAGGAAACGTAAACAAACGTCTCGCGCGGAGCCGGCCGTCGCTTTCGTAAGGGCGGCCAGGCCGGCGACCGATATCGTGTGCTGGAGAGTCGACTGGGGCCGTCCCCTCCAGTTGACTTGGATTGGATGCGCAACCGTGCCAGAGGAGCCTCATTCAGCGGCGCGCCGGGTCGCTTCAGACCAGGAATTATCCTGCTCCCGCTGTGAGATCGAGACAATCACGCGTTACAAGAACGAGCGTATGACTTACCAAACCGACGTCTGCCCTGGCTGCGGCTCAACCGACTTCATTTCCCGGCCGGCGGTGATGGCGCCGTTCTTGGCTGCATACCTTTTTGACCAGCCGCCCGACGTCCACGGCTTGGGCGCCTGTGCTGCGTGCGGCCTGAGGTTTTACACAACCCGTTTTGACGACACCGAGATCGATCGGCTCTACACCGACTATCGCGACGAACGTTACCTCGCGATGCGTCGGCATTCTGAGCCTTGGTACACTCGCAAGGTCAACGAATACCTGTCTGGCGCAGGGATGGAGCCGCGCCAAGAGGTCTATCGGGCGGCGCTCGTGGGCCATGCAGAGGCGAACTCTATCGGTTCGGTTCTCGACTACGGCGGCGACCGAGGTCAGATGATGGCGGGGGGGCCGGGCAGCGAATTCTATGTCTACGACATATCGGGCATCGAGCCTGCGCCCGGCGTGACAGCCATCCGCGACGAGGAAGACCTTGAGCGCAGGCAGTTCGATCTGGTCCTGCTTTGCGCCATTGTCGAACACTTTTCAGAACCGTTAGCGCAGCTCAAGCGGGTGGCCGAGCGTGTGAAGCCTGGCGGCCTTTTGTATATAGAGGTGCCCGAGGATTCGTTCTCGGTGGAGTCAATTCCGAGCGGCCGCTGGTACGTTGCTTACCTCCGGCGACTCGTCCGACACCCGCTATTGATGCTTGTTGTGGATTTTCTATCAACGGCGATCCGTTTGAAATTCCGAGTCATCCCCCCATTCGGGTTTGCAAAACAACACGAGCACCTGAACTATTTCGACGTCAGATCGCTTTCGCATTTGGTTTCTGCTTCAGGACTCACGCTTCTGAATTGTTCGATGTCTAGCGAAGGGTCGGTGGTCGCCATGTGTCGGAGGTCGGCCGCAGTTGATGTCAACCTTGGCGCGGACGAAGTCTCTCAAGCGGCGGCCAGCACTGTCGCCTAGCATTGAGCCTGTCGGACAGCTGCCGCCATACAGCGAAGTGCACGGAAGCGAGATAGTGGGTCGAATCGAAGAACTATTGCGACGCTGTGGCATGGGGACAATAACGCCATTTGGCGCGCCCTGGATGTCGTGGTGAACGGCTGTATTCTTTTCGACCTCGATGGTACGTTGATCGACAGCGTACCCTTGTGCGCTCAGCTGGTGAACGAGATGCTGGCGGCGCGCGGCGTCAGCCGCCGGGTGAGCGAGGCCGAGACGCGCCCCCTGGTCACCACGGGCGGCCGGCTGATGCTGGCGAAGCTGCTCGGCGAGGCGTGCGGCGATGTCGAGGCGGCGCTGGTCGAGTTCCGAGCGCGTTACGCCGCCCGGCCGACGGACCCGGCCTGCCTCTATCCCGGCGCGCGCGGGGCGCTGGCTGAGCTTCGCCGCGCCGGCTTCGGCCTCGCGGTGTGGTCGAACAAGCCGCAGGAACTGTGCTCCAAGGTGATCGCCGAACTGGGCCTCGCCGACCTTTTCGACGCCGTGGTGGGCTCAGGGCCGGCTGTGCCGCTTAAGCCGGACCTCACGGGCCTCGGCCTCGCACTTGGCGATACGCCGCGCGGCCGTTGTTGCTCGGTGGGCGACAGCGAACCCGACTGGCAGGTCGCCCAGGCGGCTAGCCTGCCACTCATCCTGATGACCTTCGGCTACGGTGACTACGACCGGGCCTGGCCGGGCGCGTCCCTCTGCGCCTCCTTCTCCGAGCTTCCCGGTGTCGTGGAGGCGCGACTTGCCGCCCGAGACGCCGCGTGAGGCCGGAGCCGGCACCCTATCCGGCCCTGACTGGGGTGGGCGCTGGGCGGCTGGCCGCGAGCGGCCTGCGCGTCGTCGTGGCTGGCGCCGGCGGCTGGCTGGGTCTGGCGACGCTGGAGATGCTGCATGGCCTGTTCGGCCCTGATTTCGCGGGGCGGATCGCCTGTTTCGGGTCCAACGCCCGCACCCTGGCGTTAAGGGGCGGCCTCGCCGTTCCGCAGCGGCCCCTGGCCGAGATCGGCGACCTTGCGCCAGCCCCCAGCCTCGTCCTGCACCTGGCCTATCTCACTCAGGAAAAGGCCGCGGCAATGTCGCCCGAGGCTTACGCGGACGCCAACCGAAGCATCTCACGACAGGTGTTGAACGCGCTCGGGCCGATCGGCGCATCCGGCGTGTTTCTGGCCTCGTCTGGCGCGGCCTACAAAGCGGAAGATCCCGGCGCGTCGGCTTCGATACGCCTCTACGGCGCGCTAAAAATGGAAGACGAAGCCGCCTTCGCCGACTGGGCCGAGAGGGCCAACGGACGCGCAGTCATCGGGCGGGTATTCAATCTCGCTGGCCCATACATCAACAAACAGTCGAGCTATGTGCTGGCTTGTTTCATCGCCGACGCCCTGGCGAAACGTCCGATGGAGATACGGGCCGCCAAGCCGGTCTGGCGATCCTACGTGGCGATCTCGGAGCTGATGAGCGTTGTGTTTGGGGCTTTGACCGAATCGAGCGGCGGCGTCATCAGGTTCGACACGGCTGGCGAAGCCGTATACGAGGTCGGTGAGATCGCCGATGCGGTGGCCGACGCCTTGGGCGCGCCCCGAGTGGCGCATCGTCCGCCGCCGAGCGGGGAGATCGAGGACCGCTATGTCGGCGATGGAAAGGTTTATGCGTCACTGCGCCATCGTTTCGACGTCGAGCCCGTCGCATTTTCCGAACAGATCAGGCAAACGGCCCGCTCGATGGCCGACGCCGGGCTTTCAACGAGATGAGATCCACTGACGTGCCGTTCGCCTTCGCTCGCCTCATTCGCGCCGTATCGACGATAGGTCTCGCCGGCCTGACCTGTCTGGTTCTCGCCTCGCCGGCGCCCGCCCAGACCTACACGGGCGTCGGCCAGACGCCGCCATATGGCCAGAGCCCCTATGGAAATTCCACGGGTGACACCAATCCGTCCTCGCTCTCGGGCGCCGACCAAGGCCAGTTCGGGTCTTCTTCGCTTCAAGGGCAGTACGGTGGGACCGGACAGAATAACGCCCAGAGCCAGCCTAACGGTCAGGGGGGCTTCACGCCTTTTACTCTGCCGAGCACGGGGACCCAGTCGACGCAGTCGCTGTCGCCTTTGAACGGCGCGCCCGGCGCCACGGCGACGCAGCAACCTCTTTACGCACGGCCGGGCGCGCTACCGGGACAGTTCGAGCTTTTCACTCGTCCGCCGCCTGAGCCTGGCGAGTTCGAGAAGTTCGTCAAAGACAAGCTCGGCCGCGAGCTGCCGCGATTCGGTGAGAATCTGATCTTGCAGGGTTCGAAGGGCTTCGTGTCGCCACCGAACGCCACCGTGCCGCCAGACTATCGGCTAAACCCCGGCGACGTGCTGCAGATCGGCGTGACCGGTTCGGTCGAGTCCAACCTGCAACTCACCATCGACGATGACGGAAGAGTATTCATTCCCCGGGTCGGCTCGGTCAGTGTCGCCGGGGTCCGCTACGGCGATCTGCAGGCGGCGCTCACGCGGCGTTTCCAGGAGCAATTCAGGAACGTGACCTTGTCGGTGGCGATTGCCCGCCTTCACGGTCTGACGGTCTACGTCACCGGCTACGCCGTGAGCCCCGGGGCTTACACGGTGAGCAGTCTCTCGACCATGGCCGATGCCATCCTGGCGGCCGGAGGGCCGACGGCGGGCGGCAGCTTCCGCAACATCGAGCTGCGCCGCGGCGGCCAGGTGGTCTCCCAACTGGACCTGTACGATCTGCTGCTGAGCGGCGACAAGAGTCACGACGCCGTGCTGCAGAACGAGGATGTGCTCAACATCGCCCCAGCCGGTCCCGAGGTGGCGGTCACCGGGAGTGTCAACTCCGAGGCGATCTACGAGGCCAAGCCTGGTGAGACACTCGGCGACGTGATCCGCTACGCCGGTGGATTCAACTCACTGGCTGACCCCTCGCGGATTGTGGTGCAGCGGCTCGCGGATCTGGACAAGGGCGGTTCGCAGCAACTGGCTTATGACGCGGCCCTGAAGTTTCCCGCGGAGGGAGGCGATATCGTCCGCGTCCTGTCCCAGGGCCAGATCGCCCGCCCCGAAGAACGTCAGGCCATCCTCGCCACCATCGAGGGCGAAGTGGATCGTCCCGGCCGCTATTTCCTGCGCCCAGGCGCCACTCTCGGCGACCTCCTGAACGCGGCGGGCGGACTGACCGGCGGCGCCTTTGTCTATGGCGCGGATCTGACGCGCGAGTCCGTGCAGCGGCAGCAGGAGAAGAGCTTCGAGCGCGCCATAACCGAGCTGCAGTTCGCGGCTGCGACAGCGCCACTCACGGCGCTCGGCGCCACTGACGCCGCCACAGCTACGGCGCGGCAAACCGCCGTCAACAATGTCGTCGATGAGCTCAAGCAGCAGAAACCGGACGGCCGTTTCGTCATGCCCATCCCCTATGGCGCGTCCGCTCTCGAGGGTGACGTGCTGCTAGAAAACTTTGACCACATCTACATTCCGCCGCGGCCCAAGACCGTCGGCGTGTTCGGCTCGGTCTACCAGGCGGCCTCATTCCAGTACGCGGAAAACACCCGCATCGGTGACTATTTGAAACTGGCCGGCGGCGCACGGCGTCACGTCTCGGATCGTGGCCAGATATTTGTGGTGCGGGCCAACGGCTCGGTGTTGTCCGCCGCACAGGTTCACGACTTCGAGGACAAGCCGGCCTATCCGGGCGACGTGATCTATGTTCCGGTGAAGACGGGCCCGAGCTCCTGGGAAAAGATCGAGAAGATCGCCACTATCGTCGGCCAACTGGGTGCGACGGCGGCGGTCATCGGCATCCTGGCGGCGCAATGACTCGACCGCCGTCCCTGATCGATTGGGTGCTGGATCGCCCCTGGTTCCGCGACGCCTGGCGGCGCAGGTTGACCTTTTTTGTCGCCGCGGTGGTTGCGGGTCTGCTGGCCCTGTTTCCCCGGCCCTACACGGCCGAGGCGGAGCTCCTGCCTCAGGAGTCCAATGGGGGACTCAGCTCGGTCCTGGCGTCGGAAGCCAGCGGCGCCCTGCTCAACCTCTCGGTCCTCACTGGCGCGCGCACCTCAATCGATCAGGACCTCACCATCGCACGCAACCATGCGGTGATGGAGAAGGCGGTCGCCAAACTGAATCTGGTCGGCAAGCCTGGCTACCCTGATGAACAGACGGCCGAGTCCAAGCTCGCCAAGAGGATTTCCATCGTCGCCATTCGGGGCAGCATCATCCAGATTCAGGCGAAGGGCCATGATCGGGAGTGGCTGAAAAACGCCGTGGCGGCGGTGACTGAGGCAACGCGGGAACGCCTTGCGGAGATCAGTCTGCAACAGGCGGCGCAGAAGCGGGAGGTGACGGTCAACCGCCTGCAGGACGCCAGCGTACGCCTGGCCAAGGCCCAGGATGCGCTCAATCAATACCGCCTGTCGAAGCGGCTGCCGGCGCCAGAGCTTCAGCTCGGGACGGGCGTCGGCAATCTAGCCGGCCTGCAGGGCCAACTTGAGGCCAAGGAGGTTGAGCTACAGACGTTGTCGCAGGTCGCTACGCCCAACAACATCCAGATGAAGGTGGTCCAGGCGGACATCGATAGTCTGCGCGGCCAGATCGCCCAAGCCCAGAAGACTTCCGGCGGGGCCCTGGCGGGCGTCGCCGTCGCCAACACCGAGTACTATAATCGCGTGCGCGACGTAAACGTCGCCCAACTGCTTTACCAGGTGTACAGTCGCTACATGGATGAGCTGACGATCGATGAGATGTCGGCCAATCAGAGCCTTGAAGTTGTCGAGCCACCGTTCGTCAAACCCCAAAGGCAGTACAATATGATCTTCCTCGGATTCCTGGGCTTGATTGTTTGTCTCGCCGTGGGGGCCGAATATTACATGATGGGCGGTCGGGGCCCGCGCGTGGGCTAGGTATGAGCGGGCCAATTGAAATCTCGGTTGTCATCCCGTGCCTGAATGAAGCCGAAAACGTCGAAGCGATCGCCGCGGCGGTAAAGGCCGAACTGGCCAACGCCGGCGTGGCCTCGTACGAGATCATCTTCATCGACAACGGCTCGACCGACGGCACTATCGAGCTCATCAAGACCTTGTGCGCTGCGGATCTCGCCGTGCGTCTGATCGTCAACACGCGAAACTATGGTCAGAAACGCTCGCCGACCTATGCGATCTACCAGACATCAGGGGCGGCAGTGATCGGCATCTGCGCGGACTTTCAGGATCCGCCGGAGATGATCGGGCAGTTCATCGATCGCTGGCGGGCGGGAGCCAAGATCATTCTGGGTGCGCGCGCGTCCGAGAAAATGTCCGTGGGGATGCGTCTGTTTCGCCTCTTGGGCTACGGATTCCTCGCCCGCTTCAGTGACTATCGCGTCCTGCCAAACGTTACCGGCTTTGGGCTATACGATCGGACGGTGGTGGATTGCCTTAAGCAATGGCGCGATCCCGAGCCGTTCTTCCGTGGCATGCTGGTCGAGAGCGGCTTCGGCCTGGAAATCATCCCCCATGCGCGTCCGCCGAGGGCCGCGGGGCGCTCCAAGAACAGCTTCTTCGCCATGATCGACTTCGGCCTGTCGGGCGTGGCCAGCGCTTCATCCCAGCTGATGCGCGCCCCCCTCTACCTGGCCCCGTTCGTCTTTGCCGCCACGGCTCTGGTGCTGGTTGTCGGGATTTGGCTGACTGTCGTCGGTCGCGGGTCTTGGACGCCGTTCCTTGTCGCCCTGGGCGGCGCCTGCTTTGGCGCGAACCTGGTCTTCCTCGGTTTGATGGGCGAGCAGGTGCGGCTTATCGCCAAGACCGTACGAGGGGAGCCGCTTGTGGTGGAACGGGAGCGAGTCAATTTTCCGGCCGCTCGCTAGCAAGCTCCACGTTCTCGCCGCATCGAGCAGAACGCGCAGCGCTGAACTCTGGCGCTACTCCTTTGTGGGCGCGATCAACACAGCCTTCGGCTACGGACTCTATGCGCTGTTGGTTTTTCTGGGCCTCAACCTTTTTGTCGCACAGATCCTGGCGCATGTTTCTGGCTCGACGTTCAACTACTTCATGTTCCGGCGCCATGTGTTCCGCCATCACGAACATCCGTTCGGCCGCTACATTCTGGCCTACGCCTTGAATTATCTGATGGGTGTAACCTGCTTGGCGGCCGTACACAGCTTCATAAAATCACCCTACCTGGCTGGACTGGGCTCCTTGATAATAACAGCAAGTATTAACTACTTTATACTTAAGAAATTTGTGTTTCAAACGCAAAGTACAAGAACATCATGATCGCGTTTATCAAGCGCATCGGCTATTCAAGGCTGATTGAAATCGGCTTGTTAGCAGTGATATTATATAGCGTTACATGGTCTTATAGATTCTTTCAGATATATGGATATCTGCCACAACCATATTTTTTCGACACCAACGACACGTTTATGGATTGGATAAACGTCGCTCAGTGGTCACATGTCCCGGGCACGTATGATCAATTTGAATCTGTATATCCGCCCCTATCGTTTGCGTTTCTTAGATTCTTTAGTCCTGCGTCATGTTACGTCTATGACAAATTTTATGCGCGGGAATGTGACTGGATGTTCCCATGGGTCATGGGTTTCTTCTATATTTTGAACGCGTTTCTTGCTTTTAAGTGCTACTTTAAGAATGACCGAAAAACCGCGTGGATTCGCACAATTGCGTTGGTGCTTGGTTTGCCAATGTTATTCGGCGTCGAACGAGGTCAACTCATAATTCCAACCTTCACCGCCTTTATTCTGGCGCACGGAAATATTCTGCGCTCAGCTAGGTGGAAATGGCTTTGCGCGGCCTTTACGATAAATTTCAAACTCTATCTGATACTTGCGATCATTCCGCAGTTTATGAGGCGTCGATGGGCCGCGTTGGAGGCGATAGCGATCTCATCGATCGCAATCTATATTCTTACATATGGCATCATAGGTGATGGAACACTTACGCAAATTATCAGAAATATCACCAAATTTAACGAAACGCCGGAGGTCATACACTTTCAGAACGCTTACTATCAGCCGACTTATCAAGGCGTGACCCTGGCGTTAGACTCTGCATTTCCATTTATGAATTATATTGGTTCGAATTCACTTGAATTTATGCTTTGGTTCTTTCCTCTACTTTCATATATTGGCCTGGCCGGCATAGCGGCTTGCTTTGCCCTCATGGCGTGGAAACCCCTCGCCGCGCCGGTCAGGCGTATGGTCGCGCTCGCGGTGGCCGCGGTTATTACGAATACGATTGCCGGCGGATACACCGAGATTCTCGTGATCTTTCTAGTGTTCTTTGAGCCGTGGCGGGGGCCGGCGCGTATTGCGGCCTTGGTGGCAGCGTACCTGCTCAGTATTTCGGCGGATACTCCCCTTGCCACGTGGGTGACAGGGACGGAGACAAGTTATCTGAGCCAGCGCATCATTACCTGGAATGTGGGTTTGAACCTGGGTGAGCTGGTACGTCCGGGGCTTGTGCTGCTCATCGAATATGCTCTGATCGGCCAGACCCTTTGGGACGTCTGGAAGGCGCGAAAGCCTGTGTCGCCTGCGCCTTCGGCCCTGTTGCTGCCGGCCTGAAGCTCAGCCGCGCGCGCGGGATCAGTCGAGAAGTTCGCCCACGGGAATGACCCTGTGCGCCACATCTGGATATAGCTGAGCGATGTCGGCGGCGATCTGGGGCGCGAAGTCGATGCTGTTGATGAGGACCGCGCGAGGCTCGGCGCCGAGCGCCTCGGGCGCCAAGACCGAACGGCCAAGGCAGAGCGTCCCTTGCTTCGCAGGATTGCGGTCGATGAAAAAGGCGATCTTGCCGGGGTCGAAGAAGTTCGCCAGCAGCTCGTCGGCGAGGCTGCCGGCGCCCCAGACGACGATGTCTGACTCGCCAGCGAGGCGCGGGTGATCCGACAGGAAGCCCGGCCGCCACTTCGGTAGCTGAAAGCCCCGCGCGGCCACCCGCAGTGAGTCTGCATAGCGTGGATCGAGCACGGCCCCGGTCTCGGTCGCCAGCACCTCCATTCCAGTCTCGGCCAGCAGTCGGGTGAGCGATGTGGTCGAGAAGAAGTGCAGGTGGCTGCGGTTGTCGTCGATGGGCAACGCCAGGTTTCCCGAACGATTGGGAACCTCGAGAAACAGCAGACCGTCGGGCTTGAGCACCTTACGGATCGAGGTCAGCTCGGCGGCCGGATCGTCGAGGTGCTCCAATACGTGGGACATGATGACGAGGTCGAATCCCGACTCGATGGACCCCTCTGCCAGAAGCTCGCCAAGCGGTCGGACGTGAAGTCGGTCGACGCGGGTTCGGGCCTGTTCGCCCGCAGGTGAAAGCTCAATAGCCTCATAGCGGGCCGGCGCGAGAGTCTCGCGTGCGAGGGCGGCGAGCACGCCCGTAGCGCAACCAATCTCGAGAACTTGAGCGTTCTCGCATGCCATCGGGCGAATGAATGCGATCTGAGCGGCGAGCCGCTCGGGCGGGGCGCCGAACGGACACATGGCGGTCGCGTCGTAGGCGTAGGCCCGGCTTTCGGTCCGCCAACCATGAAAGCAGGTCAAACAATAGGCCCTTGCGCCCGTGGCGGCAGTCATCGCCTGCAGCCGCTCGCCGCCGCAGACCGGGCAGCTGGCGCTCACGACTCGAGCAGCGGAATGAGCATATTGTCCGCCAGCTCCTCGCGCGTCAGGAACGGGGCGAGGTCTTCCAGGGCCGACGTCACCATGCGGCCATCCTCCAGCCTGCGCGAACTGAGCTTGGGCGCAAACGGCTGAGCCTTGTCGAGCATCACCTCGCAGAGCTGTGGGCCATCTCCCTCGAGCGTGTGGCGGATGAGCGCGGCAAGGGTGTCGTGAGTCTCGATACGGCGGCTTGGAAAGCCCAGGGCCTCGCCGAGACGGATGAAGTCCGGAAAGGTCACCCCGCTCTCGGGCCCGCAGCCGACGACGTTGTCTGGGAAGTAGTTCTGCTGGGTCTGGCGGATGGAGTGGTAGCCGTCGTTGTTGAGCACGAACACCTTCACCGGCAGGCCTGGGCCGACGATGCTCTGCAGTTCCTGCAGATTCATCATCACACTGCCGTCGCCGGCGATGCAGATGATCCGCCGCGCCTTGCGGTCGGCATAGTAGGCCCCAATCGCCGCCGGGACGTCGTAACCCATGGAGGCCGAGCCGGAATTGGAGAAGAGGCGCTGACCCTGCTTCAGCACGGCGGACTGGAAAGTGACGACGCACGCCGTGCCGTCGCCGGTCACCACCACGTCCTCGGGTGTCAGCTGCTCGAACAGAGCCTGGCCGAAACAGTAGGGGTTCACGCCGTCGGCGTTCTGCCAATATTCCGGCAGGACGGTGGGATAGCGCGCGACGCGGGCGCGGCACCAGGCGAGGTAGTCGGCGTGGGCGGGCGGGCGCGCATAGCCTTCGAGCTCGTTCTCCAGGGCCTCGAGGAAAGCCGCGAGGTCGGCGTGGACCGGCAGGTCGATATGCAGCGTGGGCTTGGCGAGTTCGGCGCGGTCGATATCGACCATCGCGACATAGGCGGCGCGCGCGAAGGAGTCCCAGTTGTAGCTGATCTGGCGGATGTTGAGCCGACAGCCCAGAACCAGCAGGAAGTCGGCGTTTTGGACCGCGAAGTTGCCGGGCCGGTCGCCCACTGTGCCGGCGCGGCCGGCATAGAGGGCGTGGTCGTTGGCCACCAGATCGTGAGCGTTGAAGGCGCTGGCCACCGGCGCGCCCAGCTTTTGCGCCACGCGCAGGAAGCGTTCGGCCGCGCCGCCGATGCGCACCCCCGTACCAGGGAGGATGCAGGGACGTTCAGCCGCGGCCAGCCGGGCGACCACGGCGCGGGCCGCAGCTCGCAGGTCCGCGCCTTCGAGCGGGTTCGCCTCGGTGGCGGCGTGGTAGGGTTCGGCGGCAGGATCGAAGGCGGAGAGAGCGGCAGAATCGATCTGCGTCCCCTGGATGTCGATCGGTACGTCAACCCACACAGGGCCCGGCCGCCCGGTCACGGCCAGGTGGGCCGCCTTCTCGATCTCGTAGCGGATCCGGACCGGATCCTGGACGGTCACGGCGTATTTGGTGATCCCGCCGACCATCCGGACGATGTCCACCTCCTGGTCGCCCAGTTGGCGCAGGCCAATAGGGAAATTGCCCGCGATCGTCTCACGGCGCACCTGACCGGAGATCACGATCATCGGGATGCTGTCGGTGTAGGCGCCGAAGACCCCATTGAGCGCGTTGATCCCGCCCGGACCGGTGGTCACATTGAGGATTGCTGGCCGTCCGCCCAGGCGCGCGTAGGCCTCCGCCGCCATGGCGCATGCCTGCTCGTGATGCAGGCAGATCACCCTCAGGCCAGGGCAGCGGCCGAAGGCGTCGTTGAGGTGCATGGCCCCACCGCCGGTGACCATGAAAACGTCAGTCAGTCCGAGCTCGGCGAGGCGGCAGGCGATGTAGTCGGCGACGCGCACGTGGAATCCTGAATTTGGAGCGATCTTAGCGTGCGATCGGACGACCGCCACCCGTGCGGGTTGCTACTCGGCCGCCGCCCTCTTCAGCCGCGGCGCCTGGATGTCCGGCTGGGGGGGCACGCCGCGATCCTGGACCAGGCGCTGCAGCACGAGGTCATGCGCATAGTCGCTGTCGATGTCGCGAAGCAGCACCGCCTCATCGTGGAACACGGCCGTTCTCAGCCGCTCGCCGGCTGTGAACTCGCGCACAGAAATCTGTCCGTGATTGAGCGGCACGGCCATGTAGATGTCTTCCTCGGAAAGCACGTGGCCGGCGGGCAGGTCACGAGTCGCGTAGACCCCGCGCACCAGCTGGTCGAGATAGCGCACTTCCTTCTCCGGAGGCACGCGCTTGCGGTCGCCTGGGCCGCCGCACATTTCCTTGGCCTTCCGGAAAGCCTTGAACCAGGCGTCGGCCTGATGCGGAAGTGTGCAATAGGGCGAAACCGGCACGCCGTCGTGGTCGATGTCGATGTGGCGCTCGAAGGTCCGCGCACCTTTGCCATAGGCGATCAGGATCGAGGTCGACCAGTCGGTCATTTCGTGCGTCGAGAATCCGACCGTGATGTCCGGATAGCGCGCCCGCAGGAAGTCGATCTGGTTGAGGTCCAGTTCGTTGTCCTCGGACGGGTAGATCGACACGCAATGGTTGAGCGCGAAGGGGATGTTGTGGGCGGCGAAGAAGGCCACGAGCTCGTCGGTGTCGCGCAGCGACGAGCCGCCGGTCGAGGCGATAACCGGCTTGCGGGCCGACGCGATCTTGCGCAGCAGCCGGCGGTCGCGGATGTCGGAACTGGCGATCTTGAGGATGTCGACCCCGAATTCGACGGCCTTGTCCACGGACAACTCATCGAAAGCCGTCGTCATGGTCACCATGCCATGGGCCCGCACCGCCTCCACCATTGTGCGCAGGTCTTCCCACTCAAGCTTGGTCGCCAACGTCTTCTTGATGTAGCGAACATCATCGCGGTGGCGATGATCTTTGTGAACGAAGCTGTCTACATCGCGAAACTGAAGCTTGACTGCAGCTTTTACGCCGTTCGAGCTGACGACATCGCCGAATTCATCGATAATCTTCAGGCCACGCGCGAGCTTTCCCCAGTGGTTATTAGCCAACTCTAGAACAAACAGCTCGTCGAAAATGCTGGGCTGCATCTTATCTTTCCCCATCGGTGTCGCGACCCGACTTAGGAAGACATTCGGTCTTCGCGGTGTCTGGCCAGCTCATGTCGTCAGTCTGTGTATGAATGGCAAATGAACGTGTTTCCGGTCCCAGCCGTCTGTTCTCCGAGTCGCCCATTTTTATGAATACCGACTTGGCCGATTCTGGCTTTGTCAGCATGCGCCGGAAATTTGGGCCGTTTTCCGGCGCCGCATCGATCTAACATGCTCGCCGCAGGGGGGAAAGGCGCGCACTCGGCGGGACCCCGACATGACGTTTGTTTACATGCTGCGCGGCGTTCTTGACGCCACGCGATTGCGGGCCTCCGCGCCCGCCGCTAAGGCTCCGCGCCCGTTCCCGGGTTGAGACTGACTTTGACACTCGATCCCCCGACTAACGCAACTCGAGGTGAAATGAACAAGGCCCGGGGCGCGTTCCCGAGCATCGCGGCGAATCGCACCGAAATTGGCTTTGCCGTCGTGATTCTAGCGGCGGTCGTCTGGGTCGCCTGGCGATTCGCGGGCTTGGGCTATCTTCCGCAGCCGTTCCACTACAAGCCGGACGAAACCCTCAACGACCTCTACAAGCCGGCGTGGTGGTCGCACCACGTGGGCGGCTACGACTTCTGGCGGGAGATCTATCCGCCGCTTTCGCCGGTGTTCCTTCGCCTGTTCAGCTTGCCCGGCTGCTACCAGGCGCCCTGGCCAAACGGCTGGATCGTGGCCAGGGGTTGCGATTGGCCGCTGCGCGCTATGCTCGGCGTCTTCTTCCTTGCCAACGGTCCCCTGGCCTGGCTCGCGTTCCGGCGGGCGGGCCTCTCAAGGGCGTGGCCGCGGGCCACGACGCTCTGCCTCGGCCTGCCGATGCTCTATGCGCTGGACCGCGGCAACCTGCTTATTCCCTGCTTCACCTGCCTTCTGCTCGCGGAGGGCGACATCCTGGCCTGGCCAGCGGCGCGCTGGCTCGCCATGGGCCTGGCGCTGAACTTCAAACCCTACCTGCTGGTCGTCGCTCTTGGCCGCCTCGCCCGTCGGCAGTGGGCCTGGTTGGCGGGGGTCGGCGTGGCCGGGCTGGCCATCTATCTGGTCACCCTGGCGCTGGAGGGGGACGGAACACCCATCCAGCTCGTCCGCAATGTCATCGGCTATGGCCAAAATCGGACGGACGGGCCGCACTATTGGGCGAGTTTTTATTATGCGGCGTCCTATTTGCCGCTGGCTCACATGGCCGCGGCCGGGTTTTCATTCACCGGGCGTCTTGGCGCCGGCGGCGCCGAGGCGTTGCGCCTGGCGATCTTCGCGTTGATTCGGCTGGCGCAGTTTGGGGGCTTGGCCTGTATGGTTGCCGCCTGCGTCCGGCCGGCGCGTGTCCAGGTCTTGCGCTTCGCCGCGCTGCTGGCGGGTTTGGCGCTCACCACGGTGACCACCGGCTCGGCCGGCTACGCCGAGGTCTTCGTGATCTTCCTGGTCTTCCTGGAGCCCTGGCGCGGCCGTTTGCGACCATTGATGTTGTTGGCCGCCTACCTCCTGTGCGTCCCCTTCGACATAGCGATCTGGCCCGTGCGCATCGACGCGGCGCATTCGTTCCTGAGCGGCCGGCTCGTGGATCCCCAATTCGGCGTCTCCATCGGCCAATTGGTCAGGCCTGGGTTGATGCTGGTCATCCAGTTCTGTCTCACGGGTCTAAATCTGCAGGATATGTTCGCCCGACCGTCGCAGAGCTAAGGAGCACCGGCCATGGATCGACGTTTGCTGCTGGCGAGCCTCGTCGGGGCGCCCGTGGCGTCAGCTGGCGGCATCTCGCCAGACGCGCCCGCCTTCGATTCGCTCGCCGCTCTGCGCGCCGCCAGGCCGGCCGAGCCCGCGGTCGTTGTCCTGGGCCACGGCGCTGCGGGGGACGGGGGAGGGGGAATCTTCCTGCGCGTTCCGGATGATCACGAGGCGGACAACGACGTCACCGTGGCCGTCGATGCGGCCGGCCAGCGCTGGCGACGACTCTACAGCGGGCCGGTGGACGTGCATTGGGCCGGCGCCAAATGCGACGGCAAGGCAGACGACTCGGTCGCGATCGTCACAGCGGCGCGGACTGGCCCCATCGTCGTTTCGCGCGGTGTGTGTCGCATCGCCGCGGCGTTGCAGATCCCCTCTCACTGCCGCGTCGAAGCCGGCGCCTCGCTGGCGATCGAGGCGGGGGCGAGCGTGACTTTCAGCGCCGGCTTCGAGGCCCCGCTCGCCCAGGTGTTCACCGGCCCCGGCGCGGCGCGATTCGACCCGCGGTTCCATACCATCGGCCATCCGGAGTGGTGGGGCGCCCGGGGCTGGATGCCAAATCAGCCGGCTCCTGGTCCGGACTGTCTGCCGGCGCTTACCGCCTGCGTCGAGGCGTGCGCGGTGACAGAGCTCCAGGCCGTGGACTACTGGCTCTCCTCGACCTGGAGGATCCAGACCGATAGCCGCACGATCCGCGGCGTCGGGGTGAACGGGCAGGGCCCAAACCTCGCCACCCGGGTTGTCATCGACAGTCAGGATGAGGACGTGGTGCTGATTGGCTCGGACCAACCGCCGCCGGGCGGGGCCAGGGTCTTCCTCTCACGCGTGGAGTTCAGCCATATCACCTGCGCTCGCGCCAAGCCGCCGACGGCCCCGGCCCAGGGCTTCGGCGGTCCTTCGGGCCTCCGGCTGCAATATGTGCAGAACTGCTACGTTCACGACGTCTGGTCGATCGAGAACACCAACGGCTTCTACCTCTCCGGCGTCGTCTACAGCGCGCTTGAACGCTGTTTCGCCACCCGCGCGAACGCCGGCTCAACAGCGGTAAACGACTATTTCGCCGGCTTCCTGCTCGATGCGCGCGCCAAGTTCGGGATGAACACCGGTCTGGCCTCTGTCTATATCCGCAACAAGTGCGGCGCCCACGGCGGCGTTCACGCCAGTCCGACCTATGGGATCCGCACGGTCGGCGGCTGCACCGACGTCTATGTCAACGCCTTCGAGACCTCGTCGATCCAGTACGGCCTGTGGTTCGATGGCGAGTCCGATGTCGCCTATCCATCGGAGAACCTGCGGGTGAGCAATTGCGTGCTCGACCAGGTGAGGACGGGAATCACGGTGAGGCGGGGCAATCCGGCGACCAACGTCACGCTCGTCAACAACTACTGCGCGCCGACGAGAGCAGACGGCTCGGTCGGGATCCTGATCACGCAGACGCCAGCTTTGAGCGCCGGCGGGGCCGTCTCGCTGATGGGCAACGAGGTGATCAGCTCGGGCGGCGGAACGATTGGACTGTTGGTAGAGGGGTCGGGAGGGGTGGTCGCGACAGGGAACCTCTACACCGACCTCAGCCGCCCGGTGGTTCTGCGTGGAGCGTCGAACTGCCGGATCTCGGATCGAATCAGCAACGTCGGGCAGCATGCCGCCGGCCCAGCGATCGACCTCACCGCCGCCTCGCAGTGCGTGGTCGATGCGACCGTTGGCGGCGCGCAAGGCGCGTTCAAGACCGGCGTCACCCTCTCCGCCAGCCGAGGCGTCGAGGTCCGCTGCTCCGGCATTGACGCCTCGGCGCTGTCCGGGCCCAAGCTGGTCGCCGACGGGAGGGGAGTCGCCGCGGCAGGCCCGTTCGGCGCCGGCTGCCTTGCCCAGGGCCTGGTTTCCTAGACCTCGCGGCAGACTACGGAGAATGCTAGGTGACGCCCGCCTTGGCCCTGAGCCGCCACTATCGGAGCCCCCGTTGACGAATCTTTCTCCGACGCTTGCCACTGGGGAGCGCACGGCCGACACGATCCGCGATGAAATCATGGCGCTGGTCGATGAGTACTACGGGCTAAGGCACGCCGACCGGGGGTTCTCGCCCGCCAAGCCTTCGGTTCCCGTGTCGGGTCGGGTGTTCGACGCTTCCGACATGAAGTCCCTGGTCGATTCGGCGCTCGATTTCTGGCTGACCACCGGCCGGTTCAACGAAGCCTTCCAGCAGCGCCTGGCCGCACGGGTCGGCGCGCGTTTCTCGCTCACCCTGAACTCCGGCTCGTCGGCCAACCTCGTGGCCCTCATGGCGCTCACCTCGCCACTGGCGCGCGACCGACAGCTGAAACCCGGCGACGAGGTGATCACCGCCGCCGCGGGCTTCCCGACGACGGTCAATCCGACCATGCTCGCCGGCCTGACGCCGGTGTTCGTCGACGTCGATATTCCGACCTACAATGTCCTGCCCGAAGCGGTCGAAGCGGCGATCGGTGAGCGCACGAAGGCGATCATGGTCGCCCACACGCTCGGCAACCCCTACCGCGCCGACAAGCTCGCCGAGATCGCCGAGCGCCACGGCCTTTGGCTCATCGAGGACTGCTGCGACGCCCTGGGCGCGACGATCGGCGGCAAGCATGTGGGCACGTTCGGAGACGCCGGCACCCTCAGCTTCTACCCCGCGCACCACATCACCATGGGCGAGGGCGGGGCGGTGTTCACCTCCGATCCGGCCCTGCGCCGGGCGGCGGAGGCGTTCCGCGACTGGGGCCGCGACTGCTACTGCGAGCCGGGAATGGAGAACACCTGCAACCGCCGCTTCGACTGGAAGCTCGGCGAGCTGCCCTATGGCTATGACCACAAGTACGTCTACTCCCACCTCGGCTATAATCTGAAGATCACCGACATGCAGGCCTCGGTTGGCCTCGCTCAGCTCGACCATCTGGACGATTTCGTCGCCGCCCGCCGGCGCAACTTCGACCGGTTGAAGGCCGGCCTCGCGCCGCTCGAAGCGTTCTTCGTGCTGCCCGAGGCGACGGCCGGGACCGAGCCGTCCTGGTTCGGCTTCCTGCTCACGCTGCGCGATGGCGCGCCGTTCACCCGGGACGAGATTGTCCGCCATCTCAACGCCAAGGGGATCGGCACCCGCCTCCTATTCGGCGGCAACCTGACCCGCCAGCCTTACATGCTCGACCGCGAATTCCGGGTGTCCGGCGAACTCGCCAACAGCGACCGCATCATGCACCGGACCTTCTGGATCGGCGTCTATCCGGGGCTTTCGCCTGCGGCGATCGACTATGTCCTGGAGGTGATCGCGAGCTTCTGCCGAGGGAAGCGATGAGCGCCGAATGGCGGGGGCGTCGCGTCCTCGTCACCGGGCACACAGGCTTCAAGGGCGCGTGGCTGGCTGAATGGCTGCTGGCCTCCGGCGCCACGGTCGGCGGCCTGGCGCTGGCGCCTGAGACAGAAAGCCTGTTCGGCGACCTTGGGCTCGCCGAGCGGATGTCCTCGATGTTCGTCGATATTCGCGATGCGCAGGCGACCAGCCGCGCCATCGCCGACTTCGCGCCGGACATCGTCTTCCATCTCGCCGCCCAGGCGTTTGTGCGGCCCTCCTACGCCGATCCGGCGGCGACCTTCGCCACCAATGTGGTGGGCACGGCGAACGTCATCGAGGCGACGCAGCGGGTCCCGGCGGCGCGGGCGATCGTCTGTGTCACCAGCGACAAGTGCTATGACAATCCGGAGACCGGCCAACCCTTCGTCGAGACCGACCCGATGGGCGGCCACGACCCCTACAGCGCCAGCAAGGGCGCGGCCGAGATCGTCGCCGCCAGCTATCGCCGCGCCATTCTCCAGCCGGCCGGCGGCCCGCGTCTGGCGACCGCCCGGGCCGGCAACGTCATCGGCGGCGGCGATCGCTCGATCGACCGACTGGTGCCCGATCTGGTGCGCGCCTACGCCGCCGGTCAGGCTCCGGTGCTGCGCAACCCGGAGTCGGTGCGGCCCTGGCAACATGTGCTGGAGCCGCTGCGCGGCTACCTTCGCCTCGGCCTCGGGCTCCTGAACGGCGAGGACGTCGAGAGCGGCTGGAACTTCGGGCCGACGCGCGAAAGCGAGGTCACGGTGGGCGAGATCGCCCGTCGTTTCGCGGCCGCGTGGGGCGCCGGCGCCCTGGAACCGGTGCTGCAGCCTTCCCATCTGGCCGAGGCCCACGTCCTGCGGCTCGACAGCCACAAGGCCGCGACCCAGCTCGGCTGGCGGCCGGTCCTCGCCGTCGACAAGGCCCTGGCCATGACCGCCGACTGGTGGCGGGCCCTGAAAGCCGACCCGCGCGGGATCGCCGGCTTCACCCGCGGCCAGATCGCCCGTTACGAAGAGGCGGTTTCCGCCGCCTAGGGTTGATTGAAGTCAGTCGGAATTGCCGGCCCTGCCCTCTGGGGGAGGCAATTTCCTATGGAATTGGCCGGCTGCTCCGCCCTTTCCTCTACCGTCATGGCCGGGCGCCAGTCCCGGCCATCCACATCCTCCCGGTTTAGTGTGACCGCGTAGGGCGGTCACGGTAGGGCCCCGCAGCCTCGCCGTGGGCCAGGCCCGCCGGGGCCCCCCCCCCCCCGCCCCCCGGGGGTTGCCGGGCGGGCGCCCCGCGG
>Ga0302314_10001214_pt1 | contig 48377 bp, 47 predicted proteins | sample III_Palsa_N2_3_FD_200533 | JGI IMG/M metagenome (GOLD analysis project Ga0302314, IMG submission 200533) | Peat permafrost microbial communities from Stordalen Mire near Abisko, Sweden - III_Palsa_N2_3 | ecosystem: Environmental > Terrestrial > Soil > Palsa > Peat permafrost | place: Sweden...
AGGGATAGACCAGATAGAGGCGGAATTCGTGCCGCTCCTGCGCTGTCAGCGCGCCGAGTTCGGGGAAGCCGGCGCTGATCTGGGCGTCCGGCAGGTCGGGGCGGGCTGGCGCATGGCCGACCGTCCAGGCGCTGCGCCCGTCTTCGACATACGTCTGCCGCGCCGGGTAGGCACGCTCGAATGTCTCCGGATGGGCGGCAATGTGGTGGTAACACTCCATGAAGGTCTCGACCACGATCTTCCAGTTGATCTGGCAGTCATAGTCGAGCGTGGTGCCGACCACCCAGTTCTCGGGCGCCAGTCTGGCCAGCGAGCTGGACAGTTCGCTCAGCTGCGGGCCCAGTGGCGAGGCATCGCCCGAGAAATTCAGATAGATGAAGCCGTCGACGATCTCGGTACGGTACTCGGGCAGGCGGCAGGACTGCGCGTCGAATTCGACATCGTCCATCAGCGGCGCGCCGAGCAGGCGCCCGTCCAACCCATAGGCCCACTTGTGGAACGGACAGGAGAATCGCCGGAGATTGCCGGCGCCGTTGACCAGCGGTGCCCAGCGATGCAGGCAGATGCGCGAGAGCGCCCGGATCCGATCGGCGGCGCGTACCACGACGATCATTTCGCCCAGCAGGTCGATGGTGAAATAGTCGCCGACCGCGCGCAGTTGCGAGACGTGGCCGATCACCAGCCACTCGCGGCGGAAGACGCGCTCGACCTCGAGCTGGAAGAAGGCTTCGGAGGTGTAGGTCTCGGGTGGCAGGGTAGTGGCGCGGCCCAGGGGCTGATGGCTGCCGGCCAGCACGGCCTGCAGCAGAGCCTCCAGCGCCGCGCCTGGCGGCCTTTCGGCTTGGATGACTGAGCTGCCGTCCATCGAGCCTCTGCTGGGTTTGGATGTCGCGCGGCTGCGCCGACCGTTCGATGTGCAGGCAGCGCATGCAAGAGGCACACCAGTGAGCCGGAGCGGCCACCGGCGCCGGCTTTGGCAGCGTTGCCGACAGGGCGCCCGGGATTATGTAAGTGGCTGATTGTATAGGGGCGCCTGCTTCGCGGTTGCCGTTCCGGCTGCAAGCCCGGCTTAAGCTCGGTGGACTCAGCGCGTGACGCACCGGCGGCGGCACTCGTAGTGCAGTGCGGGCCGCGGGCGCTGCGGTGTGCGCGATTTTGGACCGCGCGCTTGCCTGCTTTGGCAGCGCTGGCGGCGCATGGCGTGGCCTCAAAACATCCCGTTGGGATTGGCCGATTTGTCGGGCACCGGCTGCACTACGTCCCAGTGCTCTACCACCTTGCAGCCCTCGACGCGCAGGATGTCCACGACCGCGATACCGCGATCGTCGGGCGCGAAGCGGGCATGGGAATGCACGGCAACGAGGTTGCCGTCGGCGATGATGCGCTTGATCGAGTAACTGATGTCCGGGTGTTGCGCGAAAAAGGGCTCCAGCAAGCCGATCGCCGCGTCGCGGCCCGATTGCGCCAGCGGGTTGTGCTGGATGTAGCCCGGATCCGCCCAGGTCTCGAATGCCTCGCGCACCTTCTTGTCGACGTAGAGCGCAGTCACGAAGCGGGTCACCACCTGCTTGGGCTGCAGGCGGCATGTCGAGGCGTTCGCGGGTAGCGCGGCGAGCGCCAGCATGGCGCTGAGCAGTGCAAACGACCGGCCCATTATTTCTCTCCCGTTTGAGCTGAAGTTGCTGCGATGACCGATGATTGTGAACCGGGCCGCACTGCATCGCCAAACGAAAGTGCCGGGCCCGCGTCGACTATGCAACGCCCGCTGGGCCATCGGACCGGAGAAGAACATGAGCGAAATTGCCACCCTCGTCGCCCGGATTGAAAAGCTCGAGCACGAGCTTGCGATCCAGCAGGACATTCACCAGATTCGTCGTATCCAATACACCTACGGCTATTTCATCGACAAGTCGCAGTACAACGAGGTGGTCGATCTGTTCGCGGATGATGGCGACGTCTGGTTCCTGGGAGGCATCTACAAGGGCAAGGCGGGTGTGCGCCGTCTGTACATCGAGCGCTTCCAGACGCAGTTCACGCAGGGCCATAACGGGCCGCGCTATGGCTGGCTGCTCGAGCACCCGCAGTTGCAGATGGTCATCGATGTGGCAGCCGACCGTAATACCGGGCGGGTTCGCGGCCGCTCGTTCATGCAGGCCGGCCTGCACGAGACGGCCCAGGGTACGCAGCGCGCCTGGTGGGAAGGCGGCATTTACGAAAATGAGTATGTACGCGACCGCGGGGTCTGGAAGATCAAGGTGCTGCGCTATTTCCCGTTCTGGCATGGAAGTTTCGCCGAGGGCTGGCCGAAGACTCCGATCGACTTCATCCCGATGGCCACGACCGTCTACCCGCAGGATCCGCTCGGACCCGACGCGCTGATCGAGCCGCCGCCGCGGCTCTGGCCGGCGACCGACACCGTCGCCTTCCACTATCCGCATCCGGTGACGGGCAGCCCGATCGTCCCGGACAACCGCCGCGCCCGCGAGGGCTTCAAGTAACGCCGTCATCACCCGGGCCGCAGAGCCGCAGGGTCGGGCACGGCGCGCAGCCGGCTCCAGGAACGCGCGGCATTTGCCGCGGCCGGGTTGCTCAATGCGGCGCAAAGCCAGCGTAAGTGCGCGTGCGCACTGACGGGGTCGGCGCGGCGTGTAGGACAAACACTGACAGAAAATTTTTCATAGTCCCACAGCATGATAGTCCGGGGCTGGTGCAGCCAGGCGGCGCCAGTCGTTACAACTAGCGGGACAGATCACTTTGATCGTCGTCCGACGAATTGCTGGAGACGGGAATGAACGACATGGCAAATTGGATGGTCGGCGGCTCGGCCGCGATTCAGGCGGTGCGCGACCTGGTAGACAAGGTTGCACCCACCGACGCCACGGTGCTCATTTCCGGCGAGAGCGGCTCAGGCAAGGAACTGGTCGCGCAGGCAATTCACGCGCGCAGCGCGCGCGGCTCGGGGCCGTTCCTCGGCATCAACTGCGGCGCCCTGCCGCCCACTCTCATAGAGTCGGAGCTGTTTGGTTTCGAGCGCGGCAGCTTCACCGGCGCCGCGCGCAGCCACGCGGGCATGGTCGAGCGCGCCTCGGGTGGCACGCTGTTTCTGGACGAAGTGACCGAGATGAGCGCGGACATGCAGGCGCGGCTGCTTCGATTCCTGGAGACACGATGCTTCTTCCGGGTCGGCGGCACGCAGGAGATCAAGACCGACGTGCGCGTGGTCGCTGCGACCAATCGCTCGCCGGTGCAGGCGGTGCGGGATGGCAGCTTGCGCGAGGATCTGCTCTACCGCCTCGCCGTGTTTCCGATCACGCTGGCGCCGCTGCGCGAGCGGGGCGAGGATGTGGTGCTGCTCGCCGAGCATTTTCTTAACGGGATCAATGCACGCAATGACTCGGCCAAGGTGTTCAGCGGCAGCGCCAAGCGCACGTTGCGGGAATATCGCTGGCCGGGCAACGTGCGTGAGCTGAAGAACGCGGTCGAGCGGGCATATATTCTGTACGAACACGAGCTGCAGCTGCAGCCGATGAACCTGCACGCCGCCACCGGCGTGACTGCCGTGGCGCACGACGACGCGGATGGCATCAGTGTGCCGATCGGCTCGTCGCTGGCGGAAGCCGAGCGCTGGCTGATCGAGGCGACGCTGGCGCATTGGGCCGGCAACAAGAATCGGGCGGCCAAGACGCTGGGATGCAGCCTGAAAACCTTGTATAACAAACTGGCGATTTACGGACAACAACAGGGAATGGAAACTCACGCATGACATGCGCGAATGGCATGCCCGAGGTTTCATAGGAATGGGTAAAACAATGACGAAAGTATTGCTGGCAGACGACCACGCGATGGTGCGGGCCGGCCTGCGACAGTTTCTGGTGGAGGACCGCAGCATCACGGAGATCGGCGAGGCGGCCTCGGGCAATGAGACGCTCGATAAGCTACGCGCCGGCAGCTGGGATCTGGTGATCCTCGACATCAACATGCCGGATCGCAGTGGCCTCGACATCCTGCGCTACATACGGGCGAGCTATCCGGACACCAAGGTACTGGTGCTCAGCGGCTTTCCGGAGCGCCAATATGCCATCAATGTGCTCAAGGCTGGAGCCGGGGGCTATCTGCCCAAGGAGTGCGCCCCCGAAGAGCTGCTGAAGGCGACGCGTACCGTCATGCAGGGGCGGCGCTACGTCAGCGCCAATCTGGCGGAGCTGCTGCTGTCGGATCTGGACGGCGACAGCGATCAGCCACTGCATCGCCGTCTGTCGGAACGCGAATTCCAGATATTCTGCAAGCTCGCAACGGGCCGGGCAGTCTCGTCGATAGCCGATGAGCTGTGCCTGTCGGTCAAGACAGTGAGCACCTATCGCACCCGGATCCTGGAAAAGATGAGCCTGACAACCAATGCGGACATCACGACCTACGCCCTGAGGAATGGAATCATCCAATAGGAGGGCTGCTGTAGGCCACCTCCGATGGCGCCCGGTCGGCGTACGCGCATCTAATGGACAGCGTGTACACCACTATCCGCAAGGCTCATGGACGCGCAACCTGTGTTTCTTGAATCGGCTCACGTGAGTTCGCGCAACCTCTCGGTGCTGCTCGTGGAAGATTCGCGAGTGCTGGCCGAGCGGCTGCGAGAGACTCTGCTCAGCGTGCCTGGGGTGCAGCTGGCGGGCACCGTGGACAGCGAAGCGGACGCGGTGGCGCTGTTGCAGCGCCGCCCGGTAGACGTGCTGTTGCTGGATCTGCACCTGCGCCAGGGGACGGGCTTCGGGGTACTGCGCGCAATTTCGGGCAGCCCGGCCGCCAAGGTCGTCGTCATCGTCCTGACAAATTACGATTTGGCGGAATACCGGCGCGCCGCAGCAGCGCTCGGAGCGCGACATTTCCTCGACAAGCTGCGTGACTTCGATCGCCTGCCGATCCTGCTGCAGCAGATCGGCGCCGACATCAACGACGCCGCCACCGACAATCCGCACTAGCGGCATCGGCGGCTAATAGTCGTTGGCGGCGGGCTGGATCGCGTGCGGATTCGGATCCTGCACGATGACGGCCAGCGGTATGCGCGCCCGCACCCGCGTCCCGCCCTGCGGCGGCGACTCGATTTCGAGCGTACCGCCAAAACTGCGCACGCGATGGCGCATGGTTGCAAGGCCATGCGAGCCCACCGCTTCGCGGCACGCGCTATCGATGCCGCTGCCGTTGTCCTCGATGAGGATCATCAGTTCGGCCGCCTCTATGGCAACTTCGACATGCACCCGCGTGGCGCGCGCGTGTTTGACTATGTTGACCAGCGATTCCTGGACCAGCCGAAAGGCCATGATCGCCGCATCATCGACCAGCCGCGGCTCATGCTCCGGATAGATCTCGGTGTAATGCAGCCCGGCGCGCGTGCAGGTTTCCTGCGTAATCCACCGCAGTGCCGGCAGCAGGCCGATGTTGTCGAGCAGCGTCGGCCGCAGGTTTTCAACGATGCGGCGTTTGAAGTCGACGCCGTCCTCGAGCGCCTTGATGACCCGCGCCCAGCGCGACTGGATGTCCGGGCTGGCATTGGGCAGCCGCTTCTGCAGCCAGCACACGTCCATCTTGGCTGCGATCAGCAGTCCGCCGAGCTCGTCGTGCAACTCGCGCGCCAGCGCCGCCTTTTCCTTCTCCGACAGCTGCTGCAGGTGGCTCGACAGCGCCGACAGTTCGGCCGTGCGGCGCCGCACCCGCCGCTCCAACTCCTCGTTTTCGGCCGCGAGCCGCACCGTGAGCTCGGCACGGCGGCGCGCCTGGCGTGCCAACAGCGCCGCCGCGAGGATCAGCAGAACGATATTGAGCACCACGACGGCGGCCATCAGGGCGCGTGACACCAGCTGCAGGCGCGCGGCGCGCGCGAGCGCGACGCTGATCGCGTCGTGTTCCATATTGCGCAGCCTCGAGGCGTCATCGCGAATCTCGCCCATGGTGCGGCTGCCCAGGTCGGTGCGCACCAGTGCCAGGGCCTGTTCCGTGCCTTGCGAACGGTGCAGCGCCAGCGAGGCCGCGAGCTCGCCCAGCTTGGCGCCGATCAATACGCGCAGATGACGCACCAAGTCGCGCTGCTCGATGCTCACGAGCAGCCGGTCGTTCTCGCGAAACAGGTCGGTAAGCTGATCGAGCGTCGGCTCAACCTGGTCGCGCGCCGACTGATAGGGTTGCAGGTACTTGCCGTCGTCGGTCAGAAGAAAGCCGCGTTGCCCGGCCTCGGCGTCGGACAGCTCGCTCAGCAGCTCCACCAGCAGCACCTGACGCTGCTGCGAGAGACTGATGACGCGGTTGATCTGCTGCTGCCCGCGCTGATTGATTTCGGCGATGACCACCAGCGCAACCAGCATCAGAAATGCGACCGCCAGAGCAATCGCCCGCGATACACGGCCGGAGACTAGCATGGGCTGTACGCTGTGAGCTGGTTCCTACAACGCTTGGCGCGCGGTGAGGACAATATAGCCCAATACATAGTGCCATGCTCAATCGTGCCCGCAGTCCGAACAACGTCTACCGCAACGGGAATGCGCACCGATGTCAGCATTTATCGCCAATGCTCAACGCGACCGGATACATCCGTTCCTGAGTAACGTCGCCGAGATCCGGCGGCGCGCACGCCAGCACATCGAGGAAGGCGGCGCGAATGCGGGCCATGCCACCGACCGGGAGGCGGTGTTGCGGCTGTTGAATGCGGCACTTGCCACCGAACTCGTCTGTGTGCTGCGCTACCAGCGCTATGCCGTCATGGACAGCGCGACGGTCGCCGATACGGTCAAGAACGAATTCATGAAGCGCGCGCAGGACGAGCAGAGCCACGCGAATCAGATTGCCGCGCGCATCGTGGAACTCGGAGGCGAGCCGAATCTCGATCCGCTGAGCGCCTCTGATCGCGGCGACGGCGAGTACCCTGAGGAGGAGGTGCTGACGGACATGCTCGCGGAGGACCTGATCGCCGAGCGCATCGCGATCGACACCTATCGCGAAATCGTCCGCTACCTGGGCGAGCATGACAGCGCGACGCGGCAGCTGATCGAAAGGATACTCGCGACGGAACAGGAACACGCCGAAGAACTTGCGAGCATGCGCGAGAACATGCGAGGGGCGGCCCGCGCGCCAGTGGTGGCGAATCACGGCGGTGGTCCGACCTAGGCGTCGCGCCGCGCCGCTCAGTACGCTCACGGGATCTGCCGGGCCGCGTCGGGTGAAGCTCGATGCGGCTCAGCGGCCCGGGCTGGGTTTGCGCCCCGGATACATGATCCCCGCGTCGGCCGCATGGTCCCCCTTGGAGCGATCCCGTCCACGCTCTTCGGCCAGCGCCAGATCGCGCGCCTCCTTGGCCGAGTCGGGCGCCGCCTCGTGCGCGAGCGCATCGATGTCCGCCCGGGAAACGAAATCCGTGACTTCCTCGCGGTAGCGGCGTGCCGCCTGGTAGTCGCCTTCGCCCTGGAGGGCGCCATTGCCTTGGGGCTTGCGCTGCCTGCGCGAACGCCGGTCGGTATGATCGCTCATGATGCCTCCGCCATGGTTGTAGAGTGAGCAGCATAGAGCGGGCAGGGCGGCGGCTGATCGCCGCGGGAGACGGTATCTGGTGTCGGCGCCCGCCGACTGTCCGCGGCGGGACAGTCCGTGGGCTTCGATTCCCCGCAATGGTGCGATTGCGGCGCAGTTTGCGCCGTGGAGGTTCAATCTTGAACCGCTCGCGCGGCGCGCCGATCAAGCCGTCAGTGCGCCGCCGACGCCACGCAAGTCATTCTAAAACAAAAGAAAAACAAAGCCGATGAGAGATCCGTTGCGGCCCACAACCGGCGCGCCCTGGCGCTGGCATATGGGTTGCATTGATCAGGCTCACAGGCGGTTTCGTCTGCAAGTGCGGCCTTATTTAGGCCAACGGCAACGCTGCCGGCAATAGCGCTCATCTCACACCCCCCGCGGTGGGCGCCGAATGTCGGCAGCGTTTTTTTTTGCCTGCCCGGTTCCCGGGGGCCGGTGAGCCTTTCGGCACCATCGCCGATGCTAAAGTGAAGCCCGGTGCAAAATAGATCCCGGGGGATGCCACGCTTCCGCCTGCCAAGCGCGCGCGCCGGCGCGCGCGGTTCATCAGTGTCGATCTGCAGCACGTGCGCTTGGTACTGGCCGGCAAGCCGGTGCTGCGCGGCATCGACTGGCGCATTCGACCCGGACAGCGCTGGGTGCTCATCGGCCCGAACGGGGCGGGCAAGACGCAGCTGCTGAAGCTGCTGGCCGGGGACGTGTGGCCAAGCCCCGCGCGCCGCGCGCTCCGGCGCTACCACTATCGCGGCGAGACATTTGCGGATCCCTACGGCATCAAGCAGGAGATTGCCTATCTGGGCGCGGAACGCCAGGACCGCTATGAGCACTACGAATGGAATCATCGCGTCGAGGCCATCGTCGGCACCGGACTGCATCGCACCGATATTCCGCTCGCGCCGCTCAGCCCGCGTGCCCGCCAGCGTATCGGCCGATTGCTGCGTCGTCTGCGGATCGATGCGCTGGCGCGGCGCCGCTTTCTGACGCTGTCCTACGGCGAGCGCCGCCTGGTGCTGCTGGCGCGCACGCTGGCGTGGGCACCCAAGCTGCTGTTGCTCGACGAGATCTTCAACGGTCTGGATGCGCCTAATCGCGAACGCGTGCAGCATTGCCTGCGCTCGCTCAGTCGATCCTCGCTGCCGTGGGTGCTGACGTCGCATCGCCCGGAGGATATTCCGGCGCAAGCGACCCACCTGTGCCGCCTCGAGGCCGGGCGCATCACGCTGCAGGCGCGCCTGAGCGCACGCGCGCGCCGCGGCCTGGGCATGCCGGTGGTGGCGATCCCGCCGGCACCCGCTGCGACGCGCCTGCCGGACGGATCCGGCGACGCCGATGTGCTCATCGCCCTGCGCCGCGCCTCGGTCTGGCGTGAGGGTGTGGCGGCGCTGCGAGCTGTGACGCTGCAGATCCGCCGCGGTGATTGCTGGGTCGTGCATGGCGCCAACGGCAGCGGCAAGTCGACCTTCATTCAGCTGCTGCATGGCGACCTGAGTGCGGCCAGCGGTGGCTCGATCGCCCGTGCCGGCATCGACAGCGGCGTGCCGCTCGAGCGCTTCAAGCGTCGCGTGGGGTTGGTGACCCCGGAACTGCAGGTGCTGCAGCCGCGCTATCTGCGCGTCGAGGAGGTGGTCGCCTCGGGGCTGCACGCCAGTATCGGACTCAACGCGCAGCTCACCGGCGCCCAGCGCGCCCGGGCGCGAGCCGCGCTGCGTCGGGTCGGCGCCGCGACGCTCGCAGCGCGAGCGATACGCGAGCTGTCATACGGACAGCTGCGCCGCGTGCTGTTCGCGCGTGCGCTGGTACACGAGCCTGCTATGCTGCTGCTCGATGAGCCGCACGCGGGAGTGGATGCACGCACGCGCGCCAGCATGCGCTCGCTGGTGCAACAGGTTTGGGCCGCTGGTGTCACGGTGGTCATGGTGACGCATCATCGTGATGAATGGCCGGCGGGCGCGACGCACGAGCTTGAACTCGCCAGCTCCCGAGTCGTCTATTGCGGCCCGGTGCGGCCGCGGGCCAGCGGCCGCGCAAAGTCCCGGGCATGAAAGTTCCGGCCGCGCTCATCGGCGCCGGCGCGGTCGCGCTGATTGCGGCGGCGCTGCTACTGTGGCCGGCTTTGCAGGACCGGCAGGGGCGCGGCCCGCGCGCCCTGGTCACCGGCGGGGATGCCGGCGGCCTGCCGCGCGTGCCGGCGCCGCAGGAACATCTGGATCCCGCGGCGCTCGAGGCAGCCGGCCGCGATGCGAGCGCCGCTGAGCTCGAGGCGCTGATCGTCTTGCGCCACGACTACATCGTCTACGAGCGCTTTGGTCATGCCGTGAGCGCTGACACCGTAATCGATTCGGGCGCGTTTGCGCAGGCGTTGGTCGGTCTGGCCACCGGCATCGCGGCGCACGATGGCAGCCTCGCGTTGCAGGCGCTGAACGGCTTCGATCCGGCGCGGCTGCGTGCTGCGATCGAGGCGGGCGCGCGACAAAGCTATCCGGAGTATCTGTCGCTGCACCTGTGGCGTCGCCTGAATGCCGCCCCGGCCTGGATTGCATTGCCCAGCCCCGGCGCCGCCGCCCCGGCCGATTGCTGTTTCCATGCCCGCGTCGCGGATTGGCTGCGTGTCGCCATCGTGTTGCTCGATGACGGACGCTTCGAGGGCAAGAGCGTAGTGCCGCCAGGCTGGGTGGAGCGCATGCGCCGTCCCGTGAGCGCCGACGGCACGGTGGGATTCGGTATCGAACTCGCGCCCGCGGCGCGTGGCGCCGAGCGCCTTGCGGCCGATGACGCATTTTTTCTTCGCGGGCCCGGACGCTGGCGGTTATGGTTGATTCCGACACTCAATATGGCGGTGTTGTTCGGCGCCCGATCCGGCGGCGGGGACGAATCCGCGCCCTGGGACGAGACGCGCCTGCCCAACCTGGTGATCCGGGCACTGTCCGAACCGCCCTCGCAGCGCAGCGTGGGCTCACAGTTGCAGCAGCTGGTGCCCGGCCATTGAGCAGCCGGCGCACTGATCCGGCGCGAGCGGGCCCATGAGCGCCAGGCGGGTGCAGCCGTTGGCGGCGCTGTTCATCGTGTGCGTGATCGATGTACTCGGATTCGGCATCCTGATCCCGCTGGTGCCGTACATGGCGGTGCAGTTCGGGGCTTCGCCGGCCCTCAACACCTGGATTCTCGGAATTTATTCGGCCTGCCAGCTGCTGGCCGCGCCGCTCTGGGGGCGGCTGAGCGATCGCCTGGGCCGGCGGCCGATATTGCTGCTGAGCATGGTGGGCGCCTGCGCCTCGTATGTGATCCTGGCGTTCGCGCATTCCATTGCGACCCTGTTCCTGGCGCGAGCGATGGCCGGACTGATGGCCGGGAATCTGTCGGCGGCCATGGCCTATGCGTCCGATATCAGCCAGCCGGCGGATCGCGCGCGCACCATGGGCACCGTGGGAGCGGCCATCGGCATTGGCTTCATGCTCGGTCCGGCGATCGGTGGCGCGCTCGCGGGCGAGCAGCTGCAGACGGCGAGTTTTCTGCGCCCGGCCCTGGTGTCGGCTTCCCTGAGCGTGCTGGCGATGCTGCTGGTGTTGTTCCTGCTGCCCGAGAGCCACGGCGCGGCACAGCGCCGCACGCAGCCTGCCGGCGCTGCGCGCGCGCATGCCTGGCAACTGCTGCGCGCGTTGCCCGCGCTTCGCTGGCTGACGCTCGGCACCTTGCTGGTGACGTTTTCGCAGTCGACGCTGGAATCGATCTTTGCGATCTGGGCCATGGACCGCTACCGCGTCGGGCCGCGCACCGTCGGCCTGGCGCTGTTCGCGCTCGCCATCGTGGCCGTGGGCACGCAGGGCGGATTGATGCGCATGCTGGCGCCGCGCCTGGGGGAAACAAGGCTGGCGATCGGCGGGATCATCTGCCTGGCCTTAGGAGTGGCCAGCCTCGCCTTCGGCGCCGCGCTGCCGGTGGTGATCATCGGCTTGATGGCCTGCGGACTAGGGATCGGACTGTTCGGTCCGAGCAGTTCCGCGCTCGCCTCACGCGAAGCGCAGGTACACAACCGCGGTGCGGTCATGGGCACGTATCAGGCGGGCACGTCGCTGGCACGGGTGATCGCGCCCTTCGCCTCCGGCCCGACGTACATGCACGCCGGGCCCGGCGCGCCGTTCCTGCTCGCCGGGCTCGTGACCTTGCAGGCGCTGTGGTGCATTCTCGGCGTGCGCCGGGCGCACGCTGCCGAAGAGCTGGCTGGTGACCCTCTCGGGGCCCAACGGAGGATACGATGAGTGCGGGGATCTACACGCTGGGCGAGCGGCATCTGACGACGGCGGGCGATGACTTCTACATCGCGCCCGGAGCGCAGGTGATCGGGTCGGTGGTGCTCGGTGCCGGTGCCAGTCTGTGGTTCAATTGCGTGCTGCGCGCCGATGACGAGCGCATCGACATCGGCAGCGGCAGCAACGTGCAGGACGGTTCGGTCATCCACGCCGATGCGGGTTCGCCCACGCTGGTGGGCCGCGAGGTCAGCGTGGGCCACATGGTGATGCTGCACAGCTGCGTGATCGGGGACGAGTCGCTGATCGGCAACGGCGCGATCGTGCTCGATCGGGCGCGTATCGGCCGGCACTGCATCATCGCCGCGGGCTCGCTGGTGCCCCCGGATCGCGCGGTGCCGGATGGCTCGGTCGTCATGGGCGCGCCGGCCCGCCTCGTACGCCAGGCGAATGCCCAGGATCTGGCCATGATCGCCCAGGCCGCGGCGCACTATCGCGCGCGCATGCGCTCCTATCGCGAGTCTCTGCGGCCGCAGGGGCGGGCGTGAACGCGGCGTGCATTGGCGGTGCTGGGCCCGAGGGCGCTCGGGCTTGCTAGTGCCTGGGGGGCTTTTTCAGGAAGTCGTCGCGGTTGGCCGATTGCAGCAGCGCGTGAAATGCCTCGCCGCCGCGCATCAGTTTCAGGGCCACTTCGACCCCGGCGGCGCCGCTGTTCCAGACGCTGCGGAAGAACTGCGGCAACGAGGTCACCCGGTGTCCGCCAACCTCGACGATGACGTCGCCGAGGCGCACTCCGGCGCGGTGCGCCGGCCCGTCGCGCGTCAGGCCGGCGACCATGACGTGGTCGGCTTGTTCCGCCGTGTACAACCCCAGCCAAGGACGCGGCGTACGCCGCGGCCGGCCGAGCTCGATCATGTCCTCGAGCACCGGCTCGAGCAGATCGATCGGCACGAACATATTGGCATCGAAGCCTTCCTGCGCCGCCGATTCCTGCACGAACAGCGAACCGATACCCAGCAACAGGCCGTCGGTGCCGATCAGCGCGGTGCCGCCCCATTGCGGATGCGGCGGCGCGGTGAACAGCGCTTCGTCAAGCAGGTATTCCCAATAGCCCGCGAACTCGCGGCGAGCGATCAATTGCGCTTCGAGTGAGTGATGCTCGCCGCCCTGTCCCACCACGAGGACGCGGTCGCCGAGCGCCAGAGTCGCGACCGAGCCGCGCTCGATGGACGGGGCGTCGAGCAGGCCGAGCGGCTGCACCAGCCCGAAGCCGCTGACCTGGTCGTACGCCATTGGCGCGGCCTCGACGACCTTGCCATCCAGAGTGGTGAGCCAGATGGATTCGGCCTCGGTGATCAGATAGCCGATCGTGAGCACCAGCTTGCGCTCGGCGCTGCGGATCACGACTCCCGAGCCGAGCCTTTCAGTGCCGAGGAACTGCGCGGTATAGCCGTCCTCGCTGGCCTCGGTGTGCACCAGTACCACCGAGCGGTAGGTCGCGGCGAGATCGAAATTGAACCGGCTCTGCCGCGGTCGCAGTGGCTCGGGCAATTCCCATTCATCGCTCTTGACCATCGCGCAATGCTAAAGAGAATGTTCCGGGCGATCCAGGCGGAAAGCGGCGGGATTAGAACTCAAGCGTGGTGCCGAAGACGACCAGCGCTTCGCCGACAATGCTCACCGACTCGAGCAACTTCCGTTCCAGGTTCAGCGCCACGGTGACCCGGCCGGGGCGGCCGACGTGGTGCCCCTGGGCGCCGGTGAACTCGATCGTGCTGCGCGGGGAGGCCGGCGGCAGCGGACCGATCAATCCGTGATGCAGCAGATAGGCACCGAGCAGCGCATGGGCATTGCCGCTCACCGGGTCCTCGGGAATTCCGAGGGCCGGGCAGAACATGCGCGCCTCGGTGTAGACGTCATCCAGGGACGGTTGGCGCGAAAACAAAAAATAGCCCGGCGCGCCGAGCTCCTCGGACAATGCCGCGAGCCGCGGCAGATCGGGCTGCAGGCGCGCGAGCGTTGTGCCCCGTTCGAGCCCGAGCAGCAATCGCGTGCCGCTGTCGCCGGCGAGCAGCGGCGGACAATGCGCATCGAGCTCGGCGGGCGTGAGGCTCAGCGCTGCCAGTACCGCCGACAGTTCACGCTCGGCGAGGGCGCGCCCCAGGCGCGGCGGCGGCAGATGAATCGCGATGCGCGGCGGTGAGCTACCAGTGATCGAATCGACTTCGACGATGCCGCTGCGCTGCTTCTGGCGTGGCCGCGGTTCCAGCTGCAGTGCCGCGAGCACGGCATGGGCTGCGAGGGTTGCGTGGCCGACGAAGGCCGCTTCACGACGCGGCGTGAAGAAGCGCATCCGCAGGTCGTGATCCGCCGCATCCGGCTGTAGCAGGAACGCGGTATCGCCATTGTTCAGCTCGCGCGCCAGCGCCTGCATGTCTTCGGTGGACAGTGGGTCGGCGTCGAGCACCACGCCGGCCGGATTGCCGGTGAAGCGCTGTGAGGTGAACGCATCGACCTGGAACACGCGCACGCTGTTGGCCATGATCTCGCTCCTGCTGGGGCGATTGTAACGTTGCGGCCGCATCGGCCGCTTGCAATCGGCCGTGGTTTCTTCGATAGTTTCCCGCGCAAACCTTGGGGTGGTCCGCAGCGGACCTGAGATGCCGACAGTCGGCGAACCCGTTGAACCTGATCCGGTTAGTACCGGCGTAGGGAGCAGGAATGAAATTTCATCGCACTGGCCTGGGCCCGCTCGCGGCCGCATGCGCTGCCATGTCGGTCGGCGCGTGGGCCGACGAGTCGCTGCAGGAAATCGTCGTCACCGCGAGCCTGCGCGACAGTAACGCCGCCGACTTGCCGCAGAGCGTGAGCGTGCTGGATGCCGCGACGCTGCAGGCCGCGGGCGTGCAGCACTTCGAGGATGTCCTGACCATGATTCCGAACCTGAGCTGGGCCAGCGGCAGCTCCCGGCCGCGCTTTTTCCTGATGCGCGGCATCGGTGAGGTGGAGCAGTACCAGGGCGCGCCCAACCCTTCAGTCGGCTTTCTGATCGACGACATCGACTTCTCCGGGGTCGGCATGCCCGCGACCCTGTTCGATACCCGGCAGATCGAAGTGCTGCGCGGTCCGCAGGGCACCATCTACGGCGCCAATGCGCTGGCGGGCCTGATCGCCGTGCGCACCGAGGATCCGACGCCGCAGTTCTCAGCGCACGCCGAGGCTACTCTCGGCGACTACCAGACCCGCGCCGGCGGCGTGGCACTCAGCGACAGCGCGGACGACGGTGAGGCCGGCTGGCGCCTCACCGCCCAGCAATACCGCAGCGACGGCTTCCGTGATGACGCCTTCCTGCGGCGCGACGATACCAACGGCTACGATGAGGGCACGCTGCGCGGGAAGTTCTTCTGGCAGCTGACGCCGGCGCTGCGCGCCGAGCTGGCGCTGATGGACGTGGACCTGAACAACGGCTATGACGCCTGGTCGATCGACAACAGCTTCACGACGCGATCGAATCAGCCGGGGCGCGATGCGCAGCAATCGCTCGGCGCATCGCTGAAGCTCACGCTCAGGAGCGACAGCTTCGGTGAGCTGCGCAGCGTGTCCAGTACCGCTGACTCGCACATCGTCTATTCGTTTGATGCGGATTGGGGCAACGACGCGTTCTGGGCGGCGTGCTGCGGCTACTCGCCGTACGATTACTTCGAGCAGGATCGGCGCGAGCGCAGCACCATCGCCGAAGACCTGCGCCTGATCGGCGATGCGGATCACATGCTGTTCGGACGGCTGCGCTGGCTGGCCGGGGCGTACTTCATGCGCCTGACCGAGTCCGATGACCTGCTCGACACCTGGGATGATGAGGTGCTCGGTACCGGCTTCAATCTGCTGCACAGCGATTACCAGGCGACCAATGCGGCGCTCTACGGCTCGCTCGATGCGCCCCTGAGCGAGCGGGCGAGCCTGACGCTGGGGCTGCGCGCCGAGCAGCGTCTGGCTCACTATCAGGACAGCGCCGACGTCGATCGGCCGTTTCCCGACGAGCGCCACACGATGTACGGCGGCAATCTGTCCTGGTCACTGCGCAGCAGCGAGCAGCAGAGCATCTACGCCACCCTGGCACGCGGTTACAAGGGCGGTGGCTTCAATATCGGCAGCCAGATCGCGGCTGACCAGCGCAGTTTTGCGCCCGAGTACCTGTGGAGCCTGGAAACCGGCGTGAAGCGCGAGTCGGCCGACAAGACGCTGCAATGGCAGGCCGACGCATTCTACATGCGGCGCGAGAACATGCAGGTCTACAGCTCGTGCCAGCTCCAGCAGGACAATCCGGCCACGTTCGTGTTCTTCACGCAGAACGCCTCGCATGGCGAGAACTACGGCCTGGAGAGCCAGGCGCAGTGGCGGCTCAACGCCCGCTGGGAGCTGTCCGGCAGCGTCGGACTGCTGCACACGCGCTACCTGGGTTACGACTCGCAGGCGATCGAGTGCCCCGGGGCGTCGGTACTGGCGCTCGACGGCCGTGCGCAGTCATTCGCGCCCGGGTATCAACTCTCGGCCGCCCTCGCCTATAGTGATCCGCGCGGCTGGTTTGCGCGCCTGGACAGCTCGGCCACCGACGGGTTCTATTTCGCCGCCGGCCAGGACCAGGTGGCGCAGGCCTACCAGCTGGTGAATCTGCGTTTCGGTTATGAGCGCGGCGGCTGGCAAACCAGCCTCTGGGCGCGCAATCTGCTGGATGAGCGCTACGCCGTGCAGGGGTTCTATTTCGGCCTGGTGCCGCCGAACTTTCCGAACCAGCGCTTCATCCAGAACGGCGATCCACGCACCGTGGGACTGACGGTTCGCTACCAACTTCGACACCGCGAGGACTGAGCATGGACATTGGCGTCGAGATCAGCCTATACCCGCTGCACCAGGAATTCATTCCGCCGATCCGCGATTTCATCAACCGTCTCAATGCCGACCACCGGCTGCGCATCGTCACCAACAGCATGAGCACGCAGGTGTTTGGCGAGTACGATGCGGTGATGCAGACGCTGGTCCGCGAGCTGCGCCCCACCCTCGAGGGCAACCACAAGGCGGTGTTCGTCATGAAGGTGCTCGGGCCGCTGACGACGTGATCGACGCGCTGCTGCGCGGGCTCGCCATCACCAGCCCGTCGGAAGCCCTGGCGGTGGTGCTGGGCGTGGTGTACGTGCTGCTGATCCTCAAGCGCCAGCGGCTGGGATGGGTCGCCGGTGGAGTCAGCTCGTCGATCTATGTCTATCAGGCCGCGCGTGCGCACCTGCCGATGCAGTCGGTGCTGCAGGCGTACTACGTGGTGATGTCCTTCTATGGCTGGTACAGCTGGACGCGTGCGCAACGGCAGGAGGAGGGCCGCATCACCCGCTGGCCGCCGTACTACCACCTGGTGGCGCTGGCCGCGATCGTGCTGCTGAGTTGCATCTCGGCGCACTGGCTTGCGATTGAGACCCGGGCCGCGTGGCCGTACCTGGATTCGTTCACGACCTGGCTCAGCCTGCTGGCGACCTGGATGGTGGCGCGCATGAAGCTCGAGAACTGGCTGTATTGGATGGCCGCGGATGCCATCACGGCCTTCCTGTTCGCAGCCCAGGGTTACCCGGTGACCACCGGCCTGTTCCTGATCTACCTGACCATCGCGGTGTTCGGATTCCGTGCATGGCTGCGGCAATACCGGCGGCAGGCGTGCTGAATGGGCCGCCCGCATGGGCCCTGGCGCGCGTGCCGGGCCTCGAACAGGGCGCGGCGGCGCAGCGCGTCGAGCGGCTCGGCGGCGGCACCGTCAATGACGTCTACCGGATCGACAGCGCCGCGGGACGCTTCGTGCTGCGCCTGGACGGTGCGGCCTGGCGCCGGCCGGGCGTGGACCGTGAGCGCGAACTGGTCCTGCATCGCGCCGCCGCGGCGGCCGGGTTGGCCCCGGCACTTGTGGCTGCCGCGCCCGAGACACAGGGCTTGCTGATCATGCAATACCTGGAGGGCCGCATCTGGGGCAGTTCCGACTACGACGACGTGCAGGCGCTGCGGCGCCTGGGCGAGTGCCTGTATGCATTGCACCGGCTGCCGGCCCCGGCAATCGATGCCTTCGATCCCTGGCAGGTGGCGCAGGCCTATGTCGGGCAGATTGCCGGCGCGCGCGCCGGCGCCTTCGACGAGCCGCTCCGGCGTCTGCAAGCCCTCGGCAGCGAACTGCGCGCTGCTGACGCGCCGCGGTGCGTGGTGCACGGGGATCTGTGGCAGGGCAACGTGCTGCAGGCAGCGCAACTGTGGCTGCTCGACTGGGAGTATGCGCAGGTCAGCGATCCGCTGATGGACGTGGCCTGCGTGCTCGCCTATTACCCCGGCGCCGAACGCCACCGTGCCGAGCTCGCCGCGGCGGCGGGGTTCGACGCCCATGCGCTCGAACGACGCTTGTCGGCACGCGTGTACGCCTACCGCGTGCTGGCCTGGCTATGGCACCTGGCGCGCGGCGAGCAGGCTGAGCCACCGGGGACTGGCTTCCCGATGGCGCGGCCGGCAAACTAGCGCGCCCTGGAGTTCCGGAAGGAATGGTCATGCCGATGGTCCGAGTGATCGACCGTGATGGAATCGAACGCGAGCTGGAGGCGCCGAGCGGTGCGACGCTCATGGAGCCGCTGCGCGACATGGATGACGGGGTGGCGGCGATCTGCGGCGGCATGTGTTCCTGCGCGACCTGCCACGTCTACGTCGATGCCGACTGGGTGGCGAAGTTGCCCGCACCCATGTCGGATGAGAGCGATATGCTCGGTGACCTGGTCAGCCGCCGCGGCAATTCGCGCCTGTCATGTCAGATCGTGCTCAATGATGCGCTCTCGGGCCTGAAGGTCAGCATTGCGCCGGAAGAGTGATGCGCTGGCCAGTGGCTGCAGGCCAGGGTGCGCCGGTTGCGGGTAAACATCGAACATGCAATGGGCTTATCTATTATTGGTGCTGGCGGCGTTGCTGGCGGTGGTGCGTGTCGTCATGGCGCTGCGCAAGGCGCGTGCCCAGTCCACGCACGACGACTGGGATGCGCGCCTGGTCAAGAACCTGCGCGCGGCCGGCGGCAATTCCTTTACCCCTTACGAAGTCGATTTCTTCTTTAATCTGCCGGACGAGGCGGCCTGCGCGTCGCTGCGCAGCGCCCTGGAGCCCGAAGGTTTCGCCATCGACACGCGTGTCATGACCGGCGAGGGGGCGAGCGGCTATTCGCTGCACGCGCGCAAGCACCTGCGCATATCGGTGACCGAAATGCAGGACTACTCGCAGCGCTTTCGTGCGCTGGCGCGCCAGTACGACGGCTACTACGACGGCTGGATGACCGACCCGTCGCGCAAATAGCCGCGCTAGGGCTGCTTTTCCGTTTGCCGCTTGACCGCCTCGGCGGCGGCGCGGATCGCCTGCGGATCCCCCAGGTAGCGGCTGGCGCGCGGCCGCAGCGCCTCGTCGAATTCGTACAGCAGCGGCACGCCGGTCGGAATGTTCAGCTCGACCACCGCCTGTTCCGACAGTCCGTCCAGCATCTTGACCAGCGCCCGCAGGCTGTTGCCGTGCGCGACCACCAGCACCTGCCGGCCGCCTTTGAGCTCCGGCACGATGCGCTGCTCCCAGTACGGCAGCACCCGCGCCAGCGTGTCCTTGAGCGACTCGGTCGCAGGCAGGTCGTTCACATCGACGCCGGCATAGCGGCGGTCGAAGCGCGGATGGCGTTGATCCTCGAGGCTCAGCGGCGGCGGCCGAATGTCGTAGCTGCGCCGCCAGATCTTGACCTGCGCCTCGCCGTGGCGCTCGACCGTTTGCGCCTTGTTCAGGCCCTGAAGCGCGCCATAGTGGCGCTCGTTGAGTCGCCAGCTGCGTGTCACCGGCAGCCACAGCAGATCGAGCTCATCGAGCATCAGCCACTCGGTGCGGATCGCGCGCTTAAGCACTGAAGTGAAGACCACGTCCGGCACGATGCCTTCGCGTTGAAGTTCCCGGCCAGCCTGCCGGGCTTCCTCGCAGCCCTGCGCCGTCAGATCCACATCCGTCCAGCCGGTAAACAGATTCTCCAGATTCCAGATGCTCTGGCCATGGCGCACCAGGACAAGTTTTACCGACACAGTGTCCTCCCGGAGGCTTTATAGCAGACGGGCGAGATCATGCGTGCGGCCGCCGGCCAGATGCTCCAGCGTCTCGACCGCAACCGTCAGCGCTGCGAGGTCGGGGGCGGCCAGGGCTCGCAGGTCTCGCTGCACCTGCTGCCAGCGCTCGAGCGCCGGCTGGCTCGCCGCCGCGGAAGACCTGCGTCGCCCGGAGCCGGCGGAGAGCACCGCGGCGCTGATGCGCAGGTGCGCCGCGAGCGTCGCGGCCCGCAGCCGCAGCGTGGCGGCGCGCTGCCAGCTGCCGCTCGCGGGCAGCTGCTCGATCGCCCCTTGCAGCCAGTCGAGACCGAGCCGGGCGCCCAGGCCGAAATGCGCGCGCGCGACCGCCCGGGCGCGCGCGCGCGTGCTGGCCATGAGCACCGCCAGGTCCGGTGCCACGCGCAACGGCTCGAGGCTGGCGAGGCTCGCGGCCACGCGCGCCGGCAGTCCCTGGCTCACGTAGCGCTCGCAGCGCGCCAGATAACGCTCGCGATCCAGGCCCTCGAGCGCGGCCGGCACGACCTGGGCAAGTTCGCGCAGCGCCGGCTGCAGCCGCAGTACCGACGTCCCGACCGCAGCATAGTCACGGCGGTGCACGAGCAGCCAGCGGGTGTAGTGCGACAGATAGCGGCTGGTCTCGAGCAGTGCATCGTACTGATCGGGCGGCTTGATGCGGCCATCGAGGCCTTCGATCTGCGACCACAGGGCTCGCAGGTCGGCGCTGTCGCGCGCTATGGTGTAGGCGCGGGCGACGGCGGCAGCATTGGCGTTGCTGACCTCGCTGCACTGGAGCAGCAAGGTCGGGCCGACGCGATTGACGATGCTGTTGGTGGTGGCGGTGATGATGATCTGCTTGCGCAGGCGATGACGCTTGATCCGATCCGGGAAGCGGCGTTGCATGGCCTGCGGAAAGTAGCGCTCGAGCTCGCGCGCCAGATACGGATCGGCCGCGCTGCCGGTGTCGGTGAGCGCATGATTGAGCGCGATCTTGCCGTAGGCGAACAGCACGGCGAGCTCCGGGCGTGTCAGGCCGCGTCCCTGCCGCCGGCGCTCCTCGAGTTCCTCGTCGGTGGGCAGGAACTCAACCGCGCGATCGATCTCCCCTTGGCGCTCCAGCCAGCGCAGCAGCTGCTGATGCTCGCCGAGGTCTTCGACCGCGCGCCGCTCCATCAGGCTCAGGGCCTCGCTCTGCAGATAATTGTTGCGCAACACCAGGGCCGCGACTTCGTCCGTGGCCGCCGCGAGCAGGCGGTCGCGGCGGGCCGGGGTCACCGGTGTGCCACCGGGCGCATCCAGCAGGATCTTGAGATTGACCTCGACATCTGAGGTGTTGACCCCGGCGGAATTGTCGATGAAATCGGTGTTGATGCGCCCGCCGGTCGCCGCATATTCGATGCGGCCGCGCTGCGAGAAGCCGAGGTTACCGCCCTCACCGACGATGCGGGCCCGTACCTGGCGGCCGTCCACGCGCAGCGCGTCGTTGGCGCGATCGCCGATCTCGCCATGGCGTTCGTCCGACGCCTTGACGTAGGTGCCGATGCCCCCGTTCCACAGCAGATCGACCCGCATGCACAGGATGGCGCGGATGATCTCCACCGGGCTGGCACGCCGCTGCGGCAATTCCAGCAGCGCCTGGGCTTCACGCGACAGCGTGACGCTCTTGGCGCTGCGTTCGAAGATGGCGCCGCCGCGCGACAGCAGCCGTGCGTTGTAGTCATTCCAGCCCGAGCGCGACAGCCGGAACAGCCGCTCGCGCTCGCGATAGCTGCGCTCGGCATCGGGCTTGGGGTCGAGGAAGACGTGATGATGATTGAAGGCGGCAACCAGCCGTATGTGCCTCGACAGCAGCATGCCGTTGCCGAACACGTCGCCGGACATGTCGCCGATGCCGGCCACGCTGAAGGGCTGGCGTTGGATATCCATGCCGAGCTCGCGGCCGTGGCGCTTGATGCACTCCCAGGCGCCGCGGGCCGTGATGGCCATTTTCTTGTGGTCGTAGCCCCTGGTGCCGCCGGAGGCAAACGCGTCGCCGAGCCAGAAGCCATATTCGGCCGAAATCGCGTTGGCGACGTCGGAGAAGGTGGCCGTGCCTTTATCGGCTGCGACCACGAGGTACGGATCGTCGCCGTCCAGTCGCCGCACGCCGGGTGGCGGCACGACACGGCCGTCGACGATATTGTCGGTGACATCGAGCAGACCGCGGATGAAGCTGCGGTAACATTCCACCAGCTCCTGCTGCTGCGCCAACGGCGCGGAGCGCGGCGGCAGGCGCCGCACCACGAAGCCTCCCTTGGCCCCGACCGGAACGATCAAGGTGTTCTTGACGTGCTGCGCCTTCATCAATCCAAGGATCTCGGTGCGAAAATCCTCGGCTCGCTCCGACCAGCGAATGCCGCCGCGGGCGATCGGGCCGGCGCGCAGGTGCACGCCCTCGACTCGCGGGCTGTGCAGGAAAATCTCGAAGGCCGGACGCGGCTGCGGCAGGCCGGGGATTCTGGCCGGGTCGAATTTCAGCGCCAGCCACGGGCGTGGGTTGCCGGCGGCATCGCGCCGAAAGTAATTGGTGCGCAGCGTAGCGAGTATCACCGCGAGGAAGGCACGCAGGATGCGATCCTCGTCCGGACTGACCACCGCCGCGATCGCGCGGCGCAGGCGCTGCTCGAGCAGGGCGGCACGCGCCGCGGCGCCGCGGCTCGATCCAGGTGCCAGGCGTTGCTGGAACAGTTCGCACAGTTCGCGCGCCGCGGCAAAGTGGGTGCCCAGCACGCGCTCCATATAGCTCTGACTGAAGGGAATGCCGGTCTGCAGCAGGTAGCGGCAGCAGGCTCGCAGCATCGTCACCTGGCGCATGCTCAATTCGGCCGCGATCAGCAGGCGGTTGAAGCCATCATCATCGAGCTCGCCCGCGCGTATGGCACGAAAGGCTGCGATCAGCTCAGGGGCCACCCGTGGCACCGCAACGCTCTGCAGGTCGTAGTGCTCGAGTTCGAAGTCCTGCAGCCAGGCGGAGGTGCCGTCCGCGAAGTCGAGGCGGTAGGGCCGCTCGGCGATGACGCGCAGGCCGAAATGCTCGAAGGTCGGCAGCACTTCGGATATCGACAGGGTTTCCCCGCGCCGAATGATGCGCAGGTGCACGCGCCGGTGCGGCAGGCGCGGCGGCCGATACAATCGCAACTGCATCGCCTCGGCAGCGGCGTCGAGGCCTTCCAGATCGATGATGTCATCGACCGCCTGCGCCGCCTCCACGTCCTGCCGGTAGGAGGCCGGAAACGCGCCTGCATAGCGGCGCTCGAGTGCGAGCGCCTGCGTCTCGCCGAATCTGGCCAGCAGCGCCGAGCGCAGCCGATCGCGCCAGGAGACGATCGCGGCGGCGATGTCGCGCTCAAGCCGATCGGCGTTGACGCGCGAGTCGGCCGCCGGGTCGACGCGCACCACGATGTGCAGCTGCGCCAGAGGCGACTCGCCGATCGACAGCGTGGATTCCAGTTCCACGCCGTGGCACGCCGCGCGCACCAGCCCCTCCACTGCGGCCTGCGCCGCGGCGTCGCAGCGCTCGCGCGGCATGAAGACAAGGCACGACCAGAAGCGGCGAAATTCATCGCGGCGCATGATCAGTCGCACGCGCGAGCGCTCCTGCAGCACCAGCACCGCGCGCGCGCAACGGATCAGATCCGGCACGCTGGCCTGGAACAGTTCGTCGCGCGGCAAGGTCTGCACGATGTGCGACAGGCGCTTGCCGTCGTGGCTGTTGGGGGCGAACGGAAAATGCTCGAGCACGCGTTTGAGCTTATATCGCAGCCACGGCACCTGGCGCGGGTCGGCGGTAAAGGCGTGGGAGGTCCAGACGCCGAGGATTCGGGCCTCGCCGACCACCCGGCCGCGCCCGTCGTAGCGTTTGACACCGATGTAGTCGAGATAGCCCGGCCGATGTACGGTCGAGCGATGGTTGGCCTTGGTGATGATCAGCAGCTCCGGCGAGCGCAGCGCGCGCCGGATGTTCGCGGTCACGATGCCGCTGTCCTGCGGACCGGGGAGGCGGCGACGCAGCAGGCCGAGAGCAGTGCCTGGCAGCGGCACCAGTGTGGGGCCTTCGCGCCGCCGGCGCAGGCGGCTCTCGCGAAAGCCGATGAAGGTGAAATGGTGCGATTCCATGTACTGCAGCAGCGCGCGACTCTCGGCGATCACATCAGCGGCCAGCGGCGGCGGGTGGCGGCTGATGTCGGCGCACAGCTTGAGTACCGCGTTGCGCATGCGCATCCAGTCGCCGCACACGCGCCGTACGTCCGCGAGCGCCGCCAGCAGGCGCCGCCGCAGCTGTTCGCATTCAGCCGCGTCGCCGATGCGATCGATGCGCCAGTACTGCCATGATTCGCGCGCCCCGCCGCTGCTGCCGTCCGCGCTCTCGATCTCGGCATGCAGCGACTGGATGGCTCCGCTAGCGTCGCGCCAGACGCGCAGCACCGGGTGGATGATCAGCTGCGCCGCCAGACCCAGTTGCGCGAGCGTCATGCTCAGCGTGTCGACCAGGAAGGGCATGTCCTCGATGACCAGTTCGATCACCGAATAGGAAGCATGCGCGGCATCGGCCGCGGCCACCGGCGCACTGCTCACGCGCAGCAGCGTCTGACGGCGGCGCCGGCGCTTGCCGAATTGCAGGTGCGCCGCGCAATCGCGACTCAGCGCCGCCGCGTCGAAGCTGCGCCAATCCTCCACCGGCACCGAGGTGCGCCAGGCACGCAGCAGCGAGGCGGTCAATGGCGGGCGCGCAGAGCCGCTCTGCGGGCCGCGTGCGCTCACTCGGGCAGTTCCAGATCGGTGATCACGGCACCGAGAAAACGCACCGCTTCGCCGCCGGTGACCACGCGATGGTCGAAAGTGAGCGACAGCGGCATGCGCGGATGGACTTCGACGCGCTCCTCGGCTGCGATCACGTCGCGGCGCACGCGGCCGGTGCCAAGGATCGCGACCGCGGGGGGCACCACGATCGGCGTGGCGTAGCGGCCGGCCATGCTGCCGAAATTCGACAGCATGATGGTGAAATTGCGCAGCTCCTCGCCCGCCACGGTGCGATCGTGTGCGGCGCGCTTGAGTCGATCGAGCTCGGCGCGCAGCTGCGCCGGAGTGCGCTTCTCGACATGACGGATCACCGGTACCAGCAGGCCGTCGATGGTGTCGACTGCGATGCCGACATCGATCTGCTCGAACAGCGTACGGCTCTGCGACTGCCCGTCGAACCACGCGTTCAGGCCGGGCTCGGCGCGCACGCCGGCCGTGATGGCGCGCAGCACGCGCGTGGTGTAGTCGCGGCCGCTGCCCCAGGCATGCAGATCGGCGTCGTCGAATACCGAGCACGCCATGACCGAGTCGCGCGACAGGGACATGCTTTGCGCCATGGCACGGCGCAGGCTGCGCAGCACCTCGACGTCCCCGCCCGCGGCCGGCGGCCGCGCCGAGGGCGCGGGATGCAGCTTGCTGGCCGTGGTGCGCGCCGGCAGCCCCACCGCCATGACGTCATCGAGGGTAATCAGGCCACCGCGCCCGGTGCCGGTCAGGCTGCCGACCTCGACCCCGAGGCTGCGGGCCAGTGCACGCGCGGCCGGCACCGCGCGCACGCGCGGCCCGGTCACGGCATTGGCGGCTTCCAGCGCCGCGGCGGCCGCGTCGTCATCGCTCAGGCCCGGCATGTGCCCGACGACGGTGCCGGAGTCGTCAGCGGCGGCAGTGCCGCCGCCCTCGACCTCGAATTCGATCAGCGGCGCTCCGATCTCGATGCGATCGCCGGGCTGCGCGTGCAGCGCGGTGATCGTGCCGCTGACGGGCGAGGGCACTTCGACCACCGCCTTGGCGGTCTCCACCGAGAGCATCGGCGCGTCGACGTCGATGTGGTCCCCGACCTTGACGTGCCAGCGCAGGATCTCGGCTTCCGACAAACCTTCGCCGAGATCGGGTAGCTTGAAGACTGTCATGCCTGCACCCCTGATCGAATCATCTATTCCACCAGCGTGGCACGAATCGCATCGACGATGCGCGCGACGCCGGGGATGTAATCATGCTCGAGCCGGTATAGCGGCATGATGGTGTCGTAGCCGGCGACGCGCCGGATCGGCGACAGCAGATCGTACAGCGCCTGCTCGGTCACCGTCGCGGCGATCTCGGCGCCGAGGCCGCAGGTGCGCGGCGCCTCGTGCACGATCAGCAGCCGTCCGGTCTTGACCACCGAATCGAGGATGGTATCGAAGTCGATCGGTGCCAGCGTACCGGCATCGATGACCTCGCAGCTCACGCCGTCGGCGGCCAGCTGCTCGGCGGCCTTGAGGCTGTCGACCGTCATCGCGCCCCAGGTCACGATCGTCACGTCGCTGCCTTCGCGCAGCACGAAGCAGCAGCCGATCGACAGCGCCTGGCCATCGTCCTCGACTTCCTGGCGCGCAAAACGGTACAGGCGCACCGGCTCGAGGAACATCACCGGATCGGGATCGCGAATCGCGGCGAGCAGCAGCCCGTAGGCGCGTGCGGGCGAGGAGGGGCATACCACCCGCAGGCCGGGGTGATGACACAGCAGCGCCTCGAGACTCTCCGAGTGGTGTTCCGGTGCGTGGATGCCGCCGCCATGTGGCATGCGCAGCACCACCGGGCAGGTCAGTCGCCCGCGCGTGCGGTTACGCAGGCGCGCCATGTGACTGGCGATCTGATCCAACGCCGGGTAGATGAATCCCATGAACTGGATCTCCGCGACCGGCTTGAGGCCTTGCGCGGCCATGCCGATCGCAGTGCCGGCGATGAGGCCTTCGGCCAGCGGCGTATCCTGAACGCGCGCCTTGCCGAAGCGCTGTTGCAGCCCGACCGTCGCGCGAAACACGCCGCCATTGGTGCCGACGTCTTCCCCCAACACGACGACCGAAGGGTCGTGGGCCATCTCCCAGGCGTGCGCCATGTTGATGGCCTCGACCATGGTCATCTTCGCCATCGAATCCGTCCTTTGTTCTTGTCTGCTCTGATTGCGTCAGTGCGCGTTGCTGCCTAGTGGGCCAGCGCCGCATAACGGCGCGCCTCCTCGCGCTGGGCGCGCAGAGCCGGTGTCAGCTGCGCGTAGAGAAAATCGAACATCGCATCGGTCGACTGTTTCGGCGTCGCCAGATACTGCTTGACCGCGGCGTCGACCTCTTCGGTGCAGGCGGCCTTGAGATGCTGCTCGTCCTGCTCGTTCCACAGTGCGCGCGCCTGCAGGAACGCGCGCACGCGTGCGATTGGCTCGAGCCGCAGCGCGGCGGCCACTTCCTCGGCGCTGCGGTAGCGCGTGGCATCGTCCGAGGTGGTGTGATCGCTCAGGCGATAGGTGAGCGCTTCGATGACGGTCGGGCCGCCGCCGCCGCGCGCCCGCTCGACCGCCTCGCCGACCACCTCGCGCACCACCAGCAGGTCGTTGCCGTCCACCTGCACGGCTGGAATGCCCGCGGCGATCGCCTTCTGTGCCAGCGTGCCGGCCGCGGTCTGAGCCACCACCGGCACCGATATAGCCCAGCGGTTATTGACGATGACGCACACCAGCGGCAGTGACTTGACGCCGGCGAAGTTGATCGCCTCGTAGAACGCGCCCTGTGAAGTACCGCCGTCGCCGATGAAGGCCAGTGCGCAGCGCCGTTCGTCGCGGATCTGTATCGCCAGCGCGGCGCCGGCCGCGTGCGGCATCTGCGAGCCAATCGGGACGCAGAACGGGAAATCCTGTGGCGCGCGCTGATACATCGTGCCGCGCTCATCTCCGCCCCAATACAGCAGGATGTCGAGCAGCTCGACGCCGCGCCAGAACTTGGTGCCAATCTCGCGATAGACCGTGAACAGCACGTCGTCGGCGTGCATGGCGGCACCGACGCCCACATGCGTGGCCTCGTGTCCCAGGCAGGAGGGATAGGTGCCGAGCTTGCCGGTACGCTGCAGATTGACCGCCTTGGTGTCGAAGGCCCGGGCGCGCACCATCATGCGGTACATGCGCCGCAGCAGCTCGCCGTCTGCCGCCCATAGCGGCAGCGCACCGAGCACTGCGCCGTCACCATCGAGGCAGGCACGGTAGGGAATGTCGAAATGCGCAACGATCCGATGCTCGCTCATGGGCGAATCGTAGCACCCGGTGCCCATGACTGCGCTCGCATCGGCCTATCCCTGCCTCGCAACGGCAAGCTGCCCCTGGATCGGGAGTGCCGCCGGCGCGCCATGGGCCGGGCCGGCGGCGTGGCCGGGCTCATCGGACCCAGTCCATCGGACTCGAACTCATGGCGATATTTTAGCTGAGCTGCGCCGCGGTCGTGCCAGGTAGCTTTCGGTCTGCATTTCGATCAGGCGGCTGGCAGTGCGGCGAAATTGCAACGCCAGCAGTTCGCCGCGGTACAAGTCCGCGGGCGCCGCCGCCGCCGACAGCACCAGCTTGACGCCCTGATCGTAGAACTCATCGATCAGGGCGATGAAGCGCCGAGCCGCATTGTCCTGTTCCGGCGCGGTGAAGGCAGGCACGTCGGACAGCAGCAGCGTGGAGAATTCACGCGCGATGTCCGCATAATCGTCGGCGCCATTCGGCTGCTCGCACAGCGCCGCAAAGCTGAACCAGGCTACGTCGCCGCGCCGGCGCGACGCGCGCAGCCTGCGCCCGGAGACGCGCAGCTCTGTGGCGCGTTCGCCGTGATCCCCGGCGAGCTCATCGAACAGGCTTTGCAGCTGCGCGCCGGTGCCGGCGGCGCGGCTGTCGAGATAGATCGGACGGCGCTGCAGTTGGCGCAGGCGGAAGTCGACGCCGCCAGCCACCGCCAGCACCTCGAGCTCGCGCTCGAGCAGGTCAATCGCCGGCAGAAAGCGGCTGCGCTGCAGCCCATGGCGATACAGCTCGCGCGGCGGCTGGTTCGAGGTGATCACCAGCAGCACGTCATGGCGCAGCAACGCCTCGAACAAACCGCCGAGGAGCATCGCATCGACGATGTCATCGACATAGAGCTCATCCAGACACAGCAGCCGCGTGTGCCGCGCGATGCGGCGCGCGAGCAGGTCGAGCGGTTCGCGGCGCGCGCCGATCTGCCGCAGCTGCTGGTGCACGTCGCGCATGAAATGATGGAAGTGGCTGCGGCGGCGCGCTCGCAACGGCAGGCTGTCGTAGAACAGATCCATCAGCCAGGTCTTGCCGCGGCCGACGCCACCCCACAGATACAAGCCGCGGTTATCGCGCCCGCCGACGCGCCGCGGCCACAAGCTGCGCAGCGCCCGGCGCCAGAAGCCGTGTGCCCGTTCGGCGAGCAGCCGCGCGCGCAACGCCTCCAGGCGCTCGATTGCGGCACTTTGTGCCGCGTCGGGCGCGTAGCCGTGCGCGGCGAGTTCGCGCTGGTAGCGCTCGCGCAGGTTCAGGGCTGACACCGGTGGCGCACGCCCGCGTCCAGGTCCGCCTCGCCCAGGGCGGCGAGCAAGGCGTCACGCGCAGCATCGCGCAGCTGCAGCGCATGAACGCGCTCGTCCTTGCCGCGGCCGGTGTGCCGCATCGGCAGCGCGGCGAGTGCCTCGATGCAAATGGCGCCGGGCCGCGGCCAGGGGCTGCCCGGGGGCAGGCAGCGGCGGGTACCGTGGATCGCCACCGGCACCACCGGCAGGTCGGCGCGCACGGCCGCGGCGAAGGCGCCGATATGAAAGCGCAGCAGCCCGGCGTCGGCGCTGAAAGTGCCCTCGGGGAAAAAAACCAGCGCATGGCCGATGGCGGCATTGCGCAGCAGCCGGCGTGCATCGCGCGCGCTGCGAATGCGATCGCCGCGTTCGACGAACTCGGCGCCGATACGGCGTAACAGTGTGCCGGCCAGCGGCACGGCGGACATTTCACGTTTGATCACGAAACTGAAACAGGGCGGCAGGCTCGCCGCCAGCACCACCCCATCGAGGTAGCTGCTGTGATTCGCGACCACGATGCACGGTTGCGGCAGATGCTCGAGGCCGTGCACCTCGAGCCGCATGCCGGCGAGGCGCAGTGCCAGGCGTGCCAATGCGCTGACCAGTGCGCGTCGGCGCGACAGCTGAGGGGTGAGCAGCAGCACCGGCAGCGCCAGCGTGGCGGCGAGCAGGAATTGCAGCCAGGTGCAGACGCCAAAGACCAGGCCCAGCAGGCCCAGGCGCCGGGGCGCCGCCGCGGGCCCGCCGCCGGCCCCGGGGGCGGCGGGGCGGGCCGATTTATCGGCGCGCTTCGCATTACCCATGGTTTTGCATGTGATGCAGTTCTCTTTATGTTAACGGCTGCGCGTGGCTGTGAGGGTCATCACATCGAAGCTCCGCTCCGCCTCAGCATACTGCGCCAGCGGGAAGAACCCACATCAAGGTATGGCATTGACTAGTCAGGCGACGGCAACAGTGGAGAAATCCAGCACCGATTCAACCGATCCGCTCATCGCGCGCTTTCTCGATGCGGTATGGATGGAACGGGGTCTTTCGTCCAACACGCTGGCGGCCTACCGGGCCGATCTGGTGGCGCTGCATCGTTGGCTGAGCGAACGCAAGCTCAGCCTGGCGCAGACCGGACGCGCGGAGCTGATGGATTTCATTGCCGCGCGCGTGCAGGCCGGAGCCCGTCCGCGCTCGACCGCCCGTCAGCTATCCTCCTTCAGGCGCTTCTTTCGCTACCTGGTGCGCGAAGGCGGCCTGCGCGAGGACCCCACCGCGCAGATCGCGATGCCCAAGATCGGCCGCTCGCTGCCGCGCTCGCTGTCCGAGGCAGAGGTCGAATCCCTGTTGGGCGCGCCCGCGGTTGCCGATCCGCTGGGTTATCGCGACCGCACCATGCTCGAAGTGCTGTACGCGACCGGCCTGCGTGTCTCGGAGCTGGTGAGCCTGAAGCTCGGCCAGATCAACATGAACCAGGGCGTGACCCGGGTGCTCGGTAAGGGCAATCGGGAGCGCCTGATTCCGCTGGGCGAGGAAGCGGTGCGCTGGCTCAGGGCCTTCATCAATGGTGCGCGCAACGACATCCTGTTGGACCGCAGTACCGATTATCTGTTTCCCACCCGCCGTGGCGATCGGATGACGCGCCAGGCCTTCTGGCACATCATCAAGCGCTATGCGCGCAAGGCCGGCGTGGACCGGGAACTCTCCCCGCATACCCTGCGGCATGCTTTTGCGACCCATCTGCTCAATCACGGCGCCGACCTGCGCGTGGTGCAGATGCTGCTCGGTCATAGCGACCTGTCGACCACCCAGATCTACACGCACGTGGCCCGCGAGCGCATGAAAGAACTGCACTCCCAGCACCACCCGCGCGGCTAGTCGCGGCGCGCCTACGGCAGCCGCGGGCGCTTGCCGCATGCTATGCTTGGGCCTATGAAACACGTCGGTTTTCGGTGCGTAGCAGTGACATCGCTCGGTCTCATGGCCGGCGGTCTTTGGGCAGCGACTAGTGCGCCGCAGCAAGATACCCCGGAGCCCGCCAGCGCCGCCATCGCTGCGCCGGCCACCGACGCGTCGGGGGCCGCCGCGGCCGCCCACGTGGCGCCTGCCCAGCCGCTGGCCGCCACCCCTGAGACGCTGCGCGCCGTGGCACGTCTGGCCGGTGTCAAGCCAGAGAACGTTCAGCCGACGCCGGTCGCCGGCATTTTTGAAGTGCTGCGCGGCTCGGACATCCTCTACATGACGCGCGACGGGCAGTTCGCCTTCACCGGCGATCTGTATCAGGTCGCCAGCCGCGCCAATCTGACCGAAGTGCACCGGCGCGATCTGCGACGCAAGCTGATCGAAGCCGTCCCTGAGTCGCGGATGGTGGTGTTCTCGCCGTCGCAACCCAAATACACCGTCACCGTGTTCACCGACGTGGACTGCAGCTTCTGCCGCGCCCTGCATCGACAGATCGCCGAATACAACCGGCTGGGCGTGCGGGTGCGTTACGTGTTCTACCCGCGCACCGGGCCGGACACCGCGTCCTGGCACAAGGCCGAGCAGGTGTGGTGTTCGGCCGACCGCAAGGCGGCCCTGACCCGCGCCAAGCTGGGCGAAGAGCTCGATTCGAAGCCCTGCACCGATACACCCGTCGCTCAGGAATACGAGCTCGGCAAGGCCATCGGTCTGGAGGGCACCCCGGGAATCGTGGCGGCCAATGGCGCCATGCTGGGCGGCTACCTGGCGCCCGATGCGCTGGTCGAACAGCTCAAGGAAATGCAGCCCTAACGCGCCGCCAGGCTCTCAGGGCGCCTGCTCGTCAGCGCTCCAGCAGGGCGCGCTTGTCGGGCTTATCCTCCCACTCCTTGGCGTCGGCCGGCGCCGTCCCCTTTTCCGTGATGACGGGCCATTGCTTGGCCAGTTCGGCATTGATCTGCTTGAACGCTTCCTGCCCGGCAGGCAGCTCTTCCTCGGAAAATATCGCCTCTACCGGGCACTCGGGCTCGCACAGGGTGCAGTCGATGCACTCGTCCGGGTCGATCACCAGGAAGTTCGGGCCGACATGGAAACAGTCAACCGGGCAGACTTCCACGCAGTCCATGTACTTGCACTTGATACAGTTTTCGGTCACGACAAAGGTCATTGCTGCTCCGATCGATGCCGGCAGTGGGGGCCGGCGTAGCTGCTGGTTATCCGCCCCTGCCCGCGGGGGCGCGTATTGTGCCAAAGCCGCACCGCGCCTGAAAGCGACGCGGGCTTATTTCTGCAGGGGGCGATTGATGTCGTTGAAATGCAGCAATTCCTGACCGGAGCGGCGATCGTCGAAATAGCAGCGCAACGCGAACTCGATACTGGGAAAGGCGATCTGCTCCCAGGGAATCTCCGCCTCCTCGTACAGTCCGACCCGCAGGCTCTCGGCGCCGACGCCGAATTTGCCCTCGAGCAGGGCGGCTCGGAAGGTCACGTGGACCTGGTTGGCGTGCAGCACGTTGGAGATTGCCAGCAGCGAGCCGCTCTGCACCCGAGCTTCGGCTTCCTCGAGCGACTCGCGTACGGCGCCCGCGTGCAGGGATTCGCCGTTTTCCAGGAATCCGGCCGGCGTGGTCCAGTAGCCACGACGCGGCATGATGGCGCGCTGGCACAGCAGGATGCGGCCTTGCCATTCGGGCACGCAGCCCACGACGATGCGCGGGTTCTGGTAATGAATGCTGCCGCAGGCGGTGCACACCGCACGCGGCAGGTTGTCGCCGGGTGGAATGCGCATCTCCACCGGTTGACCGCACTCGGGACAGAATTTCATAAAAGATTGAGGTATCGTACTCGCACCGGGGGACGCTCTGCATCGCGAAACGCGCGCATCGGCATGGATGCGCGTCATGCGCGCCGGTGAGTCCGACGGCCTCGTGGCGGAACTGGTAGACGCAGTCGACTCAAAATCGACCGGGCTTGCCCATCTCGGTTCGACTCCGAGCGAGGCCACCATTGCCATCGATACGACACTGAGCGGCCGCATTAAACGCAGCGATTTCGACTTCGATCTGCCGGCCGAACTGATCGCGCAGACACCGTTGCCGCGGCGTTCGGCCAGCCGCCTGCTGCTGCTCGACGGCGCGCATGGAACCTGGCAGGACCGCTGCATCGAGGAGCTGCCGGGGTTGCTGGCGGCGGGCGATCTGCTGGTGTTCAACGATACGCGCGTCGTACCGGCGCGCCTGCCGGCCCGCAAACTCAGCGGCGGGCGCATCGAACTGCTGCTCGAGCGGCCGCTCGAGGGGACACGGGCGCTGGTGCAGCTGCGCGACAGCAAGTCGGTCCGGCCGGGCATGGCACTGCAGACGAGCGGCGGCGTGGTGCGGCTGATCGCCCGGCGCGCGCCGTTCTGGGAAGTCGAACTGCCGGCCGAAGCGCTGGCGTTCTTCGAGGCTCACGGCCTGGTGCCGCTGCCGCCTTACATCGAGCGCCCCGCCGAGGCGATCGACCGCGAGCGCTATCAGAGCCTGCTGGCGCGTGTGCCGGGCGCGGTGGCGGCGCCGACTGCGAGCCTGCATTTCGATGCCGAGTTGCTGGCAGCGCTGGCGGTACGCGGGATCGAGAGCAGTCTGATCACACTGCACGTCGGCGCGGGCACCTTCCAGCCAGTGCGCAGCGAGGCGCTCGAGGCTCATGTCATGCATAGCGAGCGCTACGAGGTCAGCGCCGCGACCGTAGCGGCGATCGCTCGCGCCCGCGCCGCCGGCCGGCGCGTGGTCGCGGTCGGCACCACCGTGGCGCGCGCGCTCGAGTCGGCGGCCGCGACATCGGGGCCGGCACTCGCGCCGGTCCGCGGCGACACGACGCTGTTCATCCTTCCGGGCTATCGTTTCCAGGTGATCGACGCCCTGCTGACCAACTTCCACCTGCCGCAGTCCACGCTGCTCATGCTGCTGTGCGCCTTCGCCGGCCGGCAACAGGTGCTGGCCGCCTATGCGCACGCGGTGCGCGAGCGCTACCGGTTTTTCAGTTACGGCGATGCCATGCTGGTGTTCCCGCAAGCGCCCGGGCGCAGGCGCGAGAGCCTGTGACTCCGGTGGCGCCGCGCTTCGAGCTCATCGCCCAGGATGGGGCGGCGCGGCTGGCCCGCCTGACGCTGCCCCATGGCAGCGTGGATACCCCGGCGTTCATGCCGGTCGGGACCTACGGCGCGGTCAAAGGCATGACCCCGGAGGAGCTCGAGGGGCTCGGAGCGCAGATCGTGCTCGGCAACACCTTTCACCTGATGCTGCGCCCCGGGCCTGAGATCATCGGCCTGCATCGGGAAGGTCTGCACGGATTCATGGGCTGGCCCGGGCCCATCCTGACCGATTCCGGCGGCTTTCAGGTATTCAGTCTCGCGTCGCTGCGACATATCGACGAGGACGGAGTCAGCTTCCGCTCACCGGTCGATGGCGCCAGCGTGCGCATGCGTCCCGAGGACGCGATGGACGTGCAGCGCGCGCTGGCATCCGACATTGCGATGGCCTTCGACGACTGCACCGCTTATCCGGCCACAGCGCAGCAGGCGCGCGAATCGATGCAGCGCTCGATGCGCTGGGCACTGCGCAGCCACGAGCATTACTACCGCGAGCCCGCACCCGGGCATCTGTTTGGTATCGTGCAGGGCGGAATGTTCGAGGATCTGCGGCTCGAGTCGATCGAGGCGCTGTCGCAGCGCGAATTCGCCGGGTACGCGATCGGCGGTCTGGCCGTGGGGGAGCCGGAGGAGGAGCGCCTCGGCGTGCTCGATGTCGTGACCCCACGCCTGCCGGCGGACCGTCCGCGCTATCTCATGGGCGTGGGCTATCCGCACGACATTGTCGCCGCGGTGGCGCGCGGGGTCGACATGTTCGATTGCGTGATGCCGACCCGGCATGCGCGCAATGGTCATCTGTTCACCGCCGCGGGCGTCATCAACATCCGCAATGCGGCGCACCAACGCGATACCGGACCTATTGATCCGGCCTGCAGCTGCTCGACCTGCCAGCGCTATTCGCGTGCGTATCTGCGCCACCTGGACCGCTGCAACGAAATCCTCGGGGTGCGGCTCGCGACACTGCACAACCTGCATTTCTACCTGGAGCTGATGCGCCGGATCCGTGCCGCGATTGCGGCCGGCCGGTTCGCGCAGTTTGCGGCTGGCATAATCGCCCAGCCGCGGCGGCCGGGTACGCCTGTGGCATAATGCCGCCCCTTTGCGGCGCTGCCGGGACATGCCCGGCAGGCGCGCGCACGGGCAGATCGAGTCAAAACAAGAGGCAAGCATGAGCTTATTGGTCAGCGACGCGTACGCGCAATCCGCCGGTGGGGGCCTGGGCGGCGGCGGCATGGGTCAGATCGTCATCCTGGTCGTGTTCGTGGGAGTGTTCTATTTCCTGCTGATCCGGCCGCAGCAGAAGCGCATGAAGGAGCAGCAGGCGATGCTCTCGCGCCTGGCCAGCGGCGATGAGGTGGTGACCACCGGCGGCATCCTTGGACGCATCATCGAGGTCAACGATACCTTCGTCACGCTGGAGATCGCCGACGGCGTGCGCATCAAGGTGCAGAAGGCGCAGATCACGCAGCTCATGCCCAAGGGCACGCTCAAGAGCGCCTGAACCTTTCGGTTCCGCCCCCTAGAGTCGGCAAGCTCATGCTGGAATTTCCACGCTGGAAATACGTGCTCGTCACGCTCGTGGTGCTGATCGGAGTGCTGTTCGCCCTGCCGAATCTGTTTGGCGAAGACCCGGCGTTGCAGGTGGAGCGCAAGAGCCGCGCGCCGATGGATGATTTTGCACGCCAGTCGATCGACGACCTGCTGCACAAGCAGAATGTCGTGATCAAGCGCGACTTCATCGACAGCGGCCGGCTGATACTGGCATTCAACGACGTCGCCTCGCAGCTCAAGGCGCGCGACACAGTCGATGCGACGCTGTCGGACGTGGATCGCTCGGCGCTGGCGAACGCATCGCGCGCGCCAAGCTGGATGCGCAGCATCGGCCTGAAGGCCATGCCGCTCGGTCTGGATCTGCGCGGCGGCCTGTATCTGCTGTATCAGGTGGACCTGCAGGGCGCGGTGAGCCAGCTGCTCGAGAGCTACGAGCAGAGCTTCCGGCGCGCGCTCAACGAGGCCAAGCTGCCGTTCACCGACATTACGACGATCACTGCGGGCAGCGGCGGCATTGCCACCGGATTGCGCGTGAGCCTGCCGGCGGAGGCCGATGCCGGCGCGATCGATGCGGTGCTGAAGAAGGTCGACGGTAATCTGAAATTTACCACCGGCAGCAGCGCTTCGGGGCCGGTGGTCGATATGCTGCTGACCCCGGCTCAGATCAAGGCGCGCGAGGACTATGCGCTCGAGCAGAATCGCACCACGCTGACCAACCGCGTCAACGAGCTCGGCGTGTCGGAACCGATCGTGCAGCGCCAGGGCCTGGATCGCATCAACGTCCAGCTGCCGGGCGTGCAGAATTCGGCCGAGGTCAAGGACCTGCTGGGCAAGGTCGCCACGCTCGAGCTGCGTCTGGTCGACACGCAGAACAATCCGATCCAGGCGGAGCAGGGCGGGCATGCGCCGCTCGGCACCAAGCTGTACAAGCGCGAGGACGGCGCGCCGATTCTGCTCAAGCGCGAAGTGATCGTGACCGGCGATGAGCTCACCAGCGCGACGTCGACCACCTCCACCGAGGGGCCGGCGGTCTCGATCAAGCTCGATGCCCGTGGCGCCGATTCCATGCTGCGTACCACGCGACTGAATGTCGGCAAGCCGATGGCCGTGGTCTACATCGAAAAGAGCCGCCGCCAGGTCGAGGTCAACGGCCAGAAGGTGGATCGCGATTCGACCAGCGAGAAGGTCATCAACGTGGCTACGATCCGCGGCGTGTTCGGACCGCAGTTCCAGGTCACCGGGCTGACCGGGGGCGAGGCCCGCGACCTGTCGCTGATGTTGCGCTCCGGCTCGCTGGCCGCGCCGATCGAAGTGGTGGAGGAGCGGGCCATTGGTCCGAGCCTGGGACAGGACAACATCGACAAGGGGGTGCGGGCACTGGAGATCGGCATGCTCGCCGTGTTCGTGTTCATGGCGCTCTACTATCACGCCTTCGGGCTGGTCGCGGACGCGGTGCTGCTGGCCAATGTGATTCTGCTGACGGCGCTGCTGTCGATGCTGCGTGCCTCGCTGTCGCTGCCCGGTATCGCCGGCATCATTCTGACGGTCGGTATCGCGGTGGATGCCAATGTGCTGATCTACGAGCGCATTCGCGAAGAACTGCGCAATGGCGTATCGCCGCAGGCGGCGATACGCGCGGGCTTCGACAAGGCGTTCTCCGCCATCGCCGATTCGAACGTCACCGCACTGATCGCAGGTCTTGCGCTGTGGGTGATCGGCACCGGCGCCATTCGCGGCTTTGCCATCGTGCTGACGCTCGGCATCGCCACCTCGATGTTCACCTCGCTGCTGGGCAGCCGCGCGCTGATCACGCTGATGTACGGCGGCCGGCGCAAAGTTGCGCAGCTGTCGATCGGCTGATGCCGCCGCGGCCCCATCGCCACCAACGACCATAAGACGCAAGGACGACCGTGGAATTCTTTCATCGCGCAACCACCTTCCCGTTCATGTCCACACGCAAGGTGTGGTACGGGCTGTCGATCGTGCTGATCCTGATCTCCCTGGCGTCGCTGGCGACGCGCGGGCTGAACCTCGGGGTGGATTTCACCGGCGGCGTGACCGTGCAGGCGAGCTTCCCGGCCGCTGCCAATCGCGACGCCGTGATCAAGGCGCTCACGGGCGCCGGCTACAGCGATCCGCAGGTTACGATCTTCGGCACTTCGCGCGAGATCGCCATCCGCTTGCCGCCGACCAAGCAGAGCACCGAGGCGGTGCGCACTCAGATCGAGCAGGTGCTGCACGGCGTCGATGCGGGGGCGCAGATTCAGCAGGTCGAGGTGGTGGGCCCGCAGATCGGCGGCGAGCTGCAACGCAGCGCCGCGCAGGCGCTGATTGCCACGCTGCTGCTGATCTTCGGCTACATCGCCGTGCGCTTTCATACCTGGAGGCTGTCGCTGGGCGCGATCCTGGCGGTGCTGCATGATCCGATATTGGTGCTCGGCACTTTCTCGCTGACACGTACCACCTTCGATCTGACGGTGGTCGCGGCGATGCTGGCGGTGATCGGCTACTCGCTCAACGATACCGTGGTGGTATTCGATCGCATCCGCGAACGCTTCCATACCGGTCGGCGTCTCGACCCGGTGACGGTGCTCGATCAGTCGATCAATCAGACGCTCTCGCGCACCATCATGACCAAGGTGGTGACCCTGATCGTCGTGGTGGCGCTGTACGCGCTGGGGGGCGCGGTGCTGCGGGGTTTCTCCGAGGCGCTGATCATCGGCATCCTCGCCGGCACCTATTCCTCGATCTATATCTCGAGCGCGGTGGCGCTGGACTGCGGCCTGAAGGCCGAGCATCTGCTGGCCGCAGCGGTGAAGAAGCCGTTGGACGACATGCCCTGAGCAGTTCGCGGCCTGAAGGTATGCCGCCGCCGCCCGGAGCGGATAACATCGGCGACGGATAACAGCGGGAGCGGACTACAAGCGGTGCTGGCGCTGCTCCAATCACCCGAAGGCTGGATCGCGTTCGCGACCCTGTCGCTGCTCGAGACGGTGCTCGGCATCGACAACGTGATCTTTCTGTCGCTGCTGGTCGATCGCCTGCCGCCGACGCGCCGGCGCAGCGCCCGCATCGTCGGGCTGTCGCTGGCCATGCTCACACGCCTGGGGCTGCTGTTCTCGGTGGTGTGGCTGACGCGGCTGACCGCGCCGCTGTTCAGCGTGCTGCAACGCCCGTTTTCCGGTCGCGATCTGGTCCTGGGGGCCGGCGGCCTGTTCCTGCTGGGCAAGAGCGCCGTGGAAATCCATCGCACGCTCGAAGGAGCGGTAGCCGCGCGCGCGGCGTCGGTGTTCAGCACGTTTCAGGCGGTAGTGCTGCAGATCGCGCTGATCGACGTGGTGTTCTCGCTCGACTCGGTCTTCACGGCGGTCGGCCTGGCGCGCCCGGATCAACTGCCGATCATGGCGGCGGCCATCGTGGTCTCGATCGTGGTGATGATGTGGCTGTCCGGGCCGATCGCCGCCTTCATCGGGCGTCACCCGAGCATGAAGGTACTGGCATTGGCGTTTCTGGTGCTGATCGGCGCCGCGCTGGTCGGCGAGGCGTTGGATTTCGAAGTGCCGAAGGGTTATCTGTATTTCGCAATGGCGTTCTCGGTGGCGGTCGAGCTGGTGAATATCCGGCTGCGACGCCTGCTCGGCAAGCCGCCGCGCTAGAGCGGCGCTGGCGTTGCCGGGCCGGGCACTTCCGGCCGTGGCTCAACCGTCCGAAGGGTCCGGCGGCCGGCCGGCGCGCAGGCGGCTGTGCTTGTGGCCGTAGAAGAAATACAGCGCGAAGCCGAGCAGGCTCCAGATCAGCAGCCGCCACCAGGTCGCGTTCGGCAGCGAATAGGCCATCATGCCGCAGAACACGACGCCGCCGCCGGCGATCAGCCACACCGCCTTGACCTTGAACGGCCGCGCCAGGTCGGGCCGGGTGTAGCGCAGCACCACGACGCCGATGCACACCACGATGAAGGCGATCAGGGTTCCGATCGACACCAGTTCGCCGAGGATGCCGATCGGCAGCAGGCCGGCGAAGGTCGCGGCCAGCACGCCGGTGATCGCGGTGGAAATGTGCGGGGTGCGAAAGCGCGGGTGCACCTTGCCGAAGTATTTCGGCATCAGGCCATCGCGCGACATGGTCAGCCAGATGCGCGCCTGGGGAATGATCATGGTGATGATGACCGATGTCAGTCCGGCGAGCGCGCCGACGATGACCCAGGTCTGCAGCCACAGCAGCTGCGGATGCGGCTTCAGGGCCGCCACCACCGGAGCCGCGTCGTTCAGGTCCTTGAACGGCACCAGGCCGGTCATCACGCTGGACATCAGGATGTACAGCAGCGTGCAGATCCCGAGGCTGCCGAGCATGCCGATCGGCATGCCGCGCGCCGGATCCTTGGCCTCCTGCGCGACCGTGGAGACGCCGTCGAAGCCGATGTAGGCGAAGAAGATGATCGCCGAGGCCTGCCAGATGCCGCTCCAGCCGAACTGGCCGAAGGTGCCGGTGTTGGGCGGGATATAGGGAAACCAGTTGGCGGTGTTGACGAAGAACGCGCCGAAGATGATCACCGCGACCACGATGCTGACCTTGATCAGCACGATGATGGTGTTGACGATCGCCGATTCCTTGATGCCCTTGTAGCACAGCGCGGCGGCGGCGACGACGATCAGCACCGCCGGCAGATTGAAGATCGCGCCGGTGCGGAAGATCTCGTTGCCGGTTTCGCCGGAGGCAAACGGCGCGCTGGTGAGCGCGACCGGCAAGTGCACGTGGAATAATTCCAGGAACGCCACGAAATAGCGGCTCCAGCCGACCGCGACCGTGGAGCAGGCCATCATGTACTCGAGCACCAGGTTCCAGCCGACGAACCAGGCGACGATCTCGCCGAGCGTGGCATAGCTGTAGGCGTAGGCGCTGCCGCACACCGGCACCATCGCCGCGAATTCCGAGTAGCACAGTCCGGCGAACATGCAGCCAATGCCCGCGATGACGAAGGAAATCACGATCGCCGGGCCGGCGTGCTGGGCGGCGGCGAGTCCCGTCAGTACAAAGATGCCGGTGCCGATGATGCCACCGATGCCGAAGGCGATCAGGGCGGGGATTCCCAGGGCGCGTACCAGGTGTCTGCCGGCGGCCTCCTCCTGGTAGTCGGCGATGGATTTGGTCGCGAACAGTCCCTTCTCTATCGGCTTATCCATTGAGGGTTCCCTGGAAAGGCGGCCTGATGTAGCCGCACTCTACACGTTGCGCAGTTCCTCGGGTACATGCGGGGCGAGCGCTGCGATCAGTGCTTCGTACACTTTTGGCGCACCGGCGACGATATTTGCCCCAAGTCGATACTCATCGCCGCCGAGCGTACCGACGCGACCGCCGGCCTCCCGAATCATGAGCGTGCCGGCGGCCGTGTCCCAGGCCTTCAGTCCCATCTCCCAGAAGCCGTCGACGCGACCGGCCGCGACATAAGCCAGATCCAGCGCCGCCGAACCGGGCCGGCGAACGCCCGCGGTCATCGCGCTGAGCATGCGGAACATGGCGAAATAATTGTCCGCATAGCGCTCATCCTCGCGGTAGGGAAAGCCGGTCGCCAGCAATGCTCCCTCGAGGCCGCGCTGCTTGCTGACGCGGATGCGGCGATTGTCCAGGTGCGCGCCGTCGCCGCGCGCCGCGGTGAACACCTCCTGGCGCATCGGATCGTAGATGACACCGATCTCGAGCCGGCCGCGCTGCTGGACCGCGATCGACACGGCAAATACCGGAAAGCCGTGCAGGAAGTTGGTCGTGCCGTCGAGCGGATCGATGATCCAGACGGTGTCGTTCGCACCGCTGCTGCCGCTTTCCTCGGCCAGGATCGCGTGCTCGGGATAGTGCTTATGAATGATATCGATGATGTCGCGTTCGGCGGCGCGGTCGATTTCGCTGACGAAGTCGTTGCGGCCCTTGGACGTGACCTCGAGGCTCTCGAGCCGCACCAGGCTGCGGACGATGACCTCGCCGGCGCGGCGCGCGGCGCGCACGGCGATATTGAGCAATGGGTGCATGGCGGACAATTGATGAGGATAAACGATTAGGATAACAGGTCGTGCCCTGCCCAATTCGCATCGTCCTGGTCGAGACCTCGCATCCCGGCAACATCGGCGCGGCGGCGCGCGCGCTGAAGAACATGCAGCTGGACGAGCTGGTGCTGGTGCGCCCGCGCCTGTTCCCGCATCCGGAGGCCAGCGCGCGCGCCTCGGGCGCCCTGGACCTGTTGAGCGGGGTACGGGTCGAGGAGGATCTGGGCGGCGCGCTGCACGGCTGCGGCCTGGTGCTGGCGACCACCGGGCGCGAACGCGACCAGTATTTTCGCGTGCTCGATGTGCGCGCGGCGGCGCGGCGCGCGGTGGCCGAGGCCGAGCACTCCCCGGTGGCCATATTGTTCGGCTCCGAGCGCGCCGGCCTGACCAACGAGGAGCTGCGCTACGCGCATGCGTTGCTGCGCATCCCGGCGAATCCGGCCTATGCCTCATTGAACATAGCGATGGCGGTGCAGATCGTCGCCTATGAGATTCTGCGTGCGCGCGGCGAGGCGGCCGCCGCGCTGCAGCTCGCAGCCGCGCCCGTGCCGCGCGCCGCGCCGCTGGCCACCCCGGCGGAGCTGGAGCGGTTGTACGAGCATCTGGCCGCGGTGCTCGAGGAGATCGACTTTCGCGATCGCACCCAGAGCGGTGGGCATCTGATGAAGCGCATCCGCCGCCTGCTGCAGCGCGCCGAGCCGGATGCGAACGAGGTCAACATCCTGCGCGGCATCCTCACAGCGGTGCAGCAGCGCCGGCGCCGCGCGGGGCAGGACGAGGCGCTGGCGCAGCCGACGGGCGAGCCGCGGGAAACATGAGCCGCGCCGTGCCGGTTTATCTGGACTATGCCGCGACCTCGCCGGCCGATCCGCAGGTCGCCGCGGCGATGAGTGAGTGCCTGACGCGCGACGGTGTGTTCGGCAATCCCTCGTCGATGCATCTACACGGCAGGCTGGCGCGCGAGCGCGTGGAGCGCGCGCGCGCGCAGGCCGCGGCCCTGATTCATGTCGAGCCGCAGCAACTGGTGTGGACCTCGGGGGCCACCGAGTCGAACAATCTTGCGATCCTCGGCAGCGCGCGCGCTTCGGCCAAGCGCGGCCGGCATCTGATTACCGCGCGTACCGAGCACAAGTCGGTGCTCGATCCCTGTCACCGGCTCGAGCACGAAGGTTTCCAGGTGACCTATCTCGACACCGACCGCGACGGGCTGATCGCCCCGGAGCGTGTGCGCGAGGCGCTGCGTGCCGACACGGTGCTGGTATCGATCATGCACGCCAATAACGAGATCGGTGTGCTGCAGGACATCGAGGCCATTGCCGCGATCTGCCATGAGCGTGCGGTGCCGCTGCACGTGGATGCGGCGCAGAGCGCCGGCAAGGTGGGGCTGGATGTCGCGCGCCTGGGCTGCGATCTGCTGTCCTTCACCGCGCACAAGCTCTACGGCCCCAAGGGCATCGGTGCGCTGTATTTCGCGCCGCCGCGCCGCGCCGCGCTGCAGCCGCTGATATTCGGCGGCGGCCACGAACGCGGCCTGCGCTCCGGCACGCTCGCGGTGCATCAGATCGTCGGCTTCGGCGTCGCCTGTGAGCTGGCCGCTGAGCGCTGGGCCGCCGACGCCGCCCATTGCGAGCGGCTGCGCGCACGCCTGTGGCGGGGCCTGTCCGCGATCGATGGCGTGCTGCTCAACGGTCACGCCACACGCCGCGTGGCCGGGATCCTGAATGTGTCCTTCAGCGGCGTCGAGGGCGAGAGCCTGCTGATGGGCCTAGGCGAGCTGTCGCTGTCCACCGGCTCGGCCTGTATTTCCGAGAGCGATGAGCCCTCATACGTGCTGCGTGCACTGGGCCGCGACACCGAACTGGCGCAGAGTTCGCTGCGCTTCAGTCTCGGCCGCTACAGCACCGAAGAGGAGATCGACCTGGCGATCGCGGCCGTGACGCGCGAAGTGCAGCGGCTGCGCGCGGTGGCGCCATGAGCCCGAGCGCCATGAACCCGGCCGCTGCGAATCCCGGCGGCGAGGATCCGCTCGGCCCGCGGGTTCGCGGCCTGTTTGCGGCCCTGCGCCACGCCGGCGAGCCGGCCGCCACGGGCACAGCGCGGGTGCTGTGCGGTGAAGCGGGGCGCGAGCAGCGCGGCACGCGGGTGCGTTTCATGCTGCGCCTGGCCGGGAAGCGGCTGGTCGAGGTGCGCTATCGCGCCTACGGCTGTCCGTACACGCTCGCGGCCTGCGAATGGCTGGCCACGCAGCTCGAGCATGGCGGGCGCGACTCGATCGGCGGGCCGGCCGACTGGGCGCAGCATCTCGGCGTCCCGCCGGCCAGGCTGGGGCGGCTGCTGGTGGTCGAGGATGCGCTCAGGGCGGCTTTGGCCGTCGCTGACAAAACAGTGACGAATTCGTAGTAAAATGAATGCCCTGGAGAAAACTCAAGATGGCAATTTCCCTCACTCAATCCGCCGCTGAGCGCATCCGCAGCCGTATCGCCACGCGCGGTCGGGGGCTGGGTCTGCGCCTCGCCATCAAGGCCAGCGGCTGCTCGGGCTACAGCTACGTTGTTGATTACGCCGATGAAGTTCGCCCGGATGACCTGGTATTCGACACCTCGGGAGTCAAGGTGTATGTCGACCCGGCGAGCCTGGCCGCGATCGATGGCACGCGCATCGACCTGGTGCGCCAGGGCCTGAACGAGAGCTTCCGCTTCGAAAATCCGAACAGCAGCGGGGAATGCGGTTGCGGTGAAAGCTTCACCGTCTGAAATTCCTTAAAATGCGCGGACTTCCACACCCGGCTGGTTTGCCGGGCGCGCCTTCGAGCCCCTATACTGCCGCCCTTTTTCGGGACGGAGATTCCGCATGGCGGTCGAGCGCACCCTTTCCATCGTCAAGCCGGACGGCGTGGCCGGCAACCTGATTGGCGAGGTCTATCGACGCTTCGAGAGCGCCGGCCTGCGCATCATTGCGGCACGCATGCTGCGCCTGACGCAGCAGCAGGCCGAACTTTTCTATCAGGTACATCGCGAGCGGCCGTTCTACCGCGATCTGGTGCGTTACATGAGTTCCGGTCCGGTGATCGCGCAAGTGCTCGAGGGCGAGGGCTCGATCGCGAAGAATCGCGACATCATGGGTGCGACCGACCCGAAGCAGGCCGCGCCGGGCACGATTCGCGCCGAGCTCGCGCAGAGCATCGAGCGCAACGTGGTGCATGGCTCGGATTCGCCGGCGAGCGCGGCGAGCGAGATCGCGTTCTTCTTCAGCGCGACGGAGATCTGCCCGCGCAGCTAAAGGCGCCCGGGCAGTCACATACCGATGGCCGTGGACGCGCTCGAATCGACCGGCAGCGGCGAGGCTGGCAACGGCGAGGCCGACAGCCCCGCGCAGCGCGTCAACCTGTTCGGCCTGCCGCGCGCCGGCCTGGAGGCCTTGTGCGCCGCCCTGGATTCGAAACCCTATCGCGCGCGCCAGCTGATGAACTGGCTGTACAAGCGCGGCTGCGATCGCTTCGAGGACATGAGCGATCTGGCCCGCGATTTTCGCCTGCGGCTCGCCGCGCACGCCGAGCTGCGGCTGCCGCAGATCGTCTCGGTGCAAGCCGCCAGCGACGGCACGCGCAAGTGGCTGCTGCGTGCCGATCAGTCGCAGGCCTTTGAGATGGTGTACATCCCGGAGAGCGATCGCGGCACGCTGTGCATTTCCTCGCAGGTCGGCTGCGCGCTCGACTGCGCGTTTTGCGCCACGGCGCAACAGGGCTTCAACCGCAACCTGAGCGCGGCCGAGATCGTCGGCCAGGTGTGGCTGGCGAATCGCGAGCTGGGATTTCAGCCCGGGGGCGCCCGCATCATCACCAATGTCGTGCTGATGGGCATGGGTGAGCCGCTCGCCAACTTCCGCAACGTGATACCGGCGCTGCGCGTCTTCCTCGACGATCTGGCCTTCGATCTCTCGCGCCGTCGCGTCACGCTGTCAACGTCGGGTCTGGTGCCGCAGATCTACCGCCTGGCGCAGGAAATCAACGTCGCGCTGGCGGTCTCGCTGCACGCTCCGGATGACGAGCTGCGCAGCCGGCTGGTGCCGATCAATCGGCTGCATCCGATCGCCGAACTGCTGGCGGCCTGCTGGCACTATATCGATGAACAGAACGGCCGCAGCGTCACCTTCGAATACGTGATGCTCGATGGCGTCAACGATGCGCCGGCCCAGGCGCGCGCCCTGGCGCGGCTGCTCGCGGGACATCCGGCGAAGGTGAATTTGATCCCGTTCAATCCTTATCCGGGTGCGCAGTTTCGACGCTCGGGCGAGGCCGCCATTGAGCGCTTTCGTGACCAGCTGATTCGCGGCGGCGTGATGGCGACGGTGCGCCGCACGCGCGGCGAGGATATCGACGCGGCCTGCGGCCAGCTGGTGGGCCGCGTGCACGATCGCACCGTGGTGCGCCTCGGCAGCAGGGTAGAGGCGGCGCGGCTGCGCGCGGCCGGGGTCGACGCATGAAGCCCGGGCTGCTGTGCGCATCGATGTGTCTCGCATTGGGTGCCTGCGCCAGCAGTCACGACAGCAACGGCTCGGTGACCCGATCCGAGGCGGCGGCGCGCATCAATCTGCAGCTCGGCGTCGGCTACCTGCAGGAGGGCAACCTGGCGATCGCCAAGGAGAAGCTGGAGCGTGCGCGCAGCCAGGATCCGCACAATCCCGAGATTCACGGCGCCATCGCCCTGCTCGATGAGCGCCTCGGCAAGGACAAGGAGGCCGACAAGGAATACCGCACGGCGCTGGAGCTGGCGCCGCATGACCCGGCGATGCTGAACAATTATGCCGTGTTCCTGTGCAGTCACGAGCGGGTCGATGAGGGCGTGCGCTACTTCGAGCAGGCCGCCACCAACCCGCTGTATCGCACGCCCTGGGCGGCCTACACCAATGCCGGGGTCTGCATGCGCGGCGCGCACCGGGATGCCGATGCGGCGCAGCGCTTCAACCGCGCGCTGCAGTCCAACCCGGCGTATTCCGAGGCGGTGTTCCAGGCCTCCGACCTGGACTTTCAGCAGCAGAAGCTTGCCGATGCGCGATTTCGCATCGACGTGTTCCTGCTGACCAACCCGGCAACGCCGGATCTGCTGCTGCTGGCCTATCGCATCGCGCAGGCGCAGAAGGATACGACCGCCCAGCAGCGCTATGGGATGCGCCTGTCGCAGGAATTTCCCAACTCCGAGCAGGCACACGCGCTGGCGGCCAGCAAGATGAATTCCGGCTGAAGCCATGGAGGAGGGGGCAGCGCCAGCGCAGAACAGTGATCCGGGCACGCGGCTGGCGGAAGCGCGCGAGCGCGCCGGCATGACGCTGGCCGAGGCGGCGGAACGCCTGCGCCTGGATGTCGCCACGCTGCAGGCACTGGAGGCCGGACGTTTCCACACTCTGGGCGCCGCGGTGTTCGTGCGCGGTCATCTGCGCCACTACGCGGAGTTGCTCGGGCTGCCGGTCGGTGAGATCGACGCGGCGTATGCGGCATGCGCGGCGCGCCTGGCGCCGCTGCCCGACCTGCGGCGCACCACGACGTTGCCCGGCAATGCAGCCGCGCGCGGCGTGGCACTGCCGCCGCGCGCCGCGCTGATCGGCGCTATCGTCCTGGTGCTGGCCGCCTGGGTATGGTGGGCGATGCGGGTGCCGGCCGGGCAGCGCCATGCCGCCAGCACCGCCGCGCCGGCGGCAGCACCATCGACGCCACTGCCGGTGGGCCCGCAGGCCGGTAATGTCGTGGATGCGGGGCCCGAAGCCCCGGCGGGCGTGGCTGCAGTCGCGGCCAGCGTGCCGGCCGCGAAGCCGGTGGCCACGGTCAAAGACGCCGCGCCGGCCGCCAAAGCGGCGAGCGGGCATGTGCGCCTGGCGATCAAATTCAACCAGGACAGCTGGACCGAAATCTATGATGCGCATGGTTCGACGCTGTACCACGACTTCGGCAGCGCCGGGTCCGAACGGCATCTGGGCGGCACGGCGCCGTTGCGCATCCTGCTCGGCAATCCGGACGGCGTCGAGCTCGAGCTCGACGGACATCCGGTGGCCTTGCGGCCGGCCGCCGAGAGCGGCAAGCCGCAGCGCTTTCTGCTGGACGACGGCGGTCACATGAGTGAGGTCCCGGCGGCGCAATCGCGCGCACCGTCCGCCCCGCCCGCGCCGTCCACGCCGCCTTAAAGCCGCGGCGCTGTCCTGGAGGATCCTTGAGCAAGCAGATTCAGCCGGTGCGCGGCATGAACGACGTGCTGCCCGCCGAAATCAGCGTCTGGCAGCATCTCGAGCGCATCGCGCGTGGAGTGTTCGAAGCCTACGGCTACGAGGAAATGCGGGTGCCGATCGTCGAGCACACGGAGCTGTTCCAGCGCTCGAT
>Ga0302314_10001216_pt1 | contig 48355 bp, 38 predicted proteins | sample III_Palsa_N2_3_FD_200533 | JGI IMG/M metagenome (GOLD analysis project Ga0302314, IMG submission 200533) | Peat permafrost microbial communities from Stordalen Mire near Abisko, Sweden - III_Palsa_N2_3 | ecosystem: Environmental > Terrestrial > Soil > Palsa > Peat permafrost | place: Sweden...
GCGCGTCGCGCGAGGTCTGCGGCGCGATCTCCTTGCCGTCCAGTTCGATCCGGCCGCTGTCTTTCTGGTGCAGGCCGCCGAGAATGTTCATCGTCGTCGACTTGCCCGATCCATTCTCGCCGACCAGGCCAAGGACGGTCCCGCGACGCAGATCGAAGCCGACATTGCGCAGCACCGGCACACCGAAGAAGCTCTTGTCGAGGTTCTGCACGCGCAGGATAACGTCGTCCATCGCCGTCATCCGCGCGCCAGCACGCGATGGCGCACCGCGTCGGTCACCGCGGCAAACAGGATGACACCGCCCTTGATCGCGTAGACCGACGACAGCGACAGGCCGAGCAGTTGCAGCCCGTTGTCGACGACGCTGAGGAACAACACGCCGAAGAACACGCCGGTGACTTTGCCGCTGCCGCCGAACAGGCTGACGCCGCCGATCACCGCGGCGCCGATCACGTCGAGCAGGATGCGCTGGCCGAGGATCGGCGTGCCCGCCTCCAGCCGGCCGGTGTAGATGATGGCGGCGATCGCGGAGCACAGGCCGGAGAGCACGAAGGCCCAGACGATCACCCGTTTGACCGGCACGCCGGAAATTGCCGCGGCGCGCGGGTTGAGGCCGACGGCGAACAGCCAGCGGCCGAACACCGATCGCGACAAGGCGAGATGCGCGCTGACGGCGATCACCAGCGTGACGATGGCGGCGTAGGGAATGCCGAACACGCCGCCATAGCCGAGGTCGAGAAAGCCATCCGGCAGGCTGCCGATGCTCGACCCGGAGTCGGTATGCGTCGCCGTGTACCAGATCGCCGAACCGCTGAAGAACATCATCGTCGTCAGCGTGACCAGGAAGGACGGCATGCCGAAATAGGCGGTGCAGATGCCGTTCAGGGCGCCGATCGCGAGCCCGACCAGGATGAAGGCGGCTACTGCGACAACCGGCGCCCAGGCGCTGTCCGCGAGGTAGCCGCCCTGCGTCGTCATGATCGACGCGCCGACGACGCAGGCCATCGCCATGATGGAGGTGGCGGACAGGTCGATCTGCGCCACCATCAGCACGAGCATGAGCCCGATCGCCGCGATGAACAGCGGCAGGAGCTGCAGGAAGATGTCTTCGAGGTTCGGCGGGCTCAGGATCTCGGGCACAAACGGCCAGATCGCCGCGACATAAAGCAGCGTGAGATAGAGGACGAGGTACTCGGAGAAGAGGATGCTGCGCAGCACTCTGATCGGGCGGGACCGCGTCCCGCCCGTCAGGCTCGCCAACGTGCCGCCTGTGTCAGCCAGGGTGCACGCCTGTGGTGTTGCAGTGGGTCAAGCGAGCGGCCTCGTTCGTGTGCCCGTCTACTTGTTCTTTTCTTTCCACACGTGATAGCCCCACATGTCCTCGCGCTTGGCCTCAAGCGTCGCCTGGCTGATCGCAAACCCAGGATCGATCAGCATCTGCTGCGGTTCCTTGCCGGCCCAGATATCCTTGAAGGCGCCGTAAGCGAGGTCGACCTCGTAGAACAGGTTCTGCACGCCGTTGACATCCATGTAGCCCGTGCTCAGCAGGCGGTAGCCGTTCTGGTCACCGTCGAAACCGGCGAACAGGACGTGGCCGTCCTCGCCCGTCTTGTGCCACTTGCCGGCGGTCTTGAGCACCTGCTCGATCACCGCGTCCTGTGAGTCCGAAGGGGAGACCAGCAGATTGATGTCGGGATTCGCCTGAATGGCGTTGGTGAGGCCGGCGAAGGCCTTGTCGGTGTTCCATTCGGTGGCGACGCGGGAGACGACCTCGACGATGTCCTTGTTCTGGCCGAGGATGTCGATCGCGCCGTCGCGGCGCTGCACCGCGTTGTTGTCGCCAAGGTCACCCATCATCACGCAGGCTTTGTATTTGCCGCCTTGCTTCTTGGCGATGTCGACGAGCGCCTGCACCGTGATCTGCATGATCTTGCGGTTATCGGCCTGGATCGCGACGTACTTGTTTTTGTTGGGCGCCGGCGGCCGGTTGAAGAAGATGATCGGCACGCCGGCCTCGTTCGCCGTGCGGATGGCCGGGATCGCGGCGTTGTTGTCGGTCGGGATGAAGACGATCCCGTCGACCTTGCGCGCGACCATGGCTTTCACCTGGTCGTTCTGCTTGTTCTGGTCGCGGTTGGAAATCGATTCCAGCGTCGTCCAGCCGGCTGCCGCGGCCTTGGCCTTCAGGATCGTGTTGCCGGTGATCCAGAAATCCGAATCGAACGCGTCGAACATCAGCGCGATGGTCTTCGACCCTTCGGCGCGGGCGAACCGCGGTACCGCGGCGGCGGCGGTCGCGGCAAGCAGGCTCAGCGAAAAGTCGCGTCGGTTCATGATCATTTTGTTTGTCCTCCCTTGTCCGGCTCAAGCGGTCGCCGCTGACCGGATAGGTCGGCCGGCGTCATCCATTCGCCCGCCCGATGTCGGGTGCCTCCGCACCATCGGCCATCGCACGTGCAGCGTGATCGGCGCTGGGCGATCATTCGGGGCGCCGCGCAGCAGCGAGACAACACGCCCGCTCATGCGCCATCGGTATTCCCGAAGTGATCGACGCCTCCTCCCGTTTTGGTTGCCTCGGTGATTCGTTGCTCGACCGACAGCGGCATTTGTCCTATGCATATCCGATCATCCGGTTGTAGGGCAAGTACGGCGAGGCGAGTGCGGCGCGCGGTTTTCCGCCCGGCAGGCATGTGCGGAACGGTTGGGCGCTGTCGGGGTGGCGAATTGCGGTACGTGAGCGTGAAAGTGACTGAGAGCCCTGAATGTTCCTGATGCTCAAGCCTCAATGCAGTGGCGTGGCGCATGGTGCGTGAGGCGATGAAGATCGGCGCTCTCGGGCGTGCGCCGCAGCTTCCCTCCCGCGTCGCCGCCGCGATCACCGCCGAGATCGCCGAGGGCCGGCTGCGCGAAGGCGACCGCCTGCCGACCGAGCAGGCGCTGGCGGAGAAATTCGGCGTCAGCCGCAACGTCGTGCGCGAGGCGGTCTCGCGGCTGCGCTCGGATGGCGTGGTGCAGTCGCGCCAGGGCGTCGGCGCCTTCGTGGTCAGCAGCGAGGCAACGGCGACGCTGCGCATCGATGCCGAGCTGATGAGCGACCGGCTGGTGTTCCGCAACATCTTCGAACTGCGTGCGATCCTCGAAATCCGCGCCGCTGGCCTCGCCGCCTTGCGCGCCGAGAAGCCGCAGGTTGCCGACATCGCCGCAGCCCTGTCGCGCATGCGCGCCGCCGAGAAATGGGCCGAGGACGGCGTGGCTGCCGACCTCGACTTCCATCGCGCCGTCGGCCAGGCAACCGGCAACCCCTATATCGCCATGGTCGTCGGCTTTCTTTCCGGGCAGATGCGGCAGAGCATCATGTTCATGCGCCACAACCAGAGCGACATCGACGGCCACTTGGTCGACATGAACATCGCCGAGCATCAGGCGATCTACGAGGCCATTCTCGCCGGCGCGCCGGAGGCGGCGCGCGACGCCATGCGCCGGCACATCACCAACGCCGCGCGCCGGCTCGGCTACGACCTGTCGAACGGCGCGCTGCCGGCGGATGACACGGCCGGGTTCTGACGCCCGCGGTCAGTCGACCGCATCGGCCACCAGCGCGTCGGCGAACAGGTCGCCGCTGGCCCCGTCGGCTATGCCGAGGTCGGTCACGTGCGGGCCCGGGTTGCAGGCGAGGCTGGCGCCGAACACCGCCTTCAGCACCAGATAGGGCGGCGACCAGTCGGTCAGGGGCTCCGCCGCCTCACGCAGGGCGCTGAACTGTGCGGCGACCGTCTCGGTCGGCGCGTCGGAGAGCAAGCCGCAGACCGGCAGTTCGACCAGGGCGCGCACCCGACCGCCCATGGCGACGGAAATGCCGCCCTGCGCCGCGATCACCGCGTTGGCGGCGAGGGCCATGTCCTCGGGGTCGCGGCCGAACACCGCGAGGTTGTGGCTGTCGTGCAGCACGCTGGTGGCGAGCGCGCCGCGCCAGTCGCCCCAGCCGCGCAGCACGCCGACCACCGGCTGCGCCGGCGCGCGGCCGTGCCGGTGGATCACCGCCATCAGCGTCGCATCCTCCGGCAGCACCACGGCGCCGTCCCGTACCTCGGCCTGCATCTCGCCCCACGCCGTGAAGCGCGGCTTGTCCACCGTGCGCACCCGCACCCGCGTTGCATTGCCCGGCACGGTCAACCGAAACTGCTCCGGCGCCAGCGGAGCAACATGCATGGTCGGGGCGGGCAGGGCGGTTGGCGCGGGTGATATGTCGATACAAAACTTCCCGTCGCGCGCGACCTGCAGGCCGGAGGTGAACACGTCGCGCACCTCCATCGCCTCCAGGTCGGAGACGACCAGCAGGTCGGCGCGGCGGCCGGGGGCGAGCAGGCCGAGGTCGCGGCGGCCGATCCGCATCGCCGCGTTCAGCGTCGCCGCCCGCAGCGCCTGCACCGCCGGCAGCCCGTGGCCGATCAGCCGGCGCAGTAGCGCCAGCATGCCGCCCTCGGCGACCAGGTCGTCGGGGAACACGTCGTCGGTGCACAGCGTCAGCCCCTGGGGCACCATCGGCAAGGCGAGCAGCGCCGCCACCGCGCCCGGCAGCACGTAGGGGTGGGAGCCGCGCAGTTCGATCGTGAAGCCGGCGCGCAGCTTTTCCAGCAGGTCCTCGCCGGAGGTGATCTCGTGGTCGGACTGGATGCCGGCGGCCGCGAATCCCTGCAAATCGGCGCCGGACAGGCCACGGCCGTGGCCGCACACCAGTTTGCCGCTCGCCAGCCCGGCGCCGACGATGCCGGACATTTTTTCCGACCGCTCCAGCACGCCGCGCATGTCCATGACTTCCGCCACGCCTGCCACTTCGGGCCAGGACAGCATTTCCGCCATCTCCGGCGCGTTGAACGTGGCACCGGCCCGCTCCAGCCCCGGTGCCGAGGGCACGCAGGACGGGGCGAGCACGAGGATGCGCAGCGGCAGCCCGCGCACCGCCTCGATCGCCCAGCGGACGCCCTCAAGCCCCAGCACGTTGCCGACCTCGTGCGGGTCCCAGCAGATCGTGGTCGTGCCCTGCGGCAGCACCGTCTCGGCGTAGCGGCGCGGGGTGACCATCGAGCTTTCGATGTGCAGGTGCGTGTCGATCAGGCCCGGTGCGAGGAAGCAGCCACTGGCGTCGTGGACGGCCAGCGCGTCGGTGCGCTGCCCGCGCGGATGCACGCTGGCGATCAGCTTGCCGACCACCCCGATATCGGCCGGGCGCAACTCCCCTGTCATCGCGTCCACGACGGTGCCGCCGGCCACCAGCAGGTCGAATGGCGCCAACCCCCGGGCCGCGCGCACGGCGCGGTCGCGCAGGCTGGGGTCGTCGAGGTCGGCGGGTTCGGGTGTGCTCATGGCGTGGCCTCGCAAAGCTCGTGGGGGGCGGTCTCCGGCCGGGCGATCCAGCCGGCCTCGCCGCGGCGGAACAATGGGGACGCAAACGCGCCGGTGACGGGGAGGGACGCGTCCCACTCCGCCTGCCAGCCGTTGCCCTGGATCATGGCGACGGCGACCGCCACAGGCGCGATGCCGGCCGCACGCAGCAGCGCGAGCCCGGCCTGGACCGAACGGCCGGTGCACATCACGTCATCGACCAGCAGCACGCGCCGGCCGTGCAGACGCGGCAGCATGCGTGGATCGAGCCACATCCGCCGCCCCGCCATCGGCGAGGTCACGGAGGCGACCGGCACGGACAGCGCCTCGTCGTACCACAATTTTCGCGAGAACCCGGCGGGCGCCCAGTTCGGGTGGCCGAGCGCGCGCGCCACGCCCGGCGCCACCACATGCCCGAGCGTCGGCAGGCCGAGCACCACATCCGCGGCAAAATGCGCCGCCCGCTCGGCCATCCAGGCCGTCAGCCGGTCCAGCACCGTGAACGCGGCCTGGGCGGCGATCAGCCCGGCGACGGCGCTCTCGCCGAGGTCGCGCAGCGGCAGCACCAGGCGGCTGCCATCGGGCATCGGCGCCGCGTAGGCATCGTGCCAGGCGGGCGGATCGGGCGAAGCCGCAACGAAGTGCTGCCAGAAATCCATGGGTGGGGCGTCCATGGCCCGAAGTCGTGCCACTCCTGTTGCACCGCATCAAGCAGGGGGTAATCTGCCGGCCGACGCGGGTGGGAGTTTGGGTCAGTGGATGGTTTTGGTGCCAACGATGCGAGCGTGGTCGCGATGCGGCGCGATCTGCATGCTTTTCCCGAGCTTGGGTTCCTCGAATACCGCACCGCCGCGCTGGCCGCGGACCGGTTGCAGCGGCTCGGCTACGCGGTGAAGGCCGGCCCGGAGGTGATGCGGGCGGCGGCGATGGCGGGCGCGCCATCGGCGGCAACGGTTGCCGAGGCGCAGCGCGCGGCGCTCGCGGCCGGCGCGCCGGCGGAATGGGTCGCCCGCATGCCCGGCGGCCAGACCGGCGTGGTCGCCGAATTGACCCGCGGCAGCGGCCCGGTCGTGGCGTTCCGCTTCGACATGGACGCGCTGCCGGTGGCGGAGACGGACGGCGAGGGGCACCGGCCGAACGAGGCCGGCTACCGCTCCGGCCGCGCCGGGCTGATGCATGCCTGCGGCCATGACGGCCACACCGCTATCGGCCTCGCGGTCGCCGAGCGGTTGGCCAATCCGGCCTCGGGCTGGCAGGGCACGCTGCGGCTGATCTTCCAGCCCGCTGAGGAAGGCGGCCGCGGGGCCAAGCCGATGGTCGAGGCCGGTGTGCTGGACGACGTGGATTTCTTCTTCGCCGGCCATCTCGGCTGCAAGCTGCCGAGCGGCCAGCTTGCCGCCGAAGCGACCGGCTTCCTGTATTCGCGGAAAATCGACGTGACGTTCCGGGGCAAGGCCGCGCACGCCGCGATGGGGCCGCAGGAGGGCCGCAACGCGCTGCTCGCCGCCGCGACCGCGGCCCTCGGCCTGCACGCGATCTCCCGCCACGCCGATGAGGTCACGCATGTCAATGTCGGCAAACTGGTCGCCGGCACCGGGCGAAACATCATCGCCGATGTGGCGGAGATGCTGATCGAGGTTCGCGGCCAGACGGCCGTAAGCCTCGAGTACATGGCCGGCCGTGCCATGCAGGTGCTTGAAGGCGCGGCGGCGATGCAGGGCGTGACCGTCGCAACGACAATCGCGGGTGAGACGGTCGGCGCCGTCGCCAGCCCCGCGGCGGCGGCGATCGTGGCGGAGGCGGGCGGCGCGGTCGAGGGCATTTCGAAGGTCGTGCCCGGCTGGCCAATCGGCGGCGGCGACGATGCCACGTTCATGATGCGGCGGGTGCAGGAGCAGGGCGGCGAGGCGTCGTACTTCATCCTCGGCAGCGACCTTCCGGCCGTGCACCACGCCAGCGATTTCGACATCGACGAGCAATCGCTCGACCAGGGCGTGCGGCTGTTCGAACGCATCGCCGCACGCGTGCTGGGGCCGGCACGATGAGCATTGGTCTGACGCGGCGGGGCGTTCTCCTCGCCGGTGCGGCGCTCGCTGTTCCGCGCGTGGCGTGGGCCGACGCCAGCACCACGGTACTCGGCATCGACGCCGACCCGCCGGCGCTCAATCCGGCGCTCTCCACCGACTACGCCACGGGCGATGTGGGCGCTAAGATCCTTGAAGGCCTGATCTGGCTCGACCGCAACTACGTGCCGCAGCCGTCGCTCGCGACCGCGTGGAGTTTTACGCCGGACGGCAAATCCTACCGCTTCACGCTGCGGCAGGGCGTGACGTGGCACGACGGCAAGCCGTTCTCGGCTGATGACGTGGTGTTCACGTTCAATCAGATCCTGGCGAAGTATCACCCGCGCACCTCGGGCGTTCTCAAGAACATCGGCGCCAGGGCGGAGGCGCCGGACGCGCAGACCGTCGTCATCACGCTGGAGAAGGGCTACGCACCGTTCCTGGTGCAGATGTCGGTGTTCGACGCGCCGATCCTGCCCAAACACGTGTACGAAGGTGACGACATCCCCGGCAATCCAGCCAATCAGGCGCCGATCGGCACCGGCCCGTTCCGCTTCACCAGTTGGGCGCGCGGCGCCGCCATCAAGACGGAGCGCAACCCGAACTGGTGGGGCGGCAAGGCGGGGCTGGATGCCATCATCTTCCAGATCGTGCCGCAACCGGCGAACCGCAGTTCCGGTCTGGAAACCGGCGAGATCGACGCCGTTGTCGATTTCTATCTGCCGAAGCCGGACGAGCCGCGGTTGATGCACGACGATACGCTGCAGTTCCGCAAAGGAATAAACATTCCGGCCGTCTATTTCCTGGCGTTCAACACGCAGCGCCCGGTGTTCGCGAACAAGCTGGCGCGACAGGCGCTGGCGTGTGCCATCGACCGCAACCGGCTGGTGCAGCAGGTGATGAACGGGCTGGCCCGTCCCGGCTATGGCGCCTTCGGCGACGGCTTCAAATGGCTGCTCGACGAAGCGGATGCGTACGCGAAAAAGTATCCGCTCGATCCAGCCCACGCCGGCAACTTGCTGCAACAGGCGGGATACGACGGCAAGCCGGTCGCGCTGGTGTACGATGCCGCGCGGCCGCAACTGCGCAGTGCCGCCCAGATCGTCCGCGACAATCTGCGCCTGGCTGGCATGGAGGTGGATCTGCAACCGCTGGAGCGCGCCGTGCAGCTCGACCGCGTGTTCGCCAGGCACGATTTTGACCTGACGCTGCAATCCTACTTCTCGGCCGGCGACCCGGCGATCGGCTACCACCGAATCTATCAGACGCAGACCGGCAACAAGGCGTTCACAAATGCCACCGGCTATTCCAACCCCGAGGTCGACCGGCTGCTCGGCGAGGCGGCGACGGCACCGGACCGCGACGAACGCGCGAAACTCTATCGCCAGTTGCAGGCAATCCTGAACGAAGACCTGCCGAGCCTCGTGCTGTTCGACGAGGAGACGGTGGATTTCGCATCGAAGAAGCTGAGCGGCCTGTGGCCGGCGATCGATGCGCGCGACCAGTGGGGCGGCGTGCGGCTGGCACCATCCTGAGATGCGGGCGACGTCGCTGGCGTTGTTCGTGCTGCGCCGGCTGTTGCATGCCATTCCGCTGCTGTTCTGCGTCGTCGTGCTGAACTACGCGCTGATCGCCAGCACCCCCGGCGATCCGATCACTGCGCTGGTCGGCGATTTTCCGGTTCCCGCCGACTACCGCGCGCAGGTGCAACACGAGTACGGGCTCGACCAGCCGATGCCGATCCAGGTGTTGCGCTATGTCGGCCGCGTGCTGCATGGCGATCTCGGCTACTCCTTCGCCAGCCGCCAACCGGTGTTGTCGCTGATTTTGGCAAGGCTCGGCGCGACGCTGGAACTGACCGGCACGGCGTTGGTGTTCGCGAGCCTGCTTGGCGTCACGCTCGGTGTGCTGTCGGCGCGAGCGGCCGACGGATTGCTGGACCGCGTCGTGCGCAGCCTCGCTACCACCGGCTACGCGCTGCCAGAATTCTGGGTTGGCCAGATGCTGATTCTGGTCTTCGCCATCTGGCTCGGCTGGCTGCCCTCGCAGGGCGCGCACGCGATCCGCGGCGCGGCGGGTTTCGTCGACGGATTGCGGCACCTGATCCTGCCGGCGCTGGCGTTGTCGCTGCGCTATCTGGCGCTGATTGCGCGCATCACCCGCACCGCGATGCTGGAGGTGCTGGGCGCCGAGTTCATCCTGGCTGCGCGCGCGCGCGGCGCCGGCGAGCGCGCCGTGCTGATTGGCCATGCACTGCGCAACGCGGCGGCACCGGTGATCACGGTGATCGGCTTCAACCTCGGCTTCATCCTGGCGGGATCGGCGTTGATCGAGACCGTGTTCGGCTGGCCCGGCATCGGCCGGCTGCTGTTCGACTCCATCGCCAGCCGCGACTATCCGACAATGATGGCAATCCTTCTCCTCGTATCCGCGACCGTGGTGCTGGCCAATCTGGCGACCGACATCCTGCACCGCCTGCTCGACCCGCGAGTCGGCTGATGCGCCGCGTCCCCGTCTCCGCATGGATCGCCGGCACGTGGCTCGCACTGGTGATCCTCGCGGCAGTGTTCGCGCCGCTGATCGCCGGGCACGACCCGTATGCGGGCGGTGGCGACTCGCTGTTGCCGCCGCTCTCGCCCGGACATCTGCTGGGCACCGACGACCTCGGCCGCGACATTTTTTCGGAAACCGTGTTCGGGACACGGGTTTCGCTGACCGTGGGGATCTCCACGGCCCTCGCGGGCAGCCTGATCGGCGTGGCTATCGGCGCGGTTGCCGGCTGGCGCGGCGGGTGGGCCGATGCGGTGCTGATGCGGGTGACGGAGTTCTTTCAGACGCTGCCGCGCTTTGTTCTCGCACTGATCGTCATTGCGCTGTTCGGTCCCGGCCTCGGCAAAGTCATCGTGGTGATTGCGGTGCTGGCGTGGCCACAGACCGCGCGGGTGGTGCGCGCCTCGGTCGGGGCGCTGCGCTCCGCCCCGTTCGTGGACGCGGCGCGCGTCGGCGGCATGCCGGAAATCCGGCTGGTGCTGCAGGAGATTCTGCCGAACGTGGCGGCGCCGGTGATCGTGCTCGCGGCGCTGGACGTCGCGACCGCGATCCTGCTGGAGGCCGGGCTCGGCTTCTTCGGCCTCGGCGACCCTAACCTCGTGTCGTGGGGCGCGATGTTGAACGAGGCGCAGCAGTATCTGCGCAGTGCCTGGTGGATGGCGGTGTTCCCCGGCGCCGCGATTGCGACGACGGTGCTGGCGTTCAACCGGCTCGGCGATGCGCTGAACACCGCGGCCGACCCGAGGGAACGACACGCATGAGGCCGGTGCTGGAACTTTCCCGACTCTGCATCGAGCTGCGGAATGGCCCGCGGCTGGTCGATGACGTGTCGCTCACCGTCGCCGCCGGCGAAATCGTCGGGCTGGTGGGCGAGTCCGGCTCCGGCAAGTCGATGACCGCCTACGCGGCGCTTGGGCTGTTCCCGACGCCGCGGGCACGGATCGCCTCGGGCGAGATCCGGCTGGAGGGGCGCGATCTGACGCGGCTCACCGCGCGGCAATGGCGGGACGTGCGCGGCGCGCGCATCGGCATGGTGTTCCAGGACCCCTCGGGCTTTCTCGATCCGCTGCTGCCGGCCGGGCGGCAGGTGGCCGAGGCGCTGGTGGCGCATGGCGAGGCGCGGGACGCGGCGGCGCGTGTGCGCGTGCTGCTGGATCAGGTGGAGTTGCCCGCCAGCGTCGCCGCGCGTTACCCGCACGAACTGTCGGGCGGCCAGAAGCAACGCGTGCTGATCGCGGCGGCGCTGGCGATGCACCCGGCGCTGCTGATCGCCGACGAACCGACGACGGCGCTTGATGTCTCCGTGCAGGCGGGCATCCTTGCGCTGCTGCGGCGCCTGCGCGCCGAGATGGGGCTTGCCGTGCTGCTGATCACCCACGACCTCGGCGTGATCGCGGAAACCTGCGACCGGGTGTTCGTGATGTATGCCGGCCAGATCGTCGAATCCGGCGCGACGCGAACGCTGTTCCGCGCACCGCGCCACCCGTACACGCAAGGCCTGCTCGCCAGCTTGCTGGACCCGCGCGTGCGGCGCGAGCCGCTGTTCTCCATCCCCGGCACGGTTCCCGGCGCGCAGGCGATGCCCAGTGGCTGCCGCTTCCACACGCGCTGCCCGCTGGCGCTGCCCGATCCCTGCGTGGCGCGGCCGCCGCCGCTGCGCGCGCACACCGCCGGGGCAGCCGACCGGTGCTGGCGGTCCGACGAGCCCGTTGCCGCAGCTGCCTGGAACGCACATGCCGCCTGAGCCGCTGATCGAGACGGAGAATCTCTGCCGCCTGTTCCCGGAGCGCGGCGGCAGCTTCGCGCGTCGCCAGTTTCTGCGCGCGGTCGATGGCGTTTCGATCAGCGTGGCACCCGGGGAGACCGTCGCGGTGGTGGGCGAAAGCGGCAGCGGCAAGACGACGCTGGGGCGCATGTTGCTGGGTCTGCTGGCGCCGAGCAGCGGCGAAATCCGCTTCCGCGGCAAACGGCTTGACGGTTTGCACGGCGACGACCGGAGGGAATTCCGCCGTGCGGTGCAAGTGGTGTTCCAGGACACCGGCGCGTCGCTCAACCCGCGGCAGAGCGTTGGCCACAGCGTCGCGTTGCCGCTGCGCTGGAATCTTGGGCTCAGCGCCGCCGAAGCGGCGTCGCGCGCGGCGGCGCTGCTCGATCAGGTCGGGCTGCCGGCGGCGCAGTTTGCGGCGCGCATGCCGAATGCGCTCTCCGGCGGCCAGCGCCAGCGCGTCGGTATCGCCCGCGCGCTCGCCTCCAATCCCAGCCTCGTGGTAGCGGACGAACCGGTGTCCGCGCTCGACGTTTCGGTGCGCGCGCAGGTGCTGCGGCTGATGCGCCAGATCCAGGCCGAGCGCGGCCTCGCCTACCTGTTCATCACCCACGATCTCGGCGTGGTGCGCGCGGTCGCCGACCGGGTGGTGGTGATGTATCGCGGCCGCGTGGTGGAGCAGGGAACGGCGGACGCCGTGCTTGACCGCCCTGCGCACGACTACACGAAGGCGCTGCTGGCGGCGACGCCGATTCCGGAGGTACGGCCATGACCGCGCACGTCGTCACGCTCAACGCCGGCTCGTCGTCGATCAAGTTCGCGCTGTTCGCGGACGAGAATGGTGAGCCGCAGATTTGCGCGACCGGGCTGGTGGAGATGGTGGACGACGCGCGGCACATCCGTGTGCACGACGCCGCCGGCGCGGTGACGCATGAGCAGCGCTGGACCGACGGCACGCCGTTCCACGCCGACGCGCTGCGCCGCGTGCTGGCATGGCTGCGCACCGCGTTTCCCGATGCGACCGTGACGGCCGCAGGACATCGCGTGGTGCATGGCGGTATCAAATTCGACCGGCCGGTCATCATCGACAACGCGATGCTGGCGGCGCTGCGTGCGCTCATCCCGCTCGCGCCGCTGCACCAGCCGCACAATCTTGCCGGCATCGCCGCGGCGCAGCAAGCGTGGCCGCACGTGCCGCAGGTTGCCTGCTTCGACACCGCGTTCCATCGCGCGCATCCGTTCGTCAACGACGTGTTCGCGCTGCCGCGCAGCTTCTACGACGAAGGCGTGCGGCGCTACGGGTTCCACGGGATCTCCTACGAATACATCACGCGCCGCCTGCGCGAGGTCGCGCCGCTGCATGCGGCCGGCCGTGTCGTGGTCGCACATCTCGGCAACGGCGCCTCGATGTGTGCGATCCGCGACGGCCAGTCGGTCGCCAGTTCGATGGGCTTCACTGCGCTGGACGGCCTGCCGATGGGCACGCGCTGCGGCCAGTTGGACCCGGGCGTCGTGCTCTATCTGCTGCAGGAAAAGGGCATGAGCGCGGACGCAATTGTCGACCTGCTCTACAAGCGGTCCGGGCTGAAAGGCCTTTCGGGCGTCTCGCACGACATGCGCGAACTGGAAGCCTCGGACAAGCCAGAAGCCGCGCAGGCGATCGAGTATTTCGTCTTCCGCATCCGCCGCGAACTCGGCGGCCTTGCAGCGGTGCTCAAGGGCCTCGATGCGGTCGTGTTCTGCGGTGGTATCGGTGAGAATGCGTGGCACGTGCGCGAGCGCGTGCTGGAAGGCATGGAGTGGATCGGCATCGAACTCGACCGCACCGCCAACCGCTCCTCCGCGCAAGTGATTTCATCCGGCCGCTCGCGGGTGCGCGTGTTCGTCATTCCGACCGACGAGGAGGCGATGATCGCGCGGCATACGCTGGAGGTGCTGGCGTAGGCCCGGCGGCGTCGACCAGCGACAGCCAGGGATGCCGCGCCGCCATCTCGGCCAGCACCAGCGGCTTTGCACCCGGCGTTTCGGTGATGCTGCGCAACATCGAAGCGCCATGCACGCGGTAGTCTGCCAGAGGCTCGCCGGCGACCTGGGCGCCGCGCAAGCCGCGTTCGGCCAGCCGGCACCAGAAATCGTAGTCTTCCCAGCCAAGCCGGGTTTCGGAGTAGCCGCCGGCGCCGGCCCAGGCGGCGCACCGCACCAGCGCCATCGCGTCGATATACGGCACGCCGATCAATCGCGCCGGGGCATAGGGTAGCGCGCCGAGTTGGCCGTCCGCGTCTCCGAACTCCTGGATCACGGGATAGACGAACGCGGCGCCGGTCGCGCGCGCCTCCGCCAGCAGGCGCGCGCAACACTGCGGCCGCAGCCGGTTGTCGGCGTCAAGCGGCAGCACAAACGTCGTCTCCGCGGCGGCAAAGCCGGCGTTGCGCGTGAGGCCGAGTCCGACGTTGCCGGTGTTACGCCGCACCTCGATGCGGTTGAAGCGGCCGCTGTGTTGCTCGGCCCAATCCAGCGTGGCGGCCAGCGAGTCATCGGTTGAGCCGTCATCGACGACGACAAGATCGAGCGCCGACAGCGTCTGCTGCCGCACGGAGTCCAGCGCCTCCTCGACAAATCCCGCGTAGTTGTAGAGCGGGACAATGACGGTCACCTCCGCCCGACCCAGCGCGTCGGCCAGGAACAGCGTTTCGCCTTCCGGCACAACCGGCGCCGATACCGACGCGGCTGCACGGTTCACTTCGACTTCGAAGGCGCGCGCGGCCGCCATGCCGCCGTGTACCTGATCCAGAATGGCGGCAACGCGTTGCTCGCGCTGCTCCGGGCCATAGCGCCACAGCACGTTGAGATAGGCCGCACGACCGACGCGGTGCCGCGCTTCGGCATCGTCGAGCATTGCTGTCAGCGCCGCGTACCAGTCGTTCGACGTGCCGGCGAGAAAGCCGCTCCGGCCATCGGCGATCGCACGCCGCATCGGGCCGGTGGCGGAGGCGACGGTTGGTACCTCCAACAGCGCCGCCTCGAAATATTTCAGCTCGCTCTTGGCCTCGCAGAACGGATTGTCCTGCTCCAGCGGCGCAATGTTGACGTCGAACCGCGCCAGTTCCGCGGGCAGGTCGTGCAGACCAACCATGTCGCGCCACTCGATGCGGTCTTCGATCCCGGCGTACGACGGAAATTCGTGCAGGTCGATCAGGTCCAGCCCATGCGCGGGCGCGCGGAACAGCACGAGCCGGCAGTCTGGCCGCTCCCGCAGCACGCGCGCGACACCTTCGGCCGCGTGCGCAAAGTCCCGCTGATGCGTGCGCGAACCTGCGGCATAGCCGATGCGCAACAAGCTGTCAGCCGGGCCGGCGCGCTGTGCGCGCAGCGCGTGGCGCGAGGCCGCCAGCGTTGCCGCGTCGAACCCGTTCGGCAGCACCAGCGTGGGCTTCGCGTGGCGCCGCAGATGCGTCGCCAGCTCGTCAGTGCTGGCAAGGCAGAAATCGGCGGCCAGCATCGTTGCCTGCACACGCGCATAGTGCTCGCGCACGTCGGCGGACGAAAACCCCTGCGTGCGGATGCCGTCGATGACGCTCTCACGTGCGAGATCCGGATCGACCATCAGGTCGTCGATGTCGAACACGATGCGGGCGCCACCGGCGCGCGCGCAGGCGACGGCGGCGGCGATGGTCTGGTCCCACGCGGCGCGCCAGATCAGCAGCACGTCGCACGCGGCAATCTCGTCGCGCCGTGCCTCGACGTCGTCCCGCCGCAGCACCCGTGTCGTTGCCCCGCCGGCGCGCGCGGCTTCGGCAAAACGCTCGACGCGATACATGTGGCCGGGCGTGTCGGGTTCGCCGGAGAGCAACACGATGCGTCGCGCGTGGCCGGCGGCGTTTTCCAGAACAGCCACGCGGCGGCGCAGGTCTTCCAGTTCCTGGTACGCCGCCGCCGCCGCTTCGCGCGCCTGCCGTGCCGCTTCCGCCGCACGCGCGCGCATTTGCGCCGACTCCGCTGGCGTCGGGTCGGTCACGTCGGCAGCGCGGCAAGCCACGGGTGGCGGCGGCGTAGCGTGTCGGGGGCGGCCGACGGTGCCGGATCGGCGGCGTCATGCAGCAACGGCTCGGCAACCGGGCCGCCATGCAGCCCAAGCTCGGCGAAGCGGCACCACAAGCCGTAGGCTGCGTCGCCGCCGGCGGCATAGCCCCCCGCCGCCGCCCATGCCCATTTCGCCACCAGCGCCATAGGGCCGACTGGGTTCGCCGATTGCAGCCGGCGCGGCTCGTAGCGCATGGCAGGTCCGTCCGGCGCCGCGAAAGCGAAGGCCGCATTCTCCCGGTCGGCGGCGGCGAGCAGCGCCTCGGCCGCGGATGGGCGCAGGCGCGGGCCGGCGGCGAGGGGCAGCACCCAGGCGGTCTCCGCCCAGGCGAAGCCGACATTGCGCGCCGCGCCCGGGCCGCCCTCCGGCGCCACAAGGCGCAGCGCCGTGCGATGGAACCGCCCAGCATGGGCGTGCAGCCATGCCGCCGCCCGCTGCACCGAAGCCGCATCCGCGCCGTCATCGACGACCACGAGGTCGATGTCCAACAGCGTCTGCTCGCGCACGCTGGCCAGGGAGCGGATCGCATCCGGGCCGTCGCCGGCGCTGGTGACGACGATGGTGACGCGACTGTCCTGCCCGTCGTCAGCGTCGAACAGCGTCTCCGACGTTGGCACCTCCGGCGTGTCGGGGGAGACCGGAGGGTGTACCACGTCCGCTGCGAACGCCCGGGCTGCATCGGGGCCGCCACCAAGTTCGGCCAGCATGGCGCCGACGCGCGCAGCGCGGCGCTGCGGGCCGAAGCGCCACAGCGCGTCGTGATACGCCGCCTCGGCCAGCCGGGCGCGCAGCGCGGGGTCGTCGATCAGCGCGAGCAGCGCGGCCTCCCAGGCGTCTGGCGTGTCGGCCAGCAGGCCAGTGCGGCCGTGGCGGATGGCGCGGCGGAACGGGCCGGTCGGCGAGGCGATGGTCGGCACGCCGGCCAGCGCGGCCTCGAAATATTTCAGTTCGCTTTTGGCCTCGGCGAACGGGTTGCCGACTTCGACGGGGGCCAGGTTGATGTCGAACCGCGCCAGTTCCCGCGGCAACTGGCGCAGCGGCACCAGGTCGCGCCACTCGATACGGTTGGCCAGCGCCGCGAGATCGGGAAACTCGTCCACTGCGAGCATGTCGCGGAACACCACCAGCCGCGCCTGCGGACGCGCCCGAAGCACGGCGGCGAGTGCGGGCGCGAGCGGGCGCATGTCGCGCTGGTGCGTACGCGTGCCGGCGGCGTAGCCGATGCGCAGCACCTCGGCCGGCGGCGCCCGGCGGCGTGCGCGAACCGCCGTGCGCGCCGCGTGCAGGGTGGTGGCGTCGAACCCATTCGGCAGCGTCCACACCGGCAGCCCGGGCCGCCGCATCCGCGCGGCAAGTTCCGGGGTCGAGGCGGTGGCGAAGTCGGCCGCGTGCAGCATCGCCTTCACGGCACGGAACTGCGCCTGCAGCCGCGCTGTGTCGGCGCCGAGCGTGCGGATGCCGTCGATCACCTCGGCCCGCGCCAGATCCGGCTCGCAGATCAGGTCGTCGAGGTCGAGGCCGACGCGCGCCCCGTAGGCGCGCACATAGGCGACCATGCGGCACACCGGCCCGGTCAGTTCGCCGCGCCAGACCAGCAGCGCGTGCAGGCCATGCAGATCGCCCTCCCGCACCTCGGCGAGCGGCAGCCAGCGCGCCTGCCATCCGGCGACGGCCGCGGCTTCCGCCAGATGCGCGCAGCGATAGACCGCGCCCGGCATGCTGCCGTCGGCCGCGACGCAGAGCAGTTTTCGCGCGCCGGAGGGCAGCGGGGCAGGGGCGAGCGCCGGCTTCTGCGCGAACGCCGCCCGGAACGCCGCCTCCGCGCCCGGCAGGTCGCCGAGCAGGCCGAGGGCATGGCCGAGGTTGAGCCGGGCTTCCGCATAGTCCGGCCGCAGTTCGATGGCGCGGCGATGGGCGGCGGCCGCTTCCTCCGGCCGCGCCAACGCTGCCAGCGCCATGCCAAGATTGTTGAGCGCCTCCGGATAGTCCGGCTGCAGCGCCAGCGCCTGCCGATGCGCGGCCACCGCGTCGTCGAGCCGCCCGATGCGGCCGAGAATGACGCCCTGGTTGGCGAAGAACCGCGGCGAGGATTTCCGGGCGATCGCCTTGGCGATCAGCGCGAGCGCCTGCTCGGCCTGCCCCTGGGCGTCGCGGACGAGGCCGAGCAGATGCAGCGCGTCGGCGTGGCCGGGATTGGCATTCAGCAGCGCCTGGTACGCGGCGCCGGCGGCGTCGAGGTTCCCGTCGCGGTGCAGGCGCACGGCGTTGGCGAGGGGCGCGACGGTGTCCGGTCGTGGCGGCGGCACGGGCAGAGGGGCTGGCGCCGCCGGGCGCGGCGGCGCGTGCAGCCGCAGGGTGGCGCGGCAGAGTGCTTCCCACTCGGCGACGCGGATGCCTTCCAGCACGTCGGCGCCGTAGGCAAAGGCGGTCATGTTGCCAGTGTAAACATTGGGCTCCGCCCGCGCGACCAACGGCGCACTGCCCGGCCGTACCAGCAACAGCGCGTTGTCGCCGAACCGTCGCAGGCTGGCGAGCAGCGCGCGCACCGCCTCGGCGTCCGGCGGCGTCGTCGCCTTGAGCACGAAAATCGTGCCGCCCGCCGTCAGCCGCGCCAGCGTCGCCGCCGCCCGCCCCTGGACCTCAGCCTCGGCCCGCAACAACAGGTGCAGCAGCGCGGCGTCCGAGGCTGGCGCCGGCGCCGCGCCGGGGGCGGCCACCGCGCGCGGCATGCGGACGTCGTAGTGCTGATCGTGCAACTCGTCCTGATCGGTGAGCGACAGGTTGCCGTGGTCGAACAGTCCGGCGAACCCGGCATCGAGCAGGCGGATCAGCACGGCAATGCCGCCGTGGCGCGCGTGCGCCAGCACGCCGGCCGCCCGTACGCCGCAGCGGCGCTGCACCACCGCGAACTCGGCGTCGCCGCCGAGGCTTTCGAAATATGCGACCGACTGCGTCATGCCCGAAGCTGCCATGGCGCGCCCTGCGCCGATGCGGCGACGCTAGCGGGCCGGCCGCGAATCGTCACGCCCGGCGCCTGCTTGCCGGCCGCGCGGCGACCTGATACTTTCGACGGCAGAATGGCTGACTGCTGCGCCGCAGCCTGGCACGGCGTCGCCCAACGGGGGCTGGGCGATGTGCATCTTCTTCCAGGTGGAGGCGCCAGTGCCGGTCGTGGCAGGTGCCTGGGGCATTGCCACGCTCGACATCAATGCCGATGGCATCCCCGATTTCGTCGTGGCCGGCGGCACCAGCAACGCAATCACGGTGCTGACCAGCAACGGGCAGGGCGGTTTCACAACAGAAACCACCGTCGCCGCGGGCAAGGGCCCGGAAGCCATTGCGGTCGGCGACTTCAATGGCGACGGCAAGCAGGATGTCGTCGTCGCCGATACCGGCGGCAATACCGTCGCGGTGCTGATCAACAACGGCAGCGGCGGCTTCGACAAGGCGGTGACGGTGGCAGTCGGCGCGGGCCCGGCTGCGGTGATCGCCACCGACCTCAACGGCGACAACAAGACGGACATCGTTGCAGCCAACACCGGGGGCACCTCGATATCGGTCCTGATCAATAACGGTGCCGGCGGCTTCACGACAACCAACTACAGCGTCGGCAAGAACCCGACCTCGGTCGTCGCGGCCGAGCTGGCCAACGGCAGCAAGCCGAACCTTGTCGTCGCGCTTGGCAGCACCGGGCAGGTCGGGGTGCTGACCAACAACGGCTCCGGCGTCTTCACCAAGCAGGCGAACTACGCCGTCGGCGGCAGCACCAGTTCCGATCCGCAGGCGGTCACGACCGCGGACCTGCTCGGCAACGGCGACCAGGACGTGCTCGTGGCCGACGGCAACGGCACCGTCTCGGTGCTGCTGGGCAACGGCACCGGCACGCTGCAGCCGGCGCAGACCTTCCATATCGGCACCGACCTGACCGCGATCACGACGGCGACGCTGGACGGCACCGGCGTGACGTACATCCTGGTCGCCGACGCCGGTACCGACAGCATCGACGTGCTGGACTACGCCGGCGGCACCCTGGCCGTGGTCGATCAGTTCCAGTTCGCCGCCGCCGTCGTCGGGATGTCCGTCGTGGACGTCAACGACGACGGCCGGCCCGACATCGTCGCGACGCTCGCCAACGGCAGCATCGACGTGGTGCTCAACCAGTCCGACTACACCGCCGCGCAGGCCGTCGCCGCCTATGCCGCGAACCCGGCGCTGACCGGGATGACGGTCGCCGACACCGGCGCGGCGCTCACCGCCAACCTGGCCGCGCTGGAGATGCTGGCGGGCGCGGGTGCGTTGGCATCCGTCACCGACACGAATGCGGCGCCGGTCGCGGTCACCTCGGCGCAACTGTTCGCCGACGCGGCCCTGCTGTCCGAACTGGTTTCCGCCCCGCTGTCGCTGTCGGCCGGGCCACTGGCGCTGGCCGCGAACGCCAGCCTGTTTGCTGCCGCTGGCACCGTCACGGTCGTCGGCAGCCTGACGAATTCCGGCAGCGTGACGGCATCGGCCAGCGGCGGCGCCCTGACGCTCGCGGCCGCCCAGTTCGGCAGCTTCTTCGATGGCACGTTCGCCAACCTTGGCACGCTCACGCTTGGCAACGCCTATGCGCTGTCCATTGACACCGGGTTCATCAACCGCGGGCTGGTGAAGATCGGCGGCGGCGCCGAACTTGCGGTCGTGCCGGCGCCCTGGGCCAACACCGGAACCATCGCGATCAGCGCCGCGACCTTGCTGCTCGGCGGTTCGCTCGGCATCGGCCAGCTCGGCAGCATCGTCAACACCGGCGGCATCGTGGACATCGCTGGCACGCTCAGCGGCCCGAGCACGCTCCAGGTCGGCAGCGGCAGCGCGCTCGGCACGGTGCAGCTCCAGGGCACGATCGAGACCGCCACGATCGCCGATGCCGGCGGCGGGATGGAGTTCATCGGCGATACGCCGGGGCGCGGCGGCGCGGCGCTGCAGAACGTCAACTACGCGGGCACGCTGCTGCTCAACCTGAGCGGCGATGCCGTGACGCTGTCCAAGAGCGTCAAGTTGCTTGGCGCCAGCGGCACCGGGGCGGGCAACGTCCAGCTCACCGGCTCGAACGCGCTGCTCAGCGTCAGCGGCATGGCCACGCTGGACAATGCGACGATCCACATCGGCAGCCTGTTCCCCGGCACTCCGTCGGAGCTTTATGCGGAAGGGGCGGCGCTCACGCTGGGCGCCCATCTTTCGATCGTGCAGGTCGGCAACGGCGCGCTGCTGCAATCGGACCGCGGCATCGGCGACGGCATCGTCAACAGCGGCACCATCACCGCAGCGGTCGCGGGCGGCGAATTCGTCGTCTCCGGCGGCAACTTCACCAATCTCGGCTCGCTGACGGTCGGCAACGGCGATTCCGTCGTCATCGAGACCGACCACGAGGGCAACCTGGCCGGCGGCACCCTCAGCGGCGGCAGCTGGGCGGTCAGCGGCGCCTCCACGCTCTGGCTGCCCGACGATGCCAACGTGACCACCCTTGCGGCCAAGCTGACGCTGGCCGGCAGCTATCCGGTGGCTCCGGCCGTCGAATGGTTCTCCACCGCGGCCGAGGCGGACGTGACGCTGCAGCAGACGCTCGCCACGATCGCGGCCGCCGGGGTGCTGACACTGAGCGGCAACTATACGTTCGCGTCCACGACCACCAGCGGCGGGCTCGACGTGCTGGGCAAGGTCGTGCTCGCCGGCGCCGACCTCTCGGCGGCGTCGGTCACGGTCGGCGCCACCGGGTCGGTCAGCGGCACCGGCGGCGTGGTCGGGCCGATCGCCAACAACGGCGGGATCACCGCGAGCGGCGGCCTGCTCGATCTGTCCGGCGCGCTCAGCGGAACCGGCACCCTGACCGTCGCGAGCGGCGCCACGCTGGAACTGGGCGGCAGCGCGCCGAGCACCGAGAAGGTGGTGTTCGCCGCGGCCAAGGGCGCGCTGGTGCTCAATGCGCCGACGTCGGACGCCGTGACGGTCTCGGGCTTCGTCAAGGGCGACACGATCGACCTCAGGGGCTTCGTGGAGACCGGCGACACCTACAACGCCGCGACCGGCGTGCTGACGGTCACCGGCAGCGGCGGGGCCACCGTCGCGCTTACCTTCCTCGGCACCTACACCCTGGCGAGCTTCAAGTTCGGCACCGACAGCAGCGGCGGGACGCTGCTCACCGACCCGCCGCCGAGCGTGGCGAAAGCCCTCGCCGCGGTGGCGCTCAGCCCGGAACTGATTGCCGCGGCGGCCCAGTCGTCTGCGGTGGAGGCGTCGGCAACCCAGGACGCGGCGCCGCAACCGGAGCTTGCGAGCGGTGGGGGCAGCGGCGGCGATGCCGCTTCCGTGCATCCCGTCGCCGCGGTGTGGCCGCCCACCGGTTAACTGCCGCCGCCGCGGTCTGGGGCGGTTGACCCGGCATTCCGGCGGGCCTTCTATCGCGCCGGTGCAACGGCGGTCCCATGTGGCAGCCGATGCGGGCAGGGCGGGAGAAGCGACACATGGCAACCGTTGATGTGGCGGCGCGGCGCGCGGCGCTGAGCCGCAGCGCGCTGTTCCAGGTGCTTCAGCCGGCCGAGATCGACGCGGTGCTGGCGCAGGCGGCGGTCCGGCGCGTCGGGCGCAACGAGTTCATTCTGCGCCGTGGCGACCCGAGCAGCGGCGCCAACATCGTCGTCTCCGGCCGGGTGCGCATCGGCACGATGTCGGAGGATGGGCGGGAGGTCACGCTCGGCGTGCTCGGGCCGGGTGACGTGATCGGCGAGATGTCGGTGCTCGATGGCGAGGACGTCAGCGCCGACGCGACCGCGCTCGAAGACTGCGTGCTGCTGTTCATCGAGCGCGCCCGCTTCCTGCGGCTGCTGCGCTCCGACAGCGACCTGTGCCTGCGGCTGATGGCGGTGCTGTGCCGGCGCATCCGCCGCTCCAACGCGGCGCTGGAGGACATGGCGCTGCTCGACCTCGGCGCCCGGCTCGCCCGGCTGTTGCTGCGGCTGGCACAGGATTATGGCGCGCCGGCGGGCCGTGGCACACGGATCGAGGTGAAGCTGTCGCAAAAGGATCTTGGCACGCTCGTCGGCAGCTCGCGCGAAAAGGTCAACAAGCAGTTGCGCGAATGGGAAACGGAGGACGTGCTGGGCAAGGACCAGGGCCGTCTGGTGATCCTGCGGCCGGAGGTGCTGAACGCCGCCGCGACGCCCGTGTAGACAGATGACGGTCGCGCCGATGGCCGCGTTGCTGAGCCGCACCGGCGTGCGCAAGATCCGCCTCGCGAGCGGCCTCACGCTGTTCACCTATATCAGCCTGCATCTGCTGAACCATTCGCTGAACAACGTCTCGGTCGCCGTGGCCGAGGACGGGCTGCTGCTGCAGAAACTCCTGTGGCAAGGCTGGCTCGGCGGGATCGTGCTGTACACGGCGCTCGGCACGCACATGCTGCTCGGCCTGTGGGCATTCTATGAGCGGCGGCATTTCGGCTGGACCAGGGCGGAAATCACCCAGGTCGTGCTCGGGCTGAGCATTCCGCCGCTGCTGTGCAACCACGTCTACGTCACGCGCATCTCGCTGGCGCTGTTCGGCACGCAGAAGGGATATGCCCAGGAGTTCTATTCGTTCTGGGTGAAGTCGCCGGACCTTGGCGTGCAGCAGGTCGTGGTGCTGATCGTCGCCTGGATTCACGGCTGCATCGGCGTGTATTTCTGGCTGCGGCTGAAACCGTGGTTTCCGCGCGTCATGCCGGTGCTGTTGTGCGTTTCGGTGGTGCTGCCGGTGCTGGCGCTGCTCGGCTTCTACCAGGGCGGACGCACGGTGCTGGCGCTGGCCAACGATCCGGCGTGGCAGGCGGCCAACCTGGCGCCATGGCAGGTCGGCCTGGCGGCGCAGAACGCGGCGCTGCACGACTGGCGGCAGACCACCAACGGCGTGTTCGCTGCGATGTTTCTGCTGACGCTCGGCGCGCGCGGGCTGCGGGCGTTGCGCGAGCGGCGGGGCGGCACGATCCGCATCACCTATCCGAACGGGCGCGTGGTGCGCGTGCCGCTCGGCTTTTCCGTACTCGAGGCGAGCCGGGCGGCCGGGGTGCCGCACGCCAGCGTCTGCGGCGGCCGGGCGCGCTGCTCCACCTGCCGGGTGCGGGTCATCGGCGCCGCCGCCGCCGTGCCGCCGCCCGCGCCGGGCGAACGCGCGGTGCTGGAGCGCGTCGACCTGCGTGGGGCGGTGCGCCTCGCCTGCCAGTTGCGCCCGACCGGCGACATCTCCGTGGTGCCGCTGCTGCCGCCGTTCAGCCCCGCGATCGGCCGCCGCCCGCCGGCGACGCCGTGGCCGGGGGAGGAGCGGTTCATCGCCGTGCTGGTCGCCGACATGCGCGATTCGACGCGGCTGGCGGAGACACGGATGCCGTTCGACGCGGTGTTCATCATCGACCGGTTCGTGACCGCGGTCAGCGACGCGGTGACGCAGGCGGGCGGCCGCGCCAACCACTTCACCGGCGACGGGCTGATCGCCGCGTTCGGCCTGCACTGCGCGCCGCGGCAGGCATGTGCGCAGGCGCTGGCGGCGGTGGCCGGCATCGGGCGCAACGTCGCGGCGCTGAACCAGTCGTTGCACGGCGAGATGGCGGAGCCGATCCGTTTCGGCATCGGCGTGCACGGCAGCATCGCCGTGGTCGGCGAGATCGGATTCGCCGAGACGCGGGTGTTCACCACGCTCGGCGACCCGGCCAACATCGCCACCCGGCTGGAATCGCTGTGCAAGACGTTCGCGTGCGAGGCCGTGGTGTCGGAGCCGGTGTGCCGGCTCAGCGGCCTCGATCTCGGGCATCTGCCGGTGCACGAAACGGCGGTGCGCGGCCGCGCGGCGCCGCTGGCGGTGCGCACGATCGCGCGAGCGACGGCGCTGGAGACGTTACAGGTTGCGGCGCAATAACCCACGGCAGGCTGGAGGTCCGGGCCGGAATCGAACCGGCATTCAAGGATTTGCAGTCCTCTGCATCACCACTCTGCCACCGGACCGGCCATCAGCCTTGGCGCAGGGCGCCGGTTATCGGCCGGGCCGATGCCACGGGTCAAGCCCGGCGCCGCGATCTCCATGGCCGCCATGCCGTGCCGCCAACCCCGCCATGTGCCCCGCTTGGCGATGCGGCGGCGGCATCTCTATACTGCGGCGGTATCCTTCTGCCCCTCCGGACGCGAGTGCGTAATGGACCGTTCTGCCGTGGCCTACGAGACCGCCCGTAACCTGATGGTCGATTGCCAGGTGCGGCCGAACAAGGTGACCGACCCGCGCATCATCGCCGCGATGCGCGCCCTGCCGCGCGAACGCTTCGTGCCGCCGCAATTCGCCCCGCTGGCCTATGCCGACGCTCACGTGTCGCTTGGCAACGGCCGCGCGTTGGTGGAGCCGATGGTGATCGCCCGCCTCGTGCAACTGGCCGCCGTGCGCGGCGGCGAGCGCGCGCTGGTGGTCGGTGCGGGCAGCGGCTACGGCGCCGCGTTGCTGGCCGCCTGTGGCGCCAAGGTGACGGCGCTGGAGGATGATGCGGCGCTGATCGCGCTGGCCCGCGCCGCGCTGGCCGAGGTGCCGGGCATCACGCTGGTGTCCGGCCCGCTCGCGGAGGGCTGGAAGGCCGCCGCGCCATACGACGTTTTGTTCATCGAAGGTGCGGTAGAGGAGATCCCGCCGGCGCTCGCGGCGCAACTGCGCGTCGGCTCCGGCCGGCTGGTGGCGGTGCGCGCGGTGCCCGGGCGGCCCGGGCAGGCGGTGATCGGCGAGGCTTCGCCGGCCGGCCTGACCCTGCAGCCGGCGTTCGACTGCGTGGCGCCGGCGCTGCCGTCGCTGCGCCGCGTTGCTGGTTTCGTTTTCTGATCCGGCCGCTTGCCGGTCCGGTTTCCGTCCTTGCTCCGGCGTGCCAAATCAATGGCGTGCGCCGCGACGCTGTGGCAGATGTGGCGAGGGGCTGGCAACGGCTCGTCACGCAGGGCCATGCGCGGGCAATGGGCGTTGGCAACGCGTTTGAACGTGAGGGTTTGAATTGATGCAGTCCCGTCTCGCAATCGCTGCCGGCGTGGCGATCGCTCTGGCCGCCGGCACGGCGCACGCGCAGTCGAAGCCGCAGCCGCCGAAGGCCCAGGCGAAGGGGCAGACGCACACGTTGCAGGATGCCTTGGCCGCCGCCTATGCCAACAACCCGACGCTGCAAGGCGCCCGCGCGCTGCTGCGGGCGACGGATGAAAACGTCCCGGCGGCGCTGGCCGGCTGGCGCCCGCAGGTCTCCATCGCCGCATCGGTCGGCGGCACCGACGGCAGCCTGACGGAGCCAATCCAGGGCTTGACGGGTACCACCACCACCAGCGTCCCCTTCACCCGCAATCTGAACTCGGTCGCGATCACCGCGACGCAGCCGCTGTATCGCGGCGGCAAGACGCGCGCCTCCATCAACAAGGCCGAGAACCAGGTGCTGTCGCAGCGCGCGCAGTTGATGGCCTCCGAGGAGCAGGTGTTCTCCGACACCATCAACGCCTATGTCGCCGTCATCCAGGACCAGCAGCTTCTGGCACTGGATCAGGCCAACGAAGCGCTGCTGACCAAGGAATTGCAGGCGACCAACGACCGCTTCCGCGTCGGCGAGCTGACCCGCACCGATGTCGCCCAGGCCGAATCCGCGCTCGCCGCCGCCGCCGCCACGCGGGAGACCGCGGAAGGCACGCTGCAGACCGCGCGCGCCACCTACGAGCAACTCGTCGGCGAGCCCCCGGGCGATCTCGTGGACCCGCAGCCGTTGCAGTCGCCGTTGAGGACGCTGGATGACGCCAAGGCCGAGTCCGGGCGCAACAACCCCAATGTCGTCGCCGCCCTGTTCGCCGATTCGGCGGCGCAAGATGCATTCGATGTCGCCTACAGCGCGCTGATGCCGACGCTGAGCCTGCAAGGCACGGCGTTCCGCTACGGCAACCAGAATGGCGTGGCGGAAACCAACACCGGCGCGCAGGCGCTGATTAATCTTTCCGTGCCAATCTACCAGGGCGGCAGCGAATATGCCGCGATCCGGCAGGCACGCCAGCAGGAGCTGCAGGCGCGCAATGCGCTTGAGGAGCAGCGCCGCGCCGCGGTGCAGTTGGCAACCGCGTCCTGGACCCAGGTGGCGGCCGCGCGGGCTGCGATCATCAGCGGCCGCGCCGCGGTGCGCGCCGGCCAGGTCGCCGTCGAGGGGCTGGAGCGCGAGGCGCTGGTCGGCAGCGCCACCACGCTGGACGTGCTGACCGCGGTGCAGAACCTGCTGAATGCGCAGACCGCGCTGGTGCAGTCGCTTGCCTCGCTGATTACCGCATCGTATCAGGTAGCTGCCGCGGTCGGGCGCCTGAGTGCCCGCGACCTGCACCTGCAAGTGCCGCTCTACGACGAGAAGGCTTACTACACGGCGGTGCATGACCTGTGGGTCGGCACTGGTGACTTCGCAACCGACCAGCCCGGTCGCTGACCGTGCGGTCAGCCAAAGTAACGAACACATGACCACGGCCACGCCGCAGCCCGGCCCGTCCCCCGCGCCCGCCCAGGGTGGTGCGGCCGACCCGTCGATGGAGGACATCCTTGCCTCCATCCGGCGCATCCTGAGCGAGGACGAGGTTGAGCAGGCGTCGGGTGGGCCGCCCGCCGAGCCGCACGCTCCCGCCGGCTCCGACGTTCTGGCGCTCGACGCGTCGATGCTGGTCGAGGAGCCCGAGCCGGAGGCAGCGCCACCCGCGCCACCACCCGTGCTTCGGGCGGAGCCGGTGTTGCCGAGCATGCATTCGCAGCGACCGGCCGAGCCACCCGCGCCCACGCCGGTAACCGAGGAATATGCTGTGAACGACTCGCTGCTTGGGCCTGAAGCGACCGCCGCCGCGGCCTCGTCGGTGGGCTCATTGTTGCGCACGCTGGTGTCGGAGCGGCAACAGGTGGCGGTGTACCGCGGCGGCCCGACGATCGAGGATCTGGTGCGCGAGGAAATCCGGCCGGTGCTGAAGCAGTGGCTGGACGCGAACCTGCCGCCGCTGGTCGAACGCCTGGTGCGGGCCGAGATCGAGCGCGTCGTCGGCCGCGCCATCTCCTGAGGCGCCGCCCGCCGGCGTTGCCCGGCCGGCCCGGAATCCGCTGACCGCCCATGTCCGCGCCCATGCTTGTGCATGGTGCGCGGCGTTGTCATGAGTAGCCCCATGCTGAACAAGACCCACACGCCCGCCGAGACCGAACCGCGCCTGTACGAAGGCTGGGAGGCGTCCGGCGCCTTCGCCGCCCATCCGGACAGCAACGCGGCACCATTCACCATCATGATCCCGCCGCCGAACGTCACCGGCAGCCTGCACATGGGGCATGCGCTGACCTTCACCGTGCAGGACGTGTTGATCCGCTGGCGGCGGATGCAGGGGCGGGACGCGCTGTGGCAGCCCGGCACCGACCACGCCGGCATCGCCACACAGATGGTGGTGGAACGCCTGCTCGCCGCCGAGGGCATCGACCGCAAAACCCTGGGCCGCGAGAAATTTCTGGAGCGGGTGTGGCAGTGGAAGGCCGAATCCGGCGGCACGATCACGCGCCAGTTGCGCCGCCTCGGCGCCTCGCTCGACTGGCCGCGCGAACGCTTCACCATGGACGACGGGCTTTCCGCCGCCGTGCGCGAAGTGTTCGTCACGCTCTACAAGCAAGGGCTGATCTATCGCGACCGGCGGCTGGTGAACTGGGACCCGAAATTCCAGTCGGCGATCTCCGACCTCGAAGTCGAAAGCCGCGAACTGAAGGGCAACCTTTGGTATATCCGCTATCCGATCGAGGGCACGGATCGCTTCCTGACCGTCGCCACCACGCGGCCGGAGACGATGCTGGGCGACACCGCCGTTGCCGTGCATCCGGAGGACTCGCGCTACGCCGACCTGATCGGCCGGTTCGTAGTATTGCCGCTGACCGGCCGGCGCATCCCGATCGTGGCCGATACCTACTCGGACCCGGAGAAGGGCACGGGCGCGGTGAAGATCACCCCCGCGCACGACTTCAACGACTTTGCCGTCGGCCAGCGGCACTCGCTGCCGATGCCCTCGGTGCTCGACAAGGAAGCACGCGTCACCCTGGCCGAGATTTCTGCCGATTTGGCCGCGGTGCCGGGCGTGGCGGAGCCGGCGTTTGTGGAAAGCCTCGCCGGCAAGGGCCGGTTCGAGGCGCGGAAAGATATTGTCCAAAAGCTCGAAGAGCTGGGCCTGCTCGAAAAGATCGAACCGCACACGCATCAAGTGCCGCACGGCGACCGCTCCGGCGTGCCGATCGAGCCGCTGCTGACGGTGCAGTGGTACGCCAACGCGCACGAACTCGCGCAGCCGGCGATTGCCGCGGTGGAGAGCGGCCGCACCAAGTTCGTGCCGCAGCAATGGGAAAACACGTTCTTTGCCTGGATGCGCGACATCCAGCCCTGGTGCATCAGCCGGCAATTGTGGTGGGGCCATCGCATCCCGGCTTGGTATGGGCCGGACGGCCATGTCTTCGTCGAAAAGACGGAAGAAGCGGCCAACACCGCCGCATCGGCGCACTATGGCCGGACGGAACAACTGACCCGGGACGCGGACGTGCTGGACACGTGGTTCAGCTCCGCCCTGTGGCCGTTCTCCACGCTCGGCTGGCCGGAAAAAACGCCGGAACTGGCGAAATACTATCCGGGCGACGTGCTCGTCACCGGCTTCGACATCATCTTCTTCTGGGTCGCCCGGATGATGATGATGGGGCTGCACTTCACCGGCGAGGTGCCGTTCCACACGATCTACATCCACGGCCTCGTGCGCGACGAGCGCGGCCAGAAGATGAGCAAGTCCAAGGGCAACGTGATGGACCCCCTGGACCTCATCGACAAGTTCGGCGCCGACGCGCTGCGCTTCACCATCGTCGCCCTGACCGGCCCCGGCCGCGACGTGAAGCTCGGCCCGGCGCGGGTGGAAAGCTATCGCAGCTTCGTCACCAAACTGTGGAACGCCGCGCGCTTCTGCGAAATGAACGCGATCGCGCCGGACCCGACATTCACGCCCGAACAGGCGACGCTGCCGCTGACGCGCTGGATTCTGGCCGCCGCGTCGGATGCGGTGAGGGACGCCACGGCGGCGCTGGACGCCTATCGTTTCGACGAATATGCCGCCGCCTGCTACCGCTTCACCTGGAACATGTTCTGCGACTGGTTCCTGGAATTCGCCAAGCCGGCACTCAATGCCGTCGGCAGCGCCGAGGCCGAGGAAGTCAAACGCACCGCCGCGCATGTGCTCGGGCTGATCCTGCGCCTGCTGCATCCGGCGATGCCGTTCGTGACCGAGGAGTTGTGGGACCAGTTCGGGTACGGCGCCGAGTGCAGCCTGATCCGCGCGCCGTGGCCCGAACCGTTCGCGGTGCCGGGTGCGGCCGAGGCACGCGCGGAACTCGATTGGGTGGTGCGGCTGGTCGGCGAGGTGCGTGCGGTGCGGGCGGAAATGAACGTGCCGCCCTCGATCCTCGGGCCGATCCTGCTCAAGGATGCCGCGCCGGCGACGCTCGCGCGCGGCGCCCGCTGGATGGAAGCGATCGGCCGGCTCGCCCGCGCCTCCGACCTCGCGCCGCTGGACGGCGAGGTGGCGAAGGGCAGTGCGGTGACCGTGCTGGACGAGGCGACGATCGTGCTGCCGCTCGCCGGCCTGATCGACTTCGCCGCCGAACGGACGCGGCTGCAGAAGGACCGCGCGAAGGCGCAGAAGGAGATCGAGGCGGCGCGGAAGAAGCTCGACAACGCCGACTTCATCGCCCGCGCGCCGGAGGATGTGGTCGAGGAAATCCGCGAACGCCTCGCCGCGGCGCAAGCCGATGTCGCCCGGCTGGAAGCGGCACTTGCACGAATTGGCTAGACCGCGCTGACGTCGCGCCAAACCACCCGAGCGAAAAGACCACCGCCATGCCAGAGCCGATGATCCTCACGCTCTCCTGCCGCAACCGCCCCGGCATCGTCGCCGCCGTCTCCACCTTCCTGTTCGAGAGCGGCTGCAACATCCTCGATGCGCAGCAGTTCGACGACACCCAGTCGGACCGGTTCTTCATGCGCGTGCTGTTCAACCCGGTGCGCGACGGCGTGGCGCTGGCGGCGCTGCGCGAGGGGTTCGCGGCGATCGGCGAGCGGTTCGGCATGGCCTGGAACCTGCGCGGCCGCGGCGAGAAGCGGCGGGTGATGCTGTTCGCCTCGAAATTCGACCACTGCCTCGCCGACCTGCTGTACCGCTGGCATATCGGCGAGATCCCGATGGACGTGGTCGGCATCATCTCAAACCACCCGCGCGAGACTTATGGGCATTTGGATTTCGGGGCCGTGCCGTTCCACCATCTGCCGATCGCGCGCGAGACCAAGCTGGAGCAGGAAGGCGAGATCTGGCGCCTGCTGAAATCCACCGATACCGAACTCGCGGTGCTGGCGCGCTACATGCAAGTGCTGTCCGACGGGCTGGTGGCAAAGCTGTCCGGCAAGTGCATCAACATCCACCATTCCTTCCTGCCGGGCTTCAAGGGCGCCAAGCCCTACCATCAGGCGCACGCGCGTGGCGTGAAGTTGATCGGCGCGACCGCGCACTACGTCACTTCGGACCTCGACGAAGGCCCGATCATCGAGCAGGACGTGGAGCGCATCAGCCACCGCGACAGCCCCGAGGATCTGGTCCGCAAGGGCCGCGACATCGAGCGGCGGGTGCTGGCGCGCGCCGTGCGGATGCATCTGGAGGACCGGGTGATCCCGAACGGCAGCCACCGCACGGTGGTGTTCACCGACTGAGGCGAGGGACGATGACCGGCGTTAATCTTTACAGTGACAACATTGCGCCGATCGCGCCGGAGTTTCTGGCCGCCCTGATCGCGGCGAACCAGGGCACCGCGCCCTCCTACGGCGCCGACCCGTACACGGCGCGGCTGACCCAGGTCGCCCGCGAGGTGTTCGAAACCGATCTGGCGATCATCCCGGTCGCCACCGGCACCGCCGCCAATGCGCTGGCGCTGGCGACGCTCGCCCCGCCGTTCGGCGGCGTCTATTGCTCCGACTGCGCCCACATCAACACCGACGAGTGCGGCGCGCCGGAATTCTATTCCGCTGGCGCCAAGCTGATCGGCCTGCCAGCGCCGGACGGCAAGCTGCGGCCGGCGCAACTCGCGGGGCCGCTGGCAACCGCCCGCGGCGCCGGCGTGCACCACGTCCAGCCGGCGGCGCTGTCGCTGACCCAGGCAACCGAGTGGGGCACCGTCTACACGGTCGCCGAAGTCGCCGCCCTGGCCGAGGCGGCCCATGCCGGCGGGCTGCGCGTGCACATGGACGGCGCGCGGCTGGCCAACGCCATCGCCCGGCTCGGCTGCACGCCGGCCGAGATCACCTGGAAGGCCGGCGTGGACGTGCTCTCGCTCGGCCTGACCAAGACCGGCGCGATGGCGGCGGAGGCGGTGGTGGTGTTCGACCCCGCACTGGCGGCCGAGGTAGAACGCCGCCGCAAGCGCGCCGGGCATCTGTGGTCCAAGCTGCGCTTCATCTCCGCGCAACTGCTGGCGGGGCTTCAGGACGGGCTGTGGCTGCGGCTCGCCGCCCAGGCCAACCGCGCCGCCGGCCGGCTCTCGTCGGGCCTCGCAGCGGTGCCCGGCGTGCGGCTGATCCAGACGGTCGAGGCCAACGAGATCTTTGCCGCGTTCCCGCCCGGCCTGATCGCGGCGCTGACGGACGCAGGCTTCGGCTTCCACGACTGGCCGGCCCCACCGGGCGTCGAGGGCGACGTGGTGCGCCTCGTCACCTCCTACGCGACGACGGATGCCGACGTGGACGCGCTGCTGGAGGCGGCTCGGCGGCTGCGGTGACCGGCCGCTACGCCGCCGGAGGGGCGCTCCGGTGCTCGCGGCGCTTGCTCGGCCGCAGCGGATAGGGTCGCAGCAGGGCTTCGGTGGGAATGTGCCACTCGACGTGCAGCGTCCACGCCTGCTGAAGCGTCAGATGGCGATGCCGGTTGAGAATTTCCGATGCGCGCGCCTTCGATCCCAGCAAGCCCGCGAGGTCGGCCTGCCGTAGGCCCTTGCGCTCCATCTGGGCCCGCAGGATGTCGGGCGCATCCGGCGCCTGAACGGCCCAATGTTTTGCTTCATAGTCGGCGATGACCAGCGCCAGCAGGTCGAAGCGATCCGCCTCGGGCGAACCGGGATTTGGCTCATTCTCGAAATACACCGCGATCGCTTCCAGCGCGGCGTCGTAGTCCTGTTCGGTGCGCAAGGGACGGACGTCCGTCATCATACGGTCTCGCTTCGCTGACCTTACGCCGTCGCCAGCCGCCGCCCGCTCGCGCGCATCAGCAGCAGCACCGCGATGCCCGCGTTCAGCACGTTCCAGCCGATGCCGTTCAGGAACGCCGCCTGGTACGAGCCGGTGACGTCGAAGATCACCCCGCTCATCCAGCCGCCCAGCGCCATGCCGCCCATGGTCGCGGTCAGCACCACGCCGATGCGCCTTCCGGCCTCGCGGGCGGGGAAATACTCGCGCACGATCAGCGCGTAGCTCGGCACGATGCCGCCCTGGAACAGGCCGAACAGGGCGGAGACCACGTAGAGCGAGACCAGCCCGTCGAACCCGAGATACAGCACCAGCGCTGCGATCTGCGCGACCGAGCCCAGCAGCAGCGTGCACAGGCCGCCGATGCGGTCGGCGATGAAACCTGAGCCGACGCGGCTGACGATGCCGAAGATCAGCATCACCGAGAGCATGTCCGCGCCCTGCGCCGGCCCGTAGCCGAGGTCGCTGCAATAGGCGACCAGATGCACCTGCGGCATCGCCATCGCCACGCAGCAGGCGACCCCGGCGACGCATAGCAGCGCCATCAGCGCGTTCGGCGACAGGCCCGGCACGGCGGCGCCGGTGCGCACGCCGCTGTTCACCCGCATGGCGGTGGCGCTTGCGATCGGGCGGCGACGCAGGAACCAGGACAGCGGCAGGATGGTGACAAGGCAGAACACGCCGATCATGGCATGCGTCTGCCGCCAGCCGACGGCCGCGATCATGTGCTGCACCACCGGCGGCCAGATCGTGCCGGACAGGTACGAACCGGCGGCGCAGACGCTCACCGCCACGCCGCGCCGGCGCACGAACCACATCGAGATATCTGCCATCAGCGGCCCGAACGTCACCGAGCAGCCGAACAGCGCCATCAGCAGCCCCTGCGCCAGCGCGAACTCGGTGATGTTCTGCGACACGCTGGCCGCCAGATAGCCGAGGCACAGCATCACCGCGGCGATGCGCAGCGGCACCACGATGCCGAACCGGTCGAGCAGCCGCCCGACGATGATGTTGCCGGCCGCGGTGCCGACCATCGTCAGCGTGTACGGCAGCGAGGCGGTGCCGCGCGCCACGCCGAAATCGGCCTGCAGCGCGGGCAGCACGACGACCACCGACCACATCGCCACGCCGCCGATCGTGCACAGCAGCACCGAGACGCCGAGCCGGAACCACGCGTACGGGCTGTCCACTTCGGCGGTCAGCGGCGGCGTGCTGGCGGTCACGGAGCGGGTTCCTCGGCCGATTCTTGGCGCAGGACGTTGCGCCATCCCCCCTTACACCGGGGCCATCGCCGCCCGCCTTGCGCCGAACGCGATGCTGGGTCGCATTGGCCCGGTTTCGGCAGCCGGCGTTGTATATCGCCGGTTCCTACGCCGGCCGGCTTCGACTAGCGTGCCCGCGGCGAGCAGGGGGCATGCAATGGAGTTTTCGGCAATTTTCGCGCGGATCGTCGCGATGATCGGCGGCGCGATGGTGATGCTGCGGCGGATGCAGGGTGGCCCGCGGGAGCAGGCCGTCGGCAGCACGCCGGCGATCCCGGCGGCCAAGCCGCAGGGCAGCCTGCCCACCCTGAAGATGCCGACGGCGCGGGGATGGAGCCAGGGACACACGCCGGTTGCGGCGCCGGGCCTCAAGGTCAACGCGTTCGCGACCGGGTTGCAGCATCCGCGCTGGATCAGTGTGCTGCCCACCGGCGACGTGCTGATCGCCGAGGCCATGGAGACGCCCGGGGTTGCCCGGACCGTGTTCGACTACGCGATGGTCAGCACGATGCGGCGTGCCGCGGCCGTGGGCGTCAGTGCCAACCGCATCACGCTGCTGCGCGACGCCGATGGCGACGGCGTGGCGGAAACGCACGACGCGTTCATGGAGGGGCTGAACCAGCCGTTCGGCATGGCGCTGCTCGGCGACACGTTCTACGTCGGCAACACCGACGGCGTGGTCGCCTTTCCCTACACGGCGGGTGCCACCCGCATCAGCGCGCCGGGGCGGAAGCTGGCGACGTTCAAGCCCGGCGGGCATTGGACGCGGAGCATCCTGCCGAGCCCCGACGGCCAAAAGCTCTATGTCGGCGTCGGTTCGCTCAGCAATATCGCTGAAAAAGGCATGCCAGCCGAGGAAGGCCGCGCCGCCATCTACGAACTCGACCCGGCGACCGGCAGCAGCCGCATCTTCGCCGGCGGCCTGCGCAACCCGGTGGGCCTGGCGTGGGAGCCGACCACCGGCGCGCTCTGGACGGTGGTCAACGAGCGCGACGGGCTCGGCGACGAGACGCCGCCCGATTACCTGACCTCGGTGCGCGACGGCGGCTTCTATGGCTGGCCGTATTGCTACTGGGGCCAGACGGTGGACGACCGGGTGCCGCAGGATGCGGCGCTGGTCGCCAAGGCCATCCAGCCGGACTACGCGCTGGGCGGGCACACCGCCTCGCTCGGCCTGTGCTGGCTGCCCGCCGGCACGCTGCCGGGCTTCCCGGACGGCATGGTCATCGGCCAGCACGGTTCGTGGAACCGCAGCACGCTGGCCGGCTACAAGGTGGTTTTCGTGCCGTTCGTGAACGGGCGCCCGGCCGGGGCGCCGCGCGAAATCCTGTCGGGGTTCCTGGCACCGGACGAGCGGGAGTCCTATGGGCGGCCGGTTGGCGTGGCGATCGGCCCGGACGGTTCGCTGCTGGTGGCGGACGACGTCGGCAACGCGATCTGGCGCGTCACCGGCGCGGGGTAGGGCAGAACGATCAAGCCCCCTACCCCTTGTGGGGGGTGGGGGAGGGGTCTCACCGCTCAGCCGCTGGTGCGGCCCCACCCCACACCCCGGCCCTCTCCCGCAAGGGGAGAGGGAGAAGATCGCGGAGTTGGCGATGGCCGCCTTCAGGCCGCCGCGTCCAGCGCCTGCGCCAGATCCTCCAGAATGTCGTCGATGTGCTCGATGCCGACCGAGAGCCGCACGTAGCCGGGCGAGACGCCGGTTTGCAGTTGTTCGGCCTCGGTAAGCTGCGAGTGCGTCGTGCTCGCCGGGTGGATCGCCAAGCTGCGCGCGTCGCCGATATTGGCGACGTGGTAGAACAGTTTTAGCGCATTGATGAACCGCTTGCCGGCGTCGGCGCCGCCGGCGAGTTCGAAGCCGACCAGTCCGCCCTGGCCGCGCGGCAGATATTTCGCCGTCCATTCGGCATCGCGCCCGGTCAGCGTCGACGGATGGATCACCCTCGTCACTTCCTTGCGGCCGCCGAGGAAGCTGGTCACTGCCACGGCATTCTCGGAATGCCGCGCGATGCGCAGCGCCACCGTCTCGACGCCCTGGATGAACTGGAAGGCGTTGAACGGGCTGAGCGCCGCGCCGAGATCGCGCAGCAGCACGACGCGGGCGCGGATGATGTAGGCGATCGGGCCGAGCGGCTTCACCGCCTGCGTCCACACCGCACCGTGGTAGCTCGGGTCCGGCGTGTTCAGCAGCGGCTGCCGGCTCGGATGCGCTTCCCAGTCGAAATTGCCGCCGTCGACGATGATGCCGCCGATCGAGGTGCCGTGGCCGCCGAGATATTTGGTCAGCGAATGCACCACCACGGCAGCGCCGTGCTCCAGCGGCTTCACCAGCGTCGGCGCGGCGGTGTTGTCCATGATCAGCGGGATGCCGAACTTGCGGCCGATCTCGGCGACTTCGGCGATCGGGAACACGCGCAGCTTCGGGTTCGGCAGCGTCTCGGCATAGTAGGCGCGGGTGCGGTCGTCGGTGGCGCGGGCGAACGCCTCGGGGTCGGAGGGATCGACGAAGCGCGTCTCGATGCCCTGGTCCTTCAGCGTGTTCGCGAACAGGTTCCAGGTGCCGCCATACAGGTCGGTGGAGGAGACGATGTTGTCCCCGGCGCGCGCCAGGTTCTGCACCGAGAACGCGCTCGCCGCCTGGCCGGAGGCCAGCGCCAGCGCCGCCACGCCGCCTTCCAGTGCGGCGATGCGCTGCTCCAGCACATCGGTCGTCGGGTTGCCGATGCGCGTGTAGATGTTGCCCAGTTCCTTGAGCGCGAACAGGTTTGCCGCGTTTTCAGCGCTGTCGAACTGGAAGCTCGTGGTCTGGTAGATCGGCACCGCGACCGCGTGCGTCGCCGGGTCGCGGCGCCAGCCAGCATGCAGGGCCAGGGTTTCCGGGTGTTTGCTGCTCATGTGGGTCCCTCCGAGGCGTTGGCGTTCGTTGCCGTCGTTGAACCCGGTTTCACGCGCCAACGCAAGGCGAACGCATAAAACAACTGTCTTTACGCGTATAACACTGGCCGTTTGACGGGGCGGCACTTTTCGTGGCCATGGCTCTTGATCTTCCGACGTGTCGAGATATATCTTTTTGTGCGATATAACGCATTACAACGGAGAGATCGAAAATGCGGTTCATGTCTTTGGCTCACGGGTTCGGCCGTCGTGGCATCCGCGACGAGGGAGAAGGCGACGGCGGCCGGCACGGCCATGGCCATCGCCATGGTGGCGGCGGTGGCGGGCGCCATGGCGGCCGCGGCGGCCGGCGCGACCCGGCGCGGGTGTTCGACCATGGCGACCTGCGCCTCGTCGTCATGGCGCTGCTCGCCGAGCGGCCGCGCTACGGCTACGAGATCATCAAGGCGCTGGAGGAGCGCGTCGGCGGCGGCTACAGCCCGAGCCCTGGCGTGGTCTACCCGAACCTGACGCTGCTGGAGGAGGTTGGCCACGCGACCGTCAGCGAGGAGCGCGGCGGCCGCCGGCTGTATACGCTGTCGGAGGAGGGGCTGGCGTATCTCGCGGCCAACAAGACGGCGGCGGATGCGATCCTGGCGCGCATCGACGAGGGTGCGCCGATGCGTGCCGGCCCGCCGCCGCAGGTGGTGCGGGCGCTGGAGAACCTGGAAACCGCGGTGCGCCTGCGGCTGAAGGGCCGGCAGCCCACCGACGTCCAGATCCGCGCCGTGGCCGACGCCATCGACGCGGCAGCGCGCACGATCGAGGACATCTGAGGCAGCCTGCTTACGCCTCGCCCATCCCGCCCGCGCGGCGGTGGGCGAGGCGGAAGGATTTTGTGAGCGCGGCGCCGAGGGTAAGGCCATGCACGCCGCGCAGGTAGCTCTGGAAATCGTAGATCGTGACCGCCGGGCAGACCTCGAACTCCAGGCACACCGGCTGGCCGGTCCGGGAGTCGATGCGGAAATCCATCGAGAAGCAGTCGGCGAGGCTGATTAATTTGTATAGACTTATCGCCGCACGCCCGATGGCATCGACGACGGCAGCGGCGGACGAATCGGCGCGCAAGTCCAGCATCGCCGGCACGAACGCCGCCTCCCGCGTGGCGCCGAAGCCGCCGCGGGTGCCGGACGTATCCTTCGCGCCGGAGAGGGTTTCGTTGTCCTTCATTGTCATGAAGGCGCCGCCGGTCTCGCTGCGTTCGTCCTTTGCCAGCCGGAAGATGCCGAGTTGGTCCCGGAACGCGCCGCCGGTGTCCATGAAGGAGACGCGCACATCATCGCCGGCGACAAAGGGTTGCACAACGGCGCGGTCCCGATACCGCTCCCACAGCCGCGCCGACAACGCGCGAGAATCATCGAGCGTGGCGCAGCGGCTGTCGGCGAAAATGCCGATCTTGGCACCCAGCGTGTTCGGCTTGACGAAGAACGGCCCCGTTTCCGGCCAATCGCCGATCCGGCCGAGCGTCTCGGCACCTTCCAGCAGCAGCGTCGGCAGGCAGGGCAGGCCGGCGGCGAAGGCGGCGCTGCCGGAGAGGAACTTGTCCTGGCACAGATGCTGCGCCGTCGCCGACGAGCCGTAGCGCGGCACGCCGAACAGCCGGGCCAGCGCCGGCACCGTGGAGCCGCGGTAGAAGCGGATGCCGTCGGTCATATTCCACAGCAACGACTCGGCGGGCACAAAACCCGGCCGTTGCAGCGCCTGCACCAGATCGTCGAGTTCGACGAACTCCACGCCGATCCCGTCCGCCGCCAGCGCCTCGGCAATCTCCGACATGAAAGCTGGAAGATCAGTCGATTGCGCCAAATAGACGGCAATCTCCGCCGCGATCTCTGCCGAATAGCCGTGCGCCACCAACCGCGCCTGCGCGGCGGCTTCGGTTTCGTAGGCGATCACCACATGGCGCAGCGAGGCGGTCACGGCGTCGGCTCCGCCACCGGCAGCCAGCCGAGCCGGCGCAGCAGCGCGAACAGCCGCCGCCCTTGCAGGCTGAACAGGAACATCAGCCCCAGGCCGACCGGCCCCGCCACGGAGCGGATCTCCATCGCCCGCTCGACCGGCTGCGTGCGGGCCAGCCACAGATACGCGGACGCTTCGAGGAAGAAATAGCCGGCCCACAGCAGCGTCAGCAGGCGGAAGAAGAACACCACGTCCGCCCGCTCCGGAAACGGCTTGTCCTCGGCCTGTTCGGCGAACTCCTGGATCAGCGGCCGTTTGCCGCGGGCGCCGGCGGCGAAGAACACGCCGAACGCCACACTGGTGATGACGCTCTCGTAGCTCAGCATGAACGGCGTCTGCGCCGCGATGTCGATCAGGCCGAACGCCACCGTCAGCCCGGCGGTGAGCAGGTAGATGCGGGTGAACGGGATGCGGCGCAGGCGGTGGCGCAGCAGGTCGAGCAGGAAGAACACCACCAGCCCGCCGATCGCCGCCTTCAGCCCGAACAGCGCGAGCAGCCCGTAGAACACGATCAGCGGCCCGAACGTGCCGAACACGAAGCTCAGCACCCCGAACACCTGGGCGCGCCGATCCGCCGCCGCACTCATCGCGGCCGCCGGGCGACGATGTAGGTCACGCCAAATGTCATCGCCGTGCGCCCCTGGTCGTTGCGTGCCTCGCCGTCGATACGGGCGACGCCGCGCGCCGGGTTGCTTTCGGACGGCCGCGTCTCGGTCCAGCGCGCGGTGACGTGGTGGTGCTTGTCCGGGCGGACCGGGATGGCGAAGCGGCTTTCATGCAGCGAGCCGCCGAACAGCACCGCGACGTCGGCAATCCGCCGCACCATGAGCCCAATCGCGGCCGCCTGCGTGTGTACGCCGGAGGCGACGAGGGTGCCGAACGCGCTCGCCTCGGCCAGCGCCTGGTCGAGATGCCAGGGCTGCGGGTCGAACTGCCGGGCAAAGGCGACGATGTCCTCGCGGCTCAGCACGAAGCTGCCGCAGTCCAGCACGTCGCCGAGCCGCAGGTCTTCCAGATAGAGGCGGGGGGTCGGGTCCAGCGCGTCCATGGCAGCGGCTCTGCCACGTTTGCAGCGCCGACGGAAGGTGGATCAGGCGTCAGCCCGGCCAGACCCCTCCGGCCTCGCGCGTCGCGTCCCGGCACGCGGCGCGCAGCCGCTCGGCCACCTCGGCGTCCCGCCCACGCGGGATCGCCGCGGTCGCCACCGCCGTCGCGACCGCCGAGGGGCGGCCCTGCAGGTCGAAGATCGGCGCCGCCATGGCACGCAGGCCGACGAACAGCGTGTCGTCGCTCTCCGCCGTCAGCGACTGCCGCACCGAGGCACGGATCGCCTCCAGGTCCGGCGGCGTCGCCGTCTCCGCCTTGGCGGCGGCGAGCGGGCCGGCCACCTCCTGCGCCGACAGGAAGGTCAGGAACACGCGCCCGGTGGCGCTGAACAGCAGCGGCATCACCGAGCCCACGCCGACATTCGCCACCACCGCCGGGCGCCCGGGATACCAGCGCACGCACACCGCCCCGGCTTCGCCCCAGACGGACAGCAGGCTGGTGCGCCCGGTCTCCTCGACGAAGCGCTGCATCGCCGCCTCGGCGCGGGCAAAGGCGTTGAGCCGGGCGAGGGCGGCGATGCCGATGCGGATCACCCCCGGCCCAAGATCGTAGCGGGAGGTCGCGTCCTGCACCGCCATGCCGGAGACGACGAGGCTTTGCAGGTAGCGGTGGGTCTGGCTCGGCGACAGGCCGGCGCGCACGCCAAGGGCGGTCAGCGGCGCCGGGCCGCCGGATGCGGCCAGGGCCGCGAGCACCCGCAACCCGGTCTCGACCGACTGGATGCCGCGACGGGAGGCGGATGGTCCGGATGCTTCATGTTTGCTCATGGCAACTCACTATCACGTGAGTTGCGCCCCGGTATCAAGCAGCGGTTTTTGTCATCGCGGCCTGGCGTTGCGGAAGGGGAACATCATCCGAAGCTCGTAGAGGATTGATTCCGGCCCGCGAGGCGCCCTTCAGGTGCCGGAGCGGGGCGGTTTTGCCGGACGCACATCCAGATATTTGCTGGCCAACTCGTCGCGCAGCCGCTGCACTTCCTGCTGGCGCTCGACCGCGGCCTCCGCCTCCAATTGTCGGCGCGGGCCACGCTCCACCCACCAGATGCGGATATCCTTGCGGAAATACCAAACCCAGCAGAATGCAATGAGCGCGGCGAATGCCGAGGCGGCAGCGATCTGTATTCCGTTCATCGGATGCCCATGCGGATGCCCCGACGGGCTCTGCGGCGTTTTGTCGCCCCGCCCGTTTCGACCGCAGTTTACCGGGCGCGCCTGGGTGCCGTCAAAGCGAAGCGGATGCCTTCGCCTCGCGCCGGCGGGCATGCAGGATGAACTCGGTGTAGCCGTTCGGTTGCGCCGCGCCCTTGAACACGAGGTCGCGCGCCGCCCGGAATGCCACCCCGCCGAAGCCGGGCGCCATCGGCGTGTAGGCCGGGTCGCCGGCGTTCTGCCGGTCCACCACCGCCGCCATGCGCTGCAGCGTCGCCAGCACGTGGGCTTCGGTGACGATGCCGTGCCGCAGCCAGTTGGCGATGTGCTGGGAGGAGATGCGCAGCGTCGCGCGGTCCTCCATCAGCCCGACATCGTGGACATCAGGCACCTTGGAACAGCCGACGCCCTGGTCGATCCAGCGCACCACGTAGCCGAGGATGCCCTGCGCGTTGTTGTCGAGTTCCTGCTGCACCTCGTCCTCCGACCAGTTCGGCCGGTCGGCGAGCGGGATGGTCAGGATGTCCTCGCGCGCCGCGGGCGTGCGGGCTGCCAGGGCGGTCTGGCGGGCGGCGACGTCCACCTGATGGTAGTGCAGCGCGTGCAGCGTCGCAGCCGTGGGCGAGGGGACCCAGGCGGTGTTGGCGCCGGCCAGCGGATGCCCGCCCTTGGTCGCCAGCATCTCCGCCATGCGGTCGGGCGCCGCCCACATGCCCTTGCCGATCTGCGCCTTGCCGCGCAGCCCGCAGGCAAGGCCGACATCGACGTTGTTGTCCTCGTAGGCCTTGATCCAGACCGTGCCCTTCATGTCGTTCTTGCGAACGACGGGACCGGCTTGCATGGAGGTGTGGATCTCGTCGCCGGTGCGGTCGAGGAAGCCGGTGTTGATGAACACCACGCGGTCCCGCGCCGCGGCGATACAGGCGGCGAGGTTCGCGCTGGTGCGCCGTTCCTCGTCCATGATGCCCATCTTCATCGTGTTGCGCGGCAGATGCAGCATGTCCTCGACGGCGGCGAACAGGTCGGAGGCGAACGCGACCTCCTCCGGCCCGTGCATCTTCGGCTTGACGATGTAGACCGACCCGGCGCGGCTGTTGCGGATGTTTCCGGTCGATTTCAGATCGTGGATGGCGATCAGGGCGGTGCAGGCGGCGTCCAGGATCGTCTCCGGGATCTCCTGGCCGGCCGCATCGCGCACGATGTCGGTGTACATGTGGTGGCCGACGTTGCGCACCAGCATCAGGCTGCGGCCGTGCAGCGTCACCGTGCCGCCGGCGGGTGCCGTGTAGCTGCGGTCCTGGTGCAGCCGCCGCTCCATGGTGCCGCCGCCCTTGGCGAAGGTGGCCGAGAGCGTGCCGTTCATCAGGCCGAGCCAGTTGCGGTACACCAGCACCTTGTCGTCGGCATCGACGACGGCGACGCTGTCCTCCAGGTCCATGATGGTCGAGATGGCGCTCTCGATCACCACGTCGGCGAGGTGCGCCGGGTCGGTTTTGCCGATCGGATGGTTTGCGTCGAAATGCAGTTCCAGATGCAGACCGTGATGCTTGAGCAGCACCACGGTCGGCGCCGCCGCATCGCCCTGGTAGCCGGCGAACTGTCCCGGCGTGGCTAGTCCGGCGCTGCCCAAAGCGGTCGTGACCACGAGCGTGCCACCGACCACCGAGTAGCCGGTCACATCGGCGTGGCTGGCGCTGGCGAGTGGGGCCGCCTGATCGAGGAATTCGCGCACGCGCTTGACCACGAGCGCGCCGCGCGCCGGGTTGTAGCCGCGCCCGCGCGCTGCCGCGCCCTCCTCGGGGATCGCGTCGGTGCCGTACAGCGCGTCGTACAGGCTGCCCCAGCGGGCGTTGGCGGCGTTCAGCGCGTAGCGCGCGTTGCTGACCGGCACGACAAGTTGCGGCCCGGCGATGCTGGCGATCTCCGGGTCGGCGTTGCCGGTGGTGATGGCGAACTTCGGCGGCAGTGGCAGCAGGTAGCCGATGTCGGCCAGGAATTGCAGGTAGTCCGCACGGTCGAACAGCTTGCCGCGCCGCGCATCGTGCCAGGCGTCGATCTTCGCCTGCAGCGCGTCGCGCTTCTCCAGCAGGGCCTTGTTGCGGGGCGCGAAGGTGGCGACGACGCGGGCAAGGCCGTCCCAGAACTGGGCCTCCGTCACCCCGGTGCCGGGCAGCGCCTCGCGCGCGAGAAACGCCCGCAACTGGGGCGCCACCGTCAGCCCGCCGGCCGTCTGCTCGTCCATCGCCAATCTCCCGCAAGTGGTCGCGGCATTTCTTGGGGATGACGGGACCGATGTCGAGGCCCGATGACGTCGGGCCTGCCCCGCCCGGGGTTTATCCTTGCGCTGCCTTCCACGCCTCATACGCCGCGCGGGTTTCGGCGTTCGGCGGGTAGGTGCCGGGCAGGCGCGCGCCGTCCTGGATGCGGGTCAGAACAAAAGTTTCCAGCGTCTCCTGCTCGTCGGCGTCGCGCGCGACGTCCTCCGCCAGATGCGCCGGCACCACGACGATACCGTCGGCGTCGCCGACGATCAGGTCGCCGGGATAGACGGCGACGCCGCCGCAGCCGATCGGCACCTGCAACTCGGTCGCGTGGTGCACGACGAGGTTCAGCGGCGCGGCCGGGCCGGCGCAATAGACCGGCATCGGCAGTTTGGCGATCGGCGCGCTGTCGCGCACGCCGCCGTCGCTGACCATGCCGGCGACGCCGCGCTTGGCCAGCCGCGTCGTCAGAATCTCGCCGCCCGAGGCGGCATGGGTCTCGCCGCGGCAGTCGACCACGAGCACGTGGCCCTCCGGCACGGTCTCGATCGCCTTGCGCTGCGGGTGTTCCGGGTTGGCGAAGCCTTCCACGACGTCGATGTCTTCGCGGGCGGGGATATTTCGTAACGTGAAGGCGGGACCGACCAGATTGGCACCGTAGTGGCCCAGTGGCCGGACGCCGCGCATAAACGTGTTGCGCAGGCCGCGCTTGAACAACTGGGTGGTGAGCGTCGCCGTGGTCACGCGGCGCATGCGGGCGAGACAGTCCTCGCTGAAGTTTGCTTGGCTGACGTCGGTCATGCGCGTCTCCCTCCATGCTGCCGTCGCGGCATCGCTGTGGCGACGCCTTTGGCGCTGCGGTAGAGCAATCGCGGCGGGAAGGAAAGTCCACGATCCCGTGCGGCGAAGGAGGGCGGTGTGCACGCAGCGGTTCGAATCATGGCAACGGCAGCAGTTCTCGGGCGGCTCGTCGCGCCGGCCCACGCCGAGCCGCTCGCGGTCGATCCGGGGCTGTGGGAGGTGCGGACCGACCTGGGTTCGGCGCTCGCGGTGCTGATGCCGCAGCTCCCGCTCGACCAGCTCGGCAAGTTGTCGCCGGCGCAGCGGGCCTCGCTGGAGAAGATGCTGGCCGCCGCCGGAGCGCGCACGGTGCGCGACCTCTGCGTGACCCGCGCGATGCTCGACAAGGGGCTCGCCGCCGCGTTGCAGCCGCAGCACCGGCAGCACTGCACCGCGACGCCGGTCAGCACCGGCGCCCACGCCGCGGAGTATCAGATCGCGTGCACCGGCGAACCCGCCGGCACCGGCACGGCGCAGCTGCAGGCGCCGGACGCGCACACCGTCACCGCGACGCTGGACGGCACCGTGGCGCTCAAGGACGGCCAGAGCCAGCCGGTGCATATGACGGTGCAGAGCCGCTGGCTCGGCGCCGGCTGCGGCACTGTCAAGCCGCAGGGGTGAGCGGCCACCGAACCTACGGCAACCCCGCCGCTCACCGCCGCACCCGCCGCAGCCGTTCGCTCACCCGCCGGCGAGGTGGCCCAGCAGCCGGGCGTGGCTGCGCATGCCGTGGCGGAAGCAGCGGACCTCGAACTTCTCGTTCGGGCTGTGCACCTGATCGCCGTCGAGGCCGAAGCCCATCAGCAGGCTGTCGATGCCGAGCAGCTTGTGGAACGAGCCGACCACGGGAATGGACCCGCCGCAGCCGATCAGCACCGCCGGCTTGCCGTACTCCTCCGCCAATGCCGCGCGGGCGGCGCGCACGAACGGGCTGTCGGCGGCCACTTCGATGCCGGGGCTGCCGCCGCCGGTGATGGTCAGCTTCGCGTCGGCCGGCACCTGCGCCTGCATGAACCGCTTGAAGCTGGCGACGATCGCCTCCGGGTCCTGGCCGGGGACCAGACGGAAACTCACCTTGGCACCGGCTTCGGAGGCGATCACCGTCTTCGTGCCGGGCCCCTGGTAGCCGCCCCAGATGCCGTTGATGTCGCAGGTCGGCCGCGCCCACAGCCGCTCCAGCGCGCCGCGGCCGGCCTCGCCCGCCGGCACGGCAAGGCCGATGTCGCCGAGGAACTTTTGCTCGTCGAACCCCAGCGCCGCCCATTGCGCCGCCTGCTCGGCCGGCACTTCCGCCACGCCGTCGTAGAAGCCGGGGATCGTCACGCGCCCGCTCGCGTCGCGCAGCGCGGCCAGCGCCGTGGTCAGCGCGTTGACCGGGTTGAGCGCGGAGCCGCCATACATGCCGGAATGCAGGTCGCGCGAGGCCGCTTTCAGCTCCACCTGCATGTAGATCAGGCCGCGCAGCGCGGTGGTCAGCGCCGGCGTGTCGATGTCCCACATCGCGGTGTCGGAGATCACCGCGACGTCGGCGCGCAACTCGTCGCGATGCGCGGCCAGGAACGGTTCGAGGTTGATGCTGCCGACTTCCTCCTCGCCCTCGATCAGCACGGTCGCCCGCACCGGCAGCGAGCCGGTTTCCTCCACCCACGCGCGCAGCGCGCCGAGCCACATCGCGACCTGCCCCTTGTCGTCCACCGCGCCGCGCGCGACCACGCGCTTGCCGTACGGGCCGTCGACCAGCGCCGGCTCGAACGGCGGCGAGGTCCACAGGTCCAGCGGGTCGGCCGGCTGCACGTCGTAATGGCCGTAGAACAGCAGATGCGGCGCGTTGCCGCCGGGGCCGGGATGATGCGCCAGCACCACCGGATGCCCGGCGGTCTCGCGCAGGCTGGCGGTGAAGCCGATGCTCTCCAATTCGCGCCGCGCGAACTCGGCGGCGCTGCGGCAGTCGGCGGCATGCGCGGGCTGCGCGCTGATGCTGGGAATGCGCAACCAGTCGAGCCAGCGCGCCTGATGCGCCGCAAACCCCGCCTCGATCCGCGCCAGCACGTGTTCGGTCGTCATCCCGCCCTCCATCCTTCGTCGTCTCCGCTATAGGCGGAGGTGGGGGCGGCAGGCTAGGCGGGTTCGCACGGCGCCCTGTCCCTGCCGGGCCGCTTCAAACCCGCGTGCCCGCCGGCCGGTCCTTACATGGAGGACGAAGCAACGCGCACTTTGCTGACCACGATCGTAAATCCAGGTGCAAGCGTCGCCGACTGGGCGCCCTGTATCGGAGCCGAGGGCCGAACAATTTGGGCAAGCTCATACGGAAGCGGGTACTGCGTCGGTTGCTGCAAATACTGGGTCACGGCCTGCACCCGCGCCGCCTGCAAGCCCGTCGCAGGCGCCGAGGACCCGGCCACCTCGACGCGCAACAGCCCCGGGTCGACCAATGCTTCGATCACGTCGGTCAGAACGTAGCGCCCCTCGTCGCTGAGGTCGGATTGGTCCCGCGCAAAGAGCGACTGGTCCGCGAGATGGACCGTGACACGGCCGTGCTGTCTTTGCACCGTTGCCCGGCCCGCGATAACCTCATACGCCAATCCCTGCCTCAATCGCGCGTCCTGGTCCTGCATTGTTCCACCGGGCCCCCAATTGACCGAGCAGGCCGCCGTCGCCAGCAACGGGCAGAGCACGAGGATCAGCCGACAAATTTTCAACCGCATGCGCCGAGAGTCCCCCCGGTTGGATGCTGATTCTGTCCACAACATGGGCACCCTAAGCGCCATTTTGCGCAGGCTGCAACGCTTGTGTTCAGCGGGACCCTTTGTCCGCCCTGCGCCATCGCCTGGGACAAGCGAGGCAGCGCGACGACCTTGCCCGGAACTCTCGGCGTGCTGTCTCAGAAGCAGACGGCTTGCGGGCGAATCCCGTTGGGGTGGGGACTTGCGCCGGCGCATGGCGCTGCGCTCCTGCGTTGGGGTGGACGGCCCCCGCGGCATCATGTGCCAAGGTTCGCTGTCAAAGGTGAACATAGGAGCCGTCCGTGAGCGAGATTACGCGCATTGCCATAGACACGTCCAAAGCGTTCTTCGCGCTGCATGCAGTGGATGCTGCGGGGCGCACGGTGTTTCGCCGTGGTCTGCGCCGGCCACAGTTCGAGGCGTTCTTCGAGAAGCAAGCGGCTGTTGAAGTGGTGCTGGAGGCGTGCGGCGGGTCGCACCACTGGGGGCGATGGCTGGCGAAGCTGGGCCATCGCGTGCGGCTGATCCCGCCGCAATACGTCAAGCCATTCGTCAAGCGCGCCAAGAACGACCGCAACGATGCCGAAGCGATCAGCGTCGCCGCCTCGCAGCCCTCGATCGGTTCGGTGCCGGTCAAGTCGGCCGAGGCGCAGGCGGCGGCGATGCTGCTGTCGGCGCGCGAACTGCTGGTGCGCCAGCGCACGCAGTTGGCCAACGCCTTGCGCGGCCATGCCACCGAGCTGGGCATGGTCGCCCCCATCGGCAACAAGGGCCTGACCTGCCTGCGCGGCGAGGTGGCCACCGCCGACGAGGCGCTGGTTCCACCGGCGGCCAAGCAGGCGCTGAAGCTGCTGGGGCGGGAGATCGACCGGATCGAGGCGAGCCTGGTCGAAATCGACGCCAGGCTGAAGCAGCAATTCGCCACCGACACGCTGGCCCGCAAGCTGGCCCGCGTGCCGGGTATCG